>Ga0209336_10001787_pt1 | contig 10367 bp, 14 predicted proteins | sample LinPmetageLP32_FD_184042 | JGI IMG/M metagenome (GOLD analysis project Ga0209336, IMG submission 184042) | Marine viral communities from the Pacific Ocean - LP-32 (SPAdes) (version 2) | ecosystem: Environmental > Aquatic > Marine > Oceanic | place: Pacific Ocean | collected 2009-08-23 | reverse complement strand
GGGAGCGGTTCTTGCGGTGAGGCATGCTTCAATACCAAAAGAAAATTTATTGGTGTTGAAATGAATGATGATATATTCGTATTAGCACAAGAGAGATTAGCTAATTTATTAGAGAGAAATTAAAGTGTGGAAATACAGCCAAGCCAAGTAAGGTGTTCCTGAAAGCGATGTAGACGTAGTATCTACTTGGAAATTAAACTTTTGGTTACGAAGACTGACTGGTGATGGAAAATCCGTTCCTATAATATAACAATCATTTCCTTTTAATTTTAATTGAGTCGCCTCAGTATGACCTGAGTATTGGAGAGATTTAATACCCCTATCAAGAAGGTCACTTGTTTCTGTGATGCTATAAGAAATAAATCTGTTAGAAGTATCGCTAAACATATAACGGACACTTTCTACATTTGGTAATTTTTCCAAAGCATACGCATTCTCAGTTGGGCTGGCTTCGCTGCTCTGCTTTAAGAAACAAATTGAAACACCAAGCACAACGTCAGATGGAACTCGGCTCTGAATAGATGCAGACTGAGATTGGATAGTAGACTTCGTTGAGAAGTAACTTCGCATCAAAAGTTTTTCATTTACACCGTCCTCAGGAACAGTTTTATAGGAAAGGCGGAGATTCCTAAGTGAGTAATTCATCGTTCCGTCGCAGTCTTGTCCGAAAAGGAGCTGGTTCGCTCTCGCAAAGTTAAACGACACTTTAATATATCCGTGCTTGTCGAATGAATAATTTGCCGTCATTCTGTTCAAACAATTTTCTATTTTAATAGAAAAAGATGGTAGGGCTGTCGTGACCAAGCCCCCACCAGCGGCATCTACGTTGAGGCACGCCACAGGCTCGACAGCATATTCACCGTTGGATACAGTAGCTCCTCTTCCTTCACAAACTAAATCAGAACTCATATAATCATTTGCGTCACGACTACTTGCAGAAGCAAGTTTAACATAGCGAGGATAAGATCCTAAATGCTCAATATTTCCTGCCGACTGCACTTCCGTTGTAACACTTTCCACTACCGAATGCAGACCAATCATATTATCAACCGCCCATTGCCCTTCACCAGCCGCTATAACAGCGTTCGATTTAGCTGTTCCAGCTTTATCTACTTCTATCTGACCTTCCAGCCTTAAACTGTTCGCCACCATCTTTCGATTCAAGCCAGTTAAAATAAAATCTGCCGTTGAAAATTCAGAATAGGATACAGCGTTATTTTCAGGTTCTACCGAATGATACAAAATATTAGCCATTATATAATTCGCTAATATTAAATTTACACATTATTAACTTATAATTACGATTTGTGATATTTTTGTATGTTTATTTATACTTCCCTAAGTTGTTGATAGAATATATTTATTTTCCCTGATGCGGCAGCTGTAAGCTCAATAGAGAGATCGAGCATCTGAGTTTCACTTGATAAAGGAACTGGGAACATCAAACATTTTATCGGCTTATAAGCTGCAGCATTTTCACTCGCAAGGTCTTCAACAACGACGAACTCATTTAAATCGTTCAGCTGCATATTTGGAATGTTGGAAAATGCCTTTTTCACTAAATCACGGTGAAGAGCAGAGTCCGCAACAACATCACGAGTCGTTAGTTGCTGATTATTAATTGCTATTCTATAAGATTTAATTGCATCGTGACTATAAACTGGCGATGGAAAAGTAACAAGACAACTCATACAATTTGGGGGTATATGGTAAGTGCGGTCAAAAGACAATGTTCCACCACCACCAGTAGCGAGGTGGTCTTCTTGTAAGACGAATTCCGAGTAAGAATGCTGTCCAGCACCCTCGCCTGGAACTTGCGTCGCAACAAGGTCTATTTTATCAACTGCGATGCTGTTGAGGGTTGGGGCAAGATGAGCAAGTGACGGTGTTATTGTTTGATCCCCTGTTAAAGCAGGAACAATAAGAGTTGCATCTCGGTCAAGTTCAATATCAACCTTTTTATCTTCCGTTGGGTCAGCGTCTCCGTTCACATGAGTTAAAGATTTGATTTTAATAACCGTAGCTGCTATTGCCCCAGTCCCAGTCCCAGCAGCGGCAAAAGTGGCTGTGAGCTTTTGTCCAACGAAGTATGGTGTATGTCCCATACTATCATACCGAGCAGATGTTCTAAATGTATTAACACCAGCGGAGCAGTTGGCGGCAGTTAAAGTCGTCATCAAACCCATCACATCAGCCGCCACACCACTTCCGTAGGCATGACGACCCAGCACAGCAGTTCCACCGCCCCCAGTCGTCCCAAGACAACTATCACGCCAACCGATTTTTTGGAGGTCTAATTCAAGATGAATTTGTAAAGCTCCGTATTTAGAAGAATCGTAGTCTGTAACCATACCAAAATTAAAAATATCCTTTAACATAATTTTAACTCCGTGTGGCTTGTCCTGCGATGGGTCGTCACCCTTACCGCATAATTCTCCAAGATTACCTAAAACAAAATTGAGAGATTGACGAGAATGTGATAGACCAGCGTGGTCGTCATTTCTACCAGAATAATCCTTTTCATAAACGCCTAAATTTGCACGAAGAACATTTGCGTTTCTAACCGACGAAATGCGTCCTTTCAGCGAGGAAACCATGTGAGCTGATTTTACAAGAACAGCTGTGCTGGGATGCACGACCTTTGAATAATCACCATTACCCCCTCCCCCCTGTGCGTCAGCATCTTCGTTGTAATAAAGATGACCATCAAATACTTCAACCACGTCGCCACTTGCAGGGACAGGGGTCGCTTCGCTGAGCGATGGTCGTAACACAATATCCACGTATGTCTGAGATAAATCATACGTGCCTGAGTTCGCAGGAAGTTCAAGATCTACGAGGTTTTGCTTGGGATTCCCAGCGGCAACAGCCCCAGCCCTAAATTGCCCTTGTTTGGAAGAATATTTAATATAATTTTCTACGCTCATATACATTTACTAAACATTATTATATTGTATTTATTTCGCATCTATATTTATTCTCTTCAAGAGAGATTGATAAAATTATCTACATATAGTATGATAGACGAGTTAAACGAAGCTAAGGAAAATAAAAATAAAATTGTTGATGAGCTAATCGTATTATTAAAAAAAAATGTAGGAAAAAAGAAAATATATAAAAAAGAGTTAGAGTTACAAGATGCGGAACAAGAATTAATAAATGTTAAAAAAAAAAGAATATCGTGGCTGAAACGTGTTATATATTGTATAGGTGATTAATTCACGATCCGATAGTCACACTGTAATTTTGCATCGGCTGTGCCGCAGCCTTTATCTTTTTTGGTTTAATTAAAAACGAGGCAGCAAGAGAGGCTACACCCAAAGCTAAGCCTATTGGAAGCGACATCTCAGGATCTTCTTCTCCATCTTCTTCAACATCTTCCTCACCTTTTTTTAAATCCTTTTCAACCTTCCCTCCTCGCTCTACTTCTCGCTCAGGTGCTTCTTTTTGTCTTGAAGCCCCTGCTTCATCATCTTCTTCTATATCTTGTTTCAATTTATCTTGGGCTTCGTCGGCTGTATCTGATTCTGGCGGTGGTTTACCAGCACCACTTTCTAATACACGTGAGGCAGCGGTCGCTGGGTTGTATTCAACAGGAGGGGCTCGTGGGAGGGAAATTTCATCAGACAACTCATCTTGGGCGTTGGAAAATCTATCCGAAAATTCTTGCCCCCTTCTCTCAACATTAGATTTTAATTTTTGTTTTGCCGTTTCCAAAGCGTCGCTTGCAGCTTTTTTGATCCCCTGACCGCCTTCTTTAACAGCCTTCGTTACTTTTGCGACATTTTCCTCTGTAATGCCTAATTTTTTTAAGACACCGCCATCTTTCGCTATTTTAACCAAACCATCTTTTAACTTATCTTGTAACAAAAATGCTCCTGTATCCTCGAAAAAATGTTTGGAAATTTGCTGTGGGTCTTTTAATATTTCTTGCACCTTTCCTTGAATTGAGCCTGAACTTTCGGCAGCAAGATTAGAAACTAAACTTTGATAATCAGAACTATCCATATATATTATTGTTCTATATTATTATCTTCGGTTATTATTGTGGCTAAAATCTCAATAGCATCATACGGATTATCATTTTTAGGTATTTTTAATATTTCATCATCTATAAATTCTCGTAACTGTTGTCTTGCAACATCTATAACCAAAGCCGCTTCGTATGGTATATCATGCACCGTATTCATTATCTCATCTGCACTTCTTATAATACCGTAAGCAGAGAGAAGAACATGCTTATAATCATATAATTTTCTTTTCAATTTTCTCTCTTCAATATCTCTCTTATCGTTCATTTCTTTTAGTTGGTTACATAATTCTAAATATTTACCATCATTCATATCTTCCTTCTCTTCTTCTGTTTTTTGTTCGGACATATAAGATTTAAAATATATTAATGTTATATATATGACGAGTAAGAAACTTGATATTTTAAAGGTAAAGGATAAATCAGATACTTACTATACTGCAATACCAAAACTATTTGACTTGCCTTTCAGACTGATTATAAATGGTAAATCGCAATTATCAGGGAAGACAACAATTATTCTAAATTTATTACTTCGTGACGTTTATTACAGAAAGTATTTTGATGGAGCAAATATATTCATAGTAAGTAACAATAAACTTGATAATAAGCTTAAAATACTTATGACTGAGCTTGATATTGAACCCCAAAATTATATGAGTTATGATGAAGGTGAGCTTGAAATTTTATATGAACAATTGGAAGATGAATTTTTACAAGAGATTAATGAAGGGATTAAACCAAGTAACCGCCTTATCATTTTTGACGATTGTGCATACTCAGGTAAATTGAAAGATAAACAAGCTGGTATGGTTTCCAGAATTGCGATGAACGGAAGACACTTGAATTTGTCCTCCTGCTTTACGTCCCAAAAATTCTCTCTTATTTCAACAGCTTTAAGAACTAATGTTACTGGTGCTATTCTTTTTAACACATCACAGAGAGAAGTTGAAGCGATTGCAGAAGATTATAATTATCTTCCAAATAAAAAAGATTTTATAAAAATGTTTAGAGAAACTACAAAAAAAAAGAATAGTTTTCTTGTTGTTAATTTTTCTAATCCACCAGAGGAACTTTATATGGATTCTAATTTTCAGCCGATTAAAGGCGTTTGATTGATTTTAAATCGAAACTCGTCCCATGAAATATAGTCGGTCGGCGGTCTATCTTGACTGGCTTAGGCTTGGGTGGTGGCGGAGGAGGTGATGGTTCTCTCGCAGGAGGGGGGGTCGCAGGTTTAGTAACAGGTTTAGTAACAGGTGGAGGCTTTTCCTCCTCAATTGATTCCATTTTTTCAACAGGTTTGTTTCTCGGTTCTTTTTTCATTTTTTCTAATTCCATTCTCAATCTTTTATTTTCAGCCATCACGTCCATTTTCCTTGTTTTTGCGTCTAAATATTCTTTTAGTTCATTATCTTTTTCTGCTTCTTTTTCTTCCTTTTCTTTCTTTTTAAGGGCAGCAGCCTTCCTGCGGTTGGCGAGGCTCGTTTCCCTCCCCCTTTTTAGGTTCGCCAGTCTACGTTCTTTTTCTGCATCTGATAATACACGTTTTGCACGTTTCTTTGGTTCTCTTTTTTTAGGTGGCTCTTCTTCAACCACTTCATTTTTAGGTTCTTCCTCAGAAAGTTTTTCAACTGGCTCAGGCTCGTCGGCTGGCTCGTCGGCGGCTGGTTCAGGCACATCAAACAATTCCGTTTCTTTTTTCTTAGGCATATAATATTTTTATATTATATATCTAAAATTAAACCGCAAGTTCTTCAAAAACAGTTTGGGCGTATGTATAGTTTTCAATAACCTTCGTTTCCTTTTTCACTATTGGTAAGTCACATCTCTCAATTGTTATATGCTTCCATTGCTGTTTATGTGCATCTTCATTTTTCAACTTCCAGTAAATCGTCGCTCTTGGAATACCAATATCCTTTACAATATCCGTTGCGTATTTATAATATTTAATATCAATACCATTAAAAATAACAAGAAACTTGTAGTTGGGCATCTATGTATTATAATATATTAAACATTCTCTAAACTGTTTTGTCTAATGTATATTATTCTTCATCGTCTAAAACACTATTCAACATTTTCACGTGTCGCATCGGTATACGTCTTAAAAGCAAAGATGCATCAGCCAATTTTTTTATTGTATTTTTCAGATCAACCATGCCCTCGTGACCGTGTTCCTCACACCATTCAGGGTCAGCAAGAAAGCTCATCAACATTCTTGCTGACGTTAAAATGTCTTTGATTAAATAAAATTTTTCGGACTCCATAGTGTATAATAATATTGAACAACCTTTAAATGCCTTCGCTTAATCTATTAGGTTTGTGGGGCTTCACTTCTTCTTTTTTCTTTTTCCTAATACACGTGTTACACCATCGGCAGTTGTTACAGTCAACGGCTTCTTTTTTTCTTGTTTTTTCTTAGATACACAACCAGCGGCTCGTGCACAAGCATGATATTTCTTCACCCCTGCGGCAATTTTCTTTTTTTGTTCAGCAGACATCGCCATTATATATACCATAAACATTTTTATTACATTTTTCTACCCCCCTTTGAAACAGATTTTAGAGAGATTAGTATTTTTATAGTTGTTATTTTTACTCTTATTTATATTTTTTTTCTTCAATAAAAAAAAAATATAATAATCAATCAAAAATGTTACAAAAAGGGGGGAAAAGAAAAACGGACAAAAAAGGCAAAAAAGGCGTTTTTTCACAGATTTTCAAGAGTTTATATACAGAAATTCCATATATAAAAAAAGAATGAAATTTGGGGGTTTTTTTTGCCTTTTTGCCTTTTTCCGCCTTTTTTATAATTCTCTCCAATTCTTTACAACATCTCTCAGACTTTTTCCATCTATATCTGTTTTGGCTCTGTGGTCACCAATAAACCTAATATTTTTTATAATTGAATTTTTGAAACGTTTGTATATTTTTTGTTCTCTCGGCAACATTTCATACTCTTCTGTCTGCTTAAATTTATTATACATATCCCTTACTAAAATATAATCATTCTTGTTTCCAGTTCGTTCGTATAGTGGTTCTATCAATTCGGTAATATCATCAATTTCGGTAAGAGCTTCTTTCGTCTTTGCAAGAATACTATCACACAAAATAAGTTTGTTTCCTGGTTTTGTCTTTTCTAAAATTAAGTCAAACCAAGCCGAGCGATGTTCTAAAATAAAATTGACTTCTTTAAACTTTTCATTAACAATATAGATGTGTTCAGCCCTTCCTAAGAGAGATTGATCCTTTGTAAATGTTGAACGGAAAAACCAATAGACAAGTCGTCGGCTGATACTTTCATCTACGTCACCATCTATATTGACCTCAGGATTAGTATCGAGCCAAGATGTCCCTTGCAAGTGAATTGTTCTTTGTTTTTCATAAATACCTCTGCTTTGCATTGTAGGGCAATCCGTTAAAACTTTTAAAACATCTGCTTTTATAATATCGTCTTTGGATAATTCTGTAAAATTTAGAAGTCTACACCTGTCCATAGCACATAGAATTTCATTTGTCCCAGTAGAAATGGATTTTAGTAAGAATTCTTTGTTTGGTTTAGAATAATAATTCCCCATCACTTTTTCAAATGTTTCGCATAAGAATCCTTTACCGTTGCAGCCGTTCCCACGAAAAACGTGAAAATGTTTATCTTGTTCTCCAAACAAAGTAACTTTTGCTAATGTGTAAAATGAGTTTAGTTCTTCTTCTACTGGAAATATTTTGGTAAGAATATCATGTAAAATCTCTCTTTGCTGAGGGGTAGAAGGTAATTTATTATAACCACAATTAATAGATATATAATCTTCACGGTTTATTGTTACTTTTTTATGTGTATTAAGGTCAATTGTTTCATTTTTAAAACAAAAATAATTTGCGAGATTATCAAATTCAATATCAGAGTCTTTCATCATAGAATTTATTACCCTTGCGACAGACAACATTTTTGTAACATTACTGATTGATAAACGTAATCCTGCTAATTGTTTTAATTTTTCTTTTCTATCTTCTTCCGTCATTAAAATTTGATGTTCTATAAAATCACGAAACATGCTGCCTACACTAAACGCAAAGTCATCTTTGTCGCATAATTTCCAAAAAGGATTATCGTAGTGATAAATAACACCGCCATTTTTGATAAAATTACCATTATCTATTTTAAAAAACAGTTCCGCAAATGAAAAGTCACTACCATCAAAATTAAATAAATCGTTGTATTTTGATTGTATACATAGATATTTTGTTTTATTAGACAGCTTGCTATAATAGCAGACCGTTCCCCAAGTAACATTTTCATTTTTATCTGAGTTTATTTTTGCAAGTATATTTTTTTCAGTTTCGTCTGGTCGTGTTTTTTTAGAAAGATATAGACACAATTTAATATCGTTCGTGTGATTATAAATCCCCCAAATAAGTTTTAGCCAATCTTGATAATTATCAATATATTTGTTGTTAATATTATCAATAATCTCTCTTTCCATAGAAGAAATATCATTTTTATTTTCAACAACTTCTTTATCAATTGGTTTTGGAGAGATTTTCTTTTTTATAACTTTAATAGAAGTGTGACTATTCTTTTTTTTATAATCTTTAAAAGTAGAAAGCTCAGTTACATTTAGAATATATCCATTTGGGTCTTCAAAACTATTTTTATAAAGAACATCAACTTTATCATATAATTTACTTTGCGAGTTTGTGTCCCCATCAAAATCGTCACGATTGAACCAAATATGCGGCATACCCCTACCAGTAGATTTAGAAACATTATCATTACCATATTTTTTAAACATAGCTTCCATAGATTTTTTACTATCACAATCAATAATAACAATTTTACCCTTAAAAAGATTTACATTAATCGCATTGCATTTAGGATCTGTATTATGGTTATACGCCATGCATGTTTCATAGTCCCATTTATCCCAGCCAGCAGGGATTTTTACTTGTTCGCCTCGTTTCAAAGGTTTACCACTTTTTTTAGCGTTTTTATCAAGGAAGATATTAACATAAGGTATAAGTTTATTGTCGCAAAATTCTTTAACAGTTATATCAGTTGAAAAATCTATTTCCGTAGATGTTGAATTCATATAATATATATAGAAAGAATTGTTTAGATTACTTAGACATATATTATTTTTTTGCGTTAAATCCTGAAAAATAAATTAGGAGTTAGATGTATATGAATAACTATTTAGCAAGTTTGGGCAAAATTAAAATTAAATGCGTTTATCAAATTAAGTATAAGGATATGACTAAGAACGCATGTTATATTGGTTCTACGAAAAATCTCAGGCAGAGGATTTGGTCACATATATATAATATTGAGCATGAAACAAAGAGTTCAGACAATAAACTATATGATGCTATTCGTGATTTGGGAGGTGAAAAGAATTTCCTAATTGATGTATTGTATGTTGGAGAGAATCATCACGAGGTAGAAGAAACACTAATTAGAACTTTAAAGCCCTCGTTAAATGTAACTATTCCGCATAGAACAAAAAAAGAATATTATGCAGATAATTTAGAAAAAACAAAACAGGATAAAATCACGTGGCGGTATTTAAAATCAGCAACTATAAAACAGAAAGATAGGGATAGATATTGGAAAAGAAAAGAATACTCTAATAAACGTTCAAAGGCACATTACGACGCAAATAAAGAAAAAATAAAGAAACAAACCTCAACAAAGTATACGTGTGTATGTGGAAAAAAACTTACATTTGGTCATAGAACAAAACACATGAAGACGCAAAGTCATACCTTTCGGTTGGCTGCATTCAGAGAAGAGTTAAAAAATAAAAGATTAGAAATATTACATTATTAATATATATGTCGTATAAAATCTCTCTACGGACGAAACAAAAAGCGAAACAAATAGGAGTAAGTGTAAAGCCATCTAAAAATAAAAACAAGAAAGTAGATGTTTTTAAAGATGGGAAAAAAGTAGCCAGCGTGGGGGATAGTCGGTATAAAGATTTTCATTTATATAAAAAGGAAGACGGAATTAAAAAGGCAAACGAAAGAAAAAGATTATATAAAATTAGGCATCAGAAAACAAGAGTTAAGAAGGGAACGCCCAGCTATTATTCGGATATGTTGTTATGGAGCTAATTCTCTCTTATTTACGTTTTAATTTATATAAAATAAAAAAAGATGAATAACCAACGACAATTGTTCTCCAACCAGCCTTCGCTTCAATAATCATATATATTAATCGTGGAATGTTACAAGACCGTTTAAATTATATGAGAAATTTCTGCATTTTGGATTATATAAATATAAAATGGAGTGTTTTTTCAATCTCAGTTTATCAAACTGACCCATAGCAATCATT
>Ga0209336_10001783_pt1 | contig 10373 bp, 10 predicted proteins | sample LinPmetageLP32_FD_184042 | JGI IMG/M metagenome (GOLD analysis project Ga0209336, IMG submission 184042) | Marine viral communities from the Pacific Ocean - LP-32 (SPAdes) (version 2) | ecosystem: Environmental > Aquatic > Marine > Oceanic | place: Pacific Ocean | collected 2009-08-23 | reverse complement strand
CAAAAATAGAGACATAATGAAGGGAATCCCATTTCACGATGTTGATTATTGTATGTATAGTGATTGGGGTTATAAAAAACGAACTCGCATTTGGACGAACAAACAAGAGTGGGTTGGTAAATTATGTGATGGTAGTGGATCGTGTGGTAATATGATAGAAAAAAGTAGAAAACATAAGATGGGAATCGGTATTGGTGCTGATAGTATTGCGAAAGGACAAAAGATGGTGAAGGGTGGTGGAACTAATCGTTTAGATAGATACAGAGTGCCAGAAGATTTAATCTATAGTCTGTTTATGGAGTAAATTTTAAGAAATTGTAAAAATTTGATACAGCCCCCAAAAAACTATCCAAACTCTAAACAACAATGTCAGTCAACTCAAAACACGCACGCGTGGAGATCGTCGTGGATGGCACCGATATTATGGTCATCAAGGCAGAGATGAAGAGACTCAAGGCAGAGAATGAGCGACTCAATGCGATGGTTGTCCATCTACTCGAGAAGAAGGTGGTAGATTTATGTGGCAGGGTTGCGGTGATGGAGATGATGAAGCAGGAAGCAGACACCGAGTGGCCCACCTTCTCTCCACAGGGTGCTGATGATGATTCATAGATTGTTTAGTAGATTTATATTTGTAATTTAACATTTTGTATAGAAAGACTTAGTCTTTTTTATTTAGTAGCAGTTAGCAAACGCACCAGCAGTTTGTTGCCACGATACTTCACGCCTTACGACATTCTTGATTTTTTGTCGTTGTTCTTCAATAGCTTTTGCTTCTTTCTTTTTTTGTTTTCTTTCTTTCCTTAGAGATTCATACTTCACTATGGCTTGAAACTGAGACTCTGCTAGATCGTCTTGTGTCCACGCTTTTACCTTTGGAATATTTATAGGACTTGTGGGTCTTTTCTTAACAGGTTGTATAGACTCTACAGACTCGCCAGATGCTTGTTTCTTTGCTAACATATTACGACGCCGTGTTTCTCGCCCTTTCTCAAGTGCTTTTCGTCTGTTTTCTTTTGCTTCTTCTGATAGCTGTTTTCGTGGCTTACCCTTTTTGGTCAATTTGGTTCCTTCTGGGTATGTTTTTACTGGAGATGCCGTGGCGGTCCTTAAGGTGCTATGTCTTATCTTAGGCGGTGCTTGTTGAAACTTGACATACGCTTGTTTGATTTGTTTTACTTCTTCATCTTCTTCTTCAATCTCCACTGGCTCTACAATGGGTGGTGGATAGTCTGACTCATCCTTTTTTGGTTGCTTAGTCATTTTAGGAGCAGGTTTGCGTCCATTAAGTTTCTTTTTCTCACGCACTAACTTCTTTTGGATTTTGTCAAAGATATCATCAGGTATCAAATCAGGTTTGGATACATCTGGTAGTTTCTCGGCTATTTTGTTTTCTTCTGCTTCATAGTGATCTTGGACTTCAGGGGCTCCAGTATGAGAATCTTCAAGTTCTACAAGTTTAGTCGAGTCAATATCAGTCTGATACTCACGCGGTTCAGGTGATTTTTCCATCGTATATTGTAAGGCATCAGGTAATTTGCTGTAATCCATATATATCTAATATAGAGATTTATCTGGAATGGAAAAAAAAGGTCAAATTATGAGTATTTTATTGTATTTTATTGGATTTTGATGAGATTACGCATAGGTTATTTATATTCTTCTCTACATTTTTTGGCGGATATGGAGCACAACCACGCTTTGACCAGTAAGGGCGGTGGCATATGACTCGTCTATGTAGCAGAAGGCGATATCCAGCGATGATACCTTGAATTCATACGCGTTATTCAGGTCTAAGTAAGCGATTTCATTTGGTTCGTAGTAAAGGCGTCCAGTAGATGCTTGACCATCAAACATCGGTTGGTGAGCGATGATAGTGGATGGCCCGCCCTTGAAGGCATTTGTGGAAGACTGACTGAGACCACCGATCTTGATAAACAAGGACTTTGAACCATAAAGGGACGGCACGGCATCACTAGAAAATTTAACACCGAAGGCACTTGCTCCAGATCCCACTTCTGTAAACACCGACACTGGCGAGCTATTGAAACCAAGTTTAGCACCGACATCACCAAGGACATCTATTTCATCATATGGAGAGTCTTCTTCATCGTCTACAAATATTAGATTTTGAAACAACGAATCACCAGTTGTGCCTTTACCCAGTCGTCTAAAATCACCGCTTGTGGGGGTTCGCATATAAGTGAGTTTAGCAGAGACGGCTCCATTAAGATCATTCCACGGCCGTAGTTCGATGTCTTGACCACGATATTCACTAGCAAGGTCTCCTTGCTCACCCCACCATCCAGGGGCGGAATCTTGTAGTGGATCTTGAATCGCATATCCCTTGCCACCATTGACTTTACGATTTGGAGTATAATCGGTGATCTTCAAATTCACAGGGCCATTTAGGGCAGCGGTGGTCTTCATCGCAAGCACAGGGACTAATGACCATTGACACTGATTGATGGGTGCGAGATTCTGCTCTTTGGTGTAAGATGCGTCATACTGATACAACAACTTTTTATCACCACGATCATCAACCAGTTCAATCTTAACTTGCTGTCCATTACAAGTAAACAAGGCAAATTCAATATTCAAAGAGTTCGCAACCAAGTTATACGCGTTGGCAAAGTCTGTGATGTTGGCGTTCTGCCAGTATTCTACTTCGTGGAAAAAGGTTTCATTGACACTTGTGCCAGCGTCATAGGCAGGGTCGCTATTACTACGAACATCTAACAAACGCAAAGTGCCGTTGGGTAATCTAGTCAGTTGAATGTCAGCATAGACTTCTTGCTGTCTAGTATCCACACCACGAACGGCATTGAAATAAGTGGGAGCAAACATCCCTTTCGCTTCATAGTCATCTGCCGAGACTGGGGAAGCATTCACACGCGTGAGACCGACGATAAACTCTTGACCAGTCCCCAGAGCACCACGAAGATCTATTTTCAGTTGTCCATCCATCAAGGAGATTGGATAATCAGTAGCAATCATACTACAATATTCACCACGACCAGCAACATTGTGTCCTTCCACTAAGAATACGCCTTCAGTAGAGCCAGTGCCACCAGTATATGACCATCCAAGATCTGGGATAGATCCACCAGGGTATGCCAGACGGAAAGACGCATCATCACCAGTCGGCCCAAAAAAGTTAGAATCATAGACTTGAAGTGGGCCAGGGACATTCGACGCAGTGGCTTCATCTTGATCGTAAGTGATATCAAACCCTTGCCATTCATTTGTCGTGCCGTCGCGTTTTGCCGAAACACTTACCATCCCATCCAGATTTGGATGCCATATTTGGTTATTCATTACCTTTTGAAGACGAGCCGATAATTCTTCAGGACTTTCTTTTTGGATGCTAGAGAATTCAAATTCCATTGGATAAGCAGATGAAGTATCCATATTGGTTGCGGTGGATGGCAACACTTCACCGAAATATTGATATCCTTTTGCGTCTCCCACAACCAACTGACCATCTAGCTCTATCTTGGATGAATGAAGACCCACTTGAGCATTCTTTGGGATTGTCAATGTGCTTGACAAGTCATTTCTAAACGAATATGCTTCAAAGATACTACTGGTGGTAGCATCGCCATTCTCTTCACCCTTGTTAGCACATATTACTAGCGACATATTATAACTATTCACTATATATAATTTTTATCTAAAGAAAAACATAATAAAGTGATGCCGAAAAATAGCAAGCAAAGCAGGCGGACAAAGATTGTCAAAGGAAACGATCCCACTAAACCAAGTTATTCAAGGTTTACAGATATCGTGATACCCAAACAAAGCGACAAGATCATACGACCAGAGTCCATCTTTGATGGTTATAAAAAGAAAGGTAAAGACACTAGAAAGAAATTGCGAAATGGAAAGAAATATTAGATCATATCCCATTCCTTATCACTAAACGCTTCAGAAAACTCACATCGTAGCTTTCTATCGTTGCCATTCTGTGCTACTAGTTGTGTGCGTGCCCATTGTTTCAACCACGCGTTTTGCTTCATCATACTTTGATACTTGCTCTTATGGATGTCGTGAACCTTTTTCATTTGCTTATACTCTGTTTTATATCCATCGCGTTCAAACTCCACTTTCAAAAGATCATCCTTGAGTTCATCACACATCTCTGTGTATTCGTTTAGATCTTGAATCAATACTTCACGATCGACGCTTTGCTCATCTTCCTTAATCATCTCTCCCATAATATTCATAAGGTCTCCCAAGACATCTTTACCCTTTCTATCTCTATTCAAGATATTTTGTAGATTGCGTCGTGCTGAAGCACTATCCATCCCATATCCTTTATCTGACATATATCCCATAATCCAATGATTCCTTTCATCCTTATCCATCTTATACTTACTTATAAAGAAGAGACTACCTTTTAAATGCTTTCAGTTATAAAGGTTCTATAGAAATATATTCTATAGAATAGTTTTATAGAATAGTTTTAGTAAATAGTAGTGTAAATAGTAGTGTAAATAGTAGTGTCTTCTCTATGTGTTAAGAAATGGGTGAATCATTTATTTCTTTGTTTTCATCAGTTAGCCGAGCATAAACATCATCTGCTTCTCTCTTGACCCCAAACAGCCCTTTTCTATAAAACGCATAGAGACTAAGTTCAGCCTTGACTACCCCGAAGGTTACCACAGAATGTCTTTGGATTTCATCCAACTTGATTTGTAGTCGTATGTGAATTAAAACATCATCTGGCAAAGGCAATGTCTTAACAACAAGTAAAGATCTATATACGGATGCTCTATGTTTCTCTTGTAAAGCATCATTTAACCATTTTTGATACCATATGTGAGACATCCAAGATAGACTGAGTTAGAATAAAATCTCTGGATTTAAACTTCTAAGGCATTTGTTGTGATTGTTGTGATTGTTGTGATTGTGTTGATATAACCGAATCTGTTGAATCTCTGGGTGCTGGTGCTGGCCGTGTCATATCTGGTGCTGGTGCTGGTGTCGTTGTATCTTTCTTTTTCTTGTCCTTCTCTGGATCTTCTGGATCTGGTGGTGGCTTACGCTCACACATACATATATTACAATTGTCGGTCAAACCCAATCGACACTTGATATAACATCTGGATGACAATATAATCGTCAATAAACCACCGACACTTGCTAAAATAATCGCCCCACTACCTGCTAGATCACTGAGAGAATAATCATCCATATTGCCGAAGCTCATCTTCTTCTCCGTGTGCGATTGTTATAATATTATAACTTTGATTTTTTTTCTAGAATAGAATTTATATATAGATATTGATTATAACAGCGATGAGTTCATATTGGAAAACCGATGATATCGTGCGTATTGGTGAAACTGAAGTCTCTGTCCCATCTGAAAATGGATTGTCTTATAGCCCTGGCCAGAAAATCTCCCTATTTGTCCCCCCGTCTGTGAAATTTCTTAGTGGTAAGGATAGTTATTTGGAGTTTGATGTCAAGATTTCTCTGCCAGCGGGACTCCCGCCAACACGACTACAGCTGGATGAAATGGGTGCTAGTTGTCTGTTTGAAAATATTCGTGTCTATGATGGCACACGCGGTAATCTTTTGGAAGAAGTCCAAGATTACAACACAGCGGTCGCCGTTGATTACTCTTACAACGCAGATGATTCTCTCCGCTCTGTAAGAGCTCTTCAAGAGTGTGCCACCACTTATGATCCGCGTAGTCAAGGCACAAAAGGTGGCACCTGCTCGCGTAAATCAAACCTTAACACCAATCCGTGGTTTCGCCCTGCTGTTGATGGCACTACCACTTGGTCAAATGCTGATTTCCTTACCGCTAAGTGTTGTGTCCCCCTTCACCTTGGATGCTTTCAAGATAAGATCTTTCCGTGTATGATGACATCTGGTCTCTACCTTGAATTTGACCTTGCTCCTGCTGAGCGTGTCATCAAGCAGTTAGATAGTGTCTCTGCCTTCACACGACTGAATCTCAACCCAGTCTTCCAAGGCAGAAACGACACTGGAGACCCTTTCGCGGCTGATGGGGCAAATCGTAATACCATCTTTCTCAAGACTCTCAACTCTGTCAATGATGTCAAGTCTTGTCCATTTGTGGTGGGTGAAACCATAAAGTTCGCAAACATCACCACTGGGGCGGTCTATGATGAAATCATCGCTGACACCGGTGGCGGGGGCGGGGACGGCACGATGATCATTGGATCTATTGCTGAAGATAGCAACTTAGTGAAAATCACCCTTGTCAATAATGTCAATAACCCCGTTGGGAAGACGCCCATCACATCTGGTGCTTTCTGCCTTGTCTCTACATCTGTCTCCAAACAAGCGTCGGTATATGGAGCATCGTATCAAGTCAGCAACTTTAATCTCGTCTGCCACCAGATCGATCTTGACCCATCGTATGAGCAAGGAATGATTGCTAAGGCACGCGAAGGCAAGGCCATAGAGTTTGATATTTACTCCAAAACTTGCTACAAACATTCTATCCTTGCGTCTGAAAAGCAAGTCACCTTCCAAGTATTTGCTCAAAACTCACGAGCACAGAGTATGGTTATTGTTCCTACGGATGCCACCATCTACAACTCCAAGTCTCTCATCGCTGGTCAAGGAACTTATGAAATTGTCAAGGGTAGTTCAACTCAAGATTTGAAGCGTGCTAGTCATCGGTCTGGATACACTGGTATCAACGATGGACTCACATCATCGCAGTATGTGGTGGATGGTCGTCTTGTTCCGTCTCGCCCTGTTTTGACGACAAAGATTGCCACCAAAAACTCTATCGACGCGTTCCATTGTTTTGAACTTGAAAAGAGTCTCAGTAATGCTGGAATAGATCCACTGAGTTTTGTAGAATTCGCAGACAACTTTTGTATGGGTCGTGCCTTCGGTCTACAGAATGGAGCAATGGATATGCGTGGCAAAGACCTTGCCGTCCAGTTGAAATACGAATCTCCTGTTACGGCTCCAGAAAAGCCTAAGATGTTTAAAACCTTTGTCTATCACATCCGCCGTCTTGTGATTCGCAATGGAGCCGTCAGCGTAGAGCAGTAATTTTTTGTTATTTTTCATTTTATAACTATTATAACAAGTATATTATAATACAATGAGCGGAGCAACTTCACGATACTTGGAGATAAGGCCAAATAACATCCCCAGTGATGGAAAGATTTCTTTCAAAAACGGAATGCCTATGTTGTCCTTTACGATTGCTAGCCAGAATGGATTACTTGATCCATCTACGATACGGATTGTCGGCAACCTGCGTGTCTTTCGTGATAATTTAGATCCACCCACGCCCCAGACCAACGCCGACAACCCTAAGATTACTATGGATAATCGCTTGGGTGTCTTTGCCTTGTGGGAGCAATTGACGATTCGTCATTCAAAATCTAAGATGGTCTGTGAACAGATTCGTCATTATAATCGCTATATGTCATCCTACCTTGGAACCAGTTCATCCACTCAAGATTTGGTGGGTCATCTGGGTGAAACCGCCCTGTGTATGCCTAACCCCAAAGCCTTTGTTGATAGTGTCATAGACAACAACACGCGTGGTGAAACTCAGCGTAATGCGTCTTTCTCGTGCCATCTGCCGTCTGGATTTTTGTCTGGTGGCAACCACATCAACCTTATGGAGACATCGTTCGGTGGTTTAGAGATTGAGATTATGCTTGCTCCTGATAGCAATGTGCTTTTCTCTGAAACCGAAGTTGTCGCTGGAATGGAAGAAGCACACTACCAGTTATCTAACCTGAAACTCACTTGTGAAGTCGGTGATATTAGACCTGAAGATATGGCAGTAATGTCAGCACAGACCACTGGATCAATGGAGTATAATACTATCACTGGTCTCTACACATCGATCAACACCAACAACGCCCAGATTCAGTATGATGTCGCCCTTCGCCAACTCCAGTCTGCTTTCTTAACATTTTGTCCGTCCAACCATATCAACACCTTAGCACAGAATGGTCTCGCAACCACTTACCCCGCAAAGAATGGTAATACACTCGGTCATTTCACTCGTGTTCAGTTTCTACGCGGTGGTCAAAAGTATCCTGCTGATTTTGATTATGTCACCAATAAATCCTTTGACGCCAAAGTCACCACCGCCGACTCTCAACTCGCTCGTCTCCAACTTGAAGCCATTATCCCTGAATATCAACTGGATCGCACATCTGCTGGCCCTGTGAATCTTAACAGAGAGTATAGTCTTACTGGCACTGGCACAGATGCTACTTCATACAAAGTCCAGCCAGATGGTGGTCCGCTGTTTGCTATCGGTGTAAGATATTCTCAGTTTGGATCTGGACAAGATTTCAGCCGTGAGCAGTTTGGTGTGTCGCTTGAATCAGATTTATCTGGTGATGACCCCCAGTCGGTCTTTCTCTTTTTGAAGGCAAAAGCAACCCTGATGTATTCTCCTACTGGAGTTCAAGTTATATCATAATTATTATCTATATGTTAAGATTTTTAAAATTGTTTTCTATATCAAATTATACTAAGAGCATTAGTATAACTATGGACGGCGTATCTCAAACCCAGACTGATGTGAACCCTAGTGCGACTGCTCAAAAGACGATTAGTGGTGGAGTCCCGAATTTCATCCGCCTTGATAGTATCCCTGTCAATTACATACAGCAAGTGGAGACCGACCTGCTTGAACCTGTGGTATTTAACGATCCATCCGTCGGTGATGGCTTCTGTAGATTTACCCTACAGAATAAAGGGTTTCTACACTCATCGTCAAAACTCTTTTTGAGTCTTGTGCCCCCTGCTGGCAACCCTAGTGCTATCCCCCCACTGAGTGTTGGTATTGGTGCTGTTATCAAGAAGGCGGTATTGAAGGTCGGCAACCAGAATCTTAATGAGATTAGCGAATGGCAAAATCTCCACGCAGTCAAGTCATCCTTGATTGCCAATGAACTAAACAAAGAGCGTGAGCAGTATCTTACTGGTCGTGGTGTGTCTCATCGTTTCAAGTATGATGCCACTGGCACGAAGGCTGGCCGTCAAGCAAAGCATATCGTCGTGGATAATGGTGTGGAAGTCGGTGGGGCTGGAAATTTAGAAGCGTTGGATTGTTTGAATATGGATGGGACTTCCCCCACGACTCTCACTGAGTCTCCATCATATGCGGTAGATCTTTCTGATCTTTTCCCTTTCTTGAAGACGCATCAGCTACCGCTGTATATGATTGATCAACCCATCAATATTGAACTGACTTTCGCACCGCAATCCAAATTTCGTGCGGTTGTGGATAGTGCTGGTGCTGACGCTAATTCCAACTACTCCATCGATCGCAATGAAGTCAAGTTTTGTGCCGATTATATCTTCTATGGAGCTGGCGATGAAATGGAGCAATACAAACAAGCGAATCAAGATATGACTTTCTCATTTGTGGATTACCGACTCAACTCGGCATCTCTGCCAACTATGACTGGTGCTGGTGGCACTCCCATCGTCCGTAATCTGGGTATGGCGAATCGTATGGTCACACGCGTGATTACTTGTTTCTCTGCCGAAGACGGCGACCCTGACAATCTCTTGGGTGGATACGCCAGTTTTGCTCCATTAAAAACGGCCGTTGTTGCTGGCCCACCTGTCACTGGTGGTATTGTCGGCCCTTTCAAATACAACTTACGCTACAATGATCGCTTTGAGTTTGCCAGCGATGTTGATAATTCAGCACGACTCTTTAGTCTCTTGACGGATGCTGAATCTGTGCCGTTTATCACACGAGAAGAATTTTCTCACGAAGGGTCTGTGTTATCTACAACAGAGACTTACCTTGGCCGTGCTATCGGTGGCAATGGCGAGACTGGTCTTGCTGGTGGTTTCTTCTATAACAGCACGCGTCTCACTGGTGGCCGTGTGGGTCATCGTGGCATCGAACTTCACATCACTGGACAAATGCCCGCAAAGGCTAAAATCCTGAAGTCCTACTGCGAATACCTACGCGTTGCTCGTCTTCGCAATGGAAATTTTGAGATTTTCAACGCCTAAATAAATTCATAACATATTGTATAGATGAGTGGTATAACATTCAACAAGAGAGAAGTTCAAAGATACAAAGCAGACAGCAAATATGGTAAAATCGGTGAATTGAAAACCCCTGAGATACGACGAATGATACGAGCACACAACAAGTTGATGGATATCAACATACCACCGAAATCATCTCGTGCCTACATAATGAAACTCATCAAAGATAATGGATATACCATAGATCACAAGAAGGCACAATTGACACCGAGTAAGACACTCAAGAAACCAAAGACACGAAAGACAATTACTTTAGAAACTGCGAATAAAATGTTTCCACGAAAATAATATATATCATAACATATAGTTAAGATGGCATACGGATCAGCACCACC
>Ga0209336_10001781_pt1 | contig 10380 bp, 6 predicted proteins | sample LinPmetageLP32_FD_184042 | JGI IMG/M metagenome (GOLD analysis project Ga0209336, IMG submission 184042) | Marine viral communities from the Pacific Ocean - LP-32 (SPAdes) (version 2) | ecosystem: Environmental > Aquatic > Marine > Oceanic | place: Pacific Ocean | collected 2009-08-23 | reverse complement strand
AAGAATTAAAAATGCAGTAAATGATCCAACATATTTAATGGGTCATGTTAAAATTGTTTCAAGTTACAAGACTTTTAACTTAAATCCTCAGAGGTTCGAATATTTGATTCATAATTTTTTCCGTGAAAGATGTCTAGATATTGAAATTGTTGATAGTAAAAATGTTAAAAAAAAACCTAAAGAATGGTATATCGCGCCTATAAGGGCAATAGAGCAAGCAATTGAACTGATTATTAATAATCAAATTCACTTATATGAGTACGATTATAATTCAAAAACAATTATTAAATCTAAATAGATATTAACTTCATAATTTATCAATAATTTCAGTATTTATTAGGCAATTTATAGTTAACAAAAGTAAACAATACAGATCTTTAAATGGTTGATTTTCCATGGATCGCGGACCACGGAACACGGATAATCCCCTCAAAGGGAGGTCTCATAAAACTTATAGAACTATATAAACCTAAACTTTATGAAGGTTAAAGTGGATATGTGGATATGGATATTTATCTTTTATAAAAAATGAAAAAAAAAGTGACAATAGATAATATTATTTATCAAAAAAATAAAATTTTAATCTATCCATATATCCAATTATCCTAAAAGGGAATGTCTTCATTTTTGGTTTTGGCTTCCTCTATGGCACTTCCCCTAACATACTCGTAACTTTCATTCACAAAATCAAACTTGGGCTTCATATAATGGTTAGCAATTTCGGAGTCTTGTAAGGTAGAGAGGTAATCTGCTTGATCTTTACCTTTTGCATAAAGCTTTGGTCGAGAGCCGTCTTTCATCCTCACTTGTTTATCTAACTCAAAGTATCCAAATTTGATTAAGGTTGATCGAATATCTTTAGCTTTTATATTTAGCGAACGATCAACTTTCTTGATCACCTCTTCAAGGTGCATTGGGCATAACAAATCAGGATTTCGAAAAGGATGCTCATCACTTTCTAAACGAGAGATAATCCAATCTTCTATCTCTTCTTTTGATTGTGATAGGATATATTGTTTATGATGAGTCTGTGGCGCTCTTCCTTTAGGGTTAAAGTGTGATAAATCCCGCTGCATGAACCAATATTTCAAATATGACTTTCCTTTATCATAAAGCCATTCAAACAGGTTTTTGTAAAAATCCTCTTCTTTAGGTAAAGCCTTTGTATATAAAACTAAAAAACGACGATCACTTTCCTCTAAAGATATAGGCTCAGAGAAGTTACTAAACATAATCATATTGAGGTTATTTTTGGTTTTATAGGTATCAACTCCTTTGGGTTCAATCGTGATCTTATCTTCAGTAATTATCGGTTTAAATTTATTCATATAAGCTAACTGAGTTTTAGGGCTTCCTGGAATATGAATTTCTTCACATGCTAAGAAAATACATTTAGCTAACTCGTTATTAAATCTACCGATGACCTTATCTTGGTTAGCTTGCATACAGTTGTCTTCTCCTAAAATCGCTTCCATCACTTTATAGTAGAAGGTTTTACCGATACCCTGGGGGCCAATAATTAGGGGGACATAGTTTATTTTTACCCCTGGGTGCTGAATATTGTGAGCAAGCCAGTCATAAAAATAATTTTGGTGATCATCTTCAGGAAATAAATATTTAGTTAATTTTAAAAAAGGAGAGATATCTCCCTCAATGACTGGAATTTTATACTCTCGGTAAGTATTATAAAGAGAGCTACCTTGAAGTTGAAAGAATTCTTTTTGAGTAGGATCGCAAGCAAAACCATAAACACGGTGCAGCTTTTCATCTGACATCAAACGATTAGAGAATATTTTTTTACCTAAATGTTTATAGTAATTATCTAAGACATTAAGTTTAAAGATTTCTCCTGTGGATCGATCGAGGATACGATCCTCTTTTGCGACATAGACAAATCGATCAGGGTTGAGAATAGATTTTTTTTCTTGATATAACACCACAGTACCTTCTTGGACTTTTTTAGCTAAATTTTTCCACATAGCTTGAAATTCCTTAATGTATTCTCTTTCTTTGGTAAATTGTTTTAATTTAGGCTCCAGAAATTCTTTAGCGCTATCCTCTGTGTATCCTCTAGCCATCAATCCTTGAGTAATGGTCATTAAAGGCTGGTGTGAGTTTCCTTCAGTAAAATTTTTTTTCAACACTTCTTCCGGATCCATTTTTCCTATTACTATTTTATTATCATTGATCTGAACATGATTACTTAGACTAAGTAATCTCATTCTCAAATCTTGAAAATTACAAATTTCATAAGTGGAAAGCTGGTCATCACAATAAGTTTCCATATCTTCTCTTCCATTTTTCTTTTTACTTTCAGTTAAAAATTTTCGAGTACCTGGTAGGACCATTAATCGAGATAAATCTTTGCATTGAGGGTCACCTCCTAAATAATCAACTAATAACTCTATTGCCTCTTCATATTCCTGATGGGCATAAAGCCTATCATCTAGTACCCAAATCAAATGACCTCTTCGATAGGGCCTGTCGCAAGTTATATTAGTTAGAGTTGGTAGGGGAAGACCACTTTGTTTGATTTTTTCAATTGCTAAATCAAAATTTTCATCAATATCGACAAATATAAATGGAATCGAATTTATATGCTCTTTTCTAGTTCTTTGATGAATAAGTTTTTGAATATTTGCCTTTGGTAATTTTCTGGTCCCAATACCAATGTACACATTTTGACCTTTTGACTGAGCTTCGTTAATAGCTCTTAGGACCTCATCAAGATTAATTGGTAGTTCAAAATGTTTTGCTTTATTAATGGCACCATCATTTTGAGAGAAGGCTAATTCTATAAATTCAATATTCTCTTTATGATCCCAATTTTTCTCTGTTGTGCTAAGTTTGCTTAGTAGAGTGTTCGTATAATGATTGAGACTCGTATTGTTAACGAATGATGTATTATTACTCAACATTTTTAACTCCTCTTTTTTTATCATTGATATATTTTTCAATATCCTCGATGCTATACCGAATATTATTACCAAATTTATAGTAGGTAAGGCCTTTGCCACTTTTTCTATGGGCTCGAATAGTATCTACACTAATATTTAGCAACTTTGCTAAATCTTTATCATTTATGAACTCTTTAAATTTCATAGTCTTACTCCTTTGGTAAGTGTTAGTTAATATCTGTTTTATTAGTGGTGAGGGAAAAAGGGAAAAAGTATAAAACTTTATTCTGATAATTTTTTAGTTCTTTTTTTGGGCATTGCTGCAAGAGACATAATCCCTAAAAGTTTACTTTCTCTTTTTTGAACTTCGTTTACAATTTTAGCGAGTGCTGGATATTCAAGTCTTTTTAAACCATACTCATTAATATGCTCTTTATATAAATCTGATTTCATATAAAAGTTAATTGCTTCTTTGAGAGTACTTAGTTTATTTTTTCTTTTAATCATATTGATACTTAGAGAAACAGTTAAGTAGTGCTTTTCTTTTGGTCGCCCGAAAAATTTTTTATTTTCTATATAATAATTAATTATTTTTATAGCTTCTCTCTCAGATAATTTTTTTTCCTTTAATTGTTTTTTTAGTTTTTCCATTTATCTTTTTATAGAGACATTTTGATTAAAAATAACAGTCAACAAATAGTCAACCAAGATCTGTTGACTGTGAAAATTTCTAAATTATGATGGTTTTATAAACGTTGACACACGTTGATTTTGGAGGCCCACCCCGGAATCGAACCGAGCTACAAGGATTTGCAGTCGCGTGCCACGCCAAGTTGCCCCTTGATAATTAAGCTCTTTTCATAGGTTCGTGGTCCCTAGTCAACCAGTAGTCAACCCACTAGAAAGGTTGAACACTTATGCATATTCGAAAACGCCCCAGTGGCAAATACCAATGTATTATTCATTTAAACGGCATCTCTACTTCCAAAACATTTCGAGATAAAAAATCCTGTCAGATATGGGGCAGGGAACAGGAGTCTTTAATTGATTGTGGGATGTATCGCAGAGTTCCTGATCGATTAACACTTCGACAAATCATTCAACTATATTTAGAAAAATGTGTACCTTTACTTAAAACACAAAAATCTGTGACTGATCAGTTAAATCGTTTATGTAACAACTACTCATGGCTCGTGGACATGCAGTATAAGAATATAAAGCCAATTCATTTTGAAGAATTTAAAAACCAAAGAATTAAAGATATTGGAAATATCCACATCTATAAAAATAACCATCGAGCAGTGAATAAAGATTTAAGATTAATGAGTATAGCCATTAATAAAGCTAAGTATCTTTGGATTTATCCTATTCGAAATCATATTAGATATATTAAGTTTTTACCTGAGAGTGATGGGTTATATAGAAAGATCAGAGGTTATGAACACCGAGAATTACTAAGGTGTGCCAACACTATTCAAAAAGCTTTTTTATTATTATTAAGACATACAGGAGCTAGACCCAAAGAGCTCCTTAACGTCTCTTGGACCAATCTTGATCAATCAAGGAATGAGTTAACTATCCCCTGGGACATAAATAAGACAAGTAAAGGAAGAGTTATCCCTTTACGGCCTTTTTTAGCTAAATGGTTATATAAAAATCTTTCTCAGTCAGAAGGTCCAATAATTAAATATTCCTATACTGCTTTTAGATTTTGGTTTTATAGAAGGGCAAAAGAAAGAAAATTTAAAGATCTTACTATCTATCATTATAGAAGAAATTTTGTTCAGTATTATGCTGATAGAAATATACCATTACCAAAACTAGCGCTTATTACCGGTCATAGGTCTTATTCTATGATTGCTAGATATTATGGTCATTATAGATTACTTAAATAAGTTCTATATATTATAGAATATATGTCAGTTTTTAAAATTGAAGAAAATCTGAATAATTTACTTTCGAAAAAAGACTATGAGAATTTTATTTATGATTTTTTACTGGCCTTTGATCAACCAAAGTCAACAATTTCTAGACTAAGAAAAGGAGATTATAATCTTTCAAGCAAACTAAATGAATTAATTTGGAAAAAAAAATTATATTATTATCATGTAACGGATAATGAAGATGTTCATGAGTTTATAGACTCCATTTCAAAAAATATAATTATAAAAAAAAACTTAATTCGATTTATAATTGTTACAGATTTTAAAGATTTTTTAGCTATTGATACAAAATCTAATGAAACACTGGATATAAGTTTTATAGAAATTCCTAAAAATCTAAATTTTTTCTTACCATTAACTGGAGTTGAATCATTTAAGTCTACAAATGAAAGCCCAGCTGATCGAAAAGCAGCGGTTAGTATTGGCAAACTATATGATCAAATCATTATTGATAATGGAAAATTAGGTCTTAATGATTTAAATCTTTTTTTTTCAAGATTATTGTTTTTGTATTATGCAGATGATGCAAATATTTTTAAAAAAGATTTATTTTTAAAAACTTTAAAAGAAATTACCCAAGAAAATGGCAATGATCTTGATGAATTTTTTGAAATACTTTTTTCTGAATTAAATTTAGAAGATAAAAAAAACTCTAGTAGTTATTTTGAGAAATTCCCTTATGTAAATGGAAATTTATTTAAAGAAAAAATAAAAATTCCAAAATTTTCGAAAAAAACTAGAGATGTAATAATTAATAATGCAATGATGGATTGGCAGAATATCAACCCTGATATACTGGGATCAATGTTGCAAGCTGTTGTAAGCCCTGAAGAAAGGGAAGAGGATGAGATGCATTATACTTCTGTCCCTAATATTTTAAAAGTAATTGAACCTTTGTTTCTAGATAATATCAATTTAAAATTATCTGAGTCTTTAGAAGATGAAACAAAATTAAAAAAACTATTAAACTATATTTATAATATAAAGATTTTCGATCCTGCTTGCGGTTCAGGAAACTTTTTAATTATTTCATACATACAACTTTGCCTTATTGAAATCAAAATTTTTAAAATTTTAAATAATATAAATCCAGAAGGATGGAGGCTTTCAATGCCAGGAATTTCATTAAAACAATTTTACGGTATTGAAAAGTCTCATTACGCCTCTCAAACAGCTAGACTATCATTATGGATAGCGGAACATCAAATGAAATTAAAATTTAATGAAGTTTTTGGAAGAATTAATCCCTCACTACCTCTTTCTAATAATAATAATATTTTAAATGGTAATTCAGCTTCAATATCATGGGTAAATTTTTGCATCCCTGAAAAAAATACCCAAGCTATTTTTTTAATTGGTAATCCCCCGTATAAGGGGTTTACGCGACAGACATTAAATCAAAAGGAAGATATGAAGATGATTTTTAAAGATTTAAAAGGCCATAAAAGATTGGATTATATTTCATTATGGTTTTATAAAGCTTCTGAATTTATTGAAACTATTCCAATTTCTTCTTGTAGTTTTGTTTCTACCAACTCAATTACCCAAGGTGAGCATGTCAATATCTTATGGCCTTTTCTTTTAAAAAAAGTTGAAATCAGTTTTGCTGTTAAGTCCTTTAAATGGCGTAATAATGCAAAAAACAATGCGGTTGTATCTTGTATTATACTTGGTCTATCCAGGCCAAATACAAAAGTTAAATTAATTTATGACGGCCAATTTATTGAAAAATGCAAAACTATAAATCCTTATTTGTCTTCTGGTCATGTTGTTTCAATAAAAAAAAAAGAAAAACCATTTTGTAAAAATTTCCCAAGAATGATTGGTGGGAACATGCCTATCGATAGTGGCCATTTGTCATTCAATGAGTTTGAATATAATAAACTTATAAACAAATATCCTAATTCAAAAAATTTATTTCGTAAACTTACTGGTGGCTCAGAATTTTTGAATGGTCATAAAAAATGGGTACTTTGGTTAGATGATACCAATTTAAAACAAGCTAATGATATAGAAGAAATTAATAAAAGAATAGAAAATGTAAGAAGCTATAGAAAGAATGCTGGAGATGTTGCGAGAGATTTGATGGATAAGCCACACCAATTTCGTTTTAGAAACGAAGCTAATTCAAATTTTATTTTGGTACCTTATACATCCAGTATACAGAGAAGTTATCTTCCAATAGGAATTCTGAATTCTGAATTTATTGCTTTGAATTCTGCTAGAGTCATCTTTGATCCGCCATTATATATGTTTTCTATCTTATCTTCGCGTTTATTTTTTATATGGGTAATTAATACAGGTGGTAAAATGAAAAATGATATAAGGTTTTCATCATTGCTTTGTTATAACACCTTTCCCATTTTAGAAATTGATAGTAATACAATCAAAAAATTAGAGAAAGCTTCTTTTGAGATTTTAGATGAAAGGGAAAAATACTCTGATATTTCTATAGGAAAACTATATGGTAAGAATATGCCCAAATCTCTTAAAGAAATTCATAGAAAAAATGATGAAATTATAGAAGAACTTATTTTTGGAAAACTAATAAATAATGATGAAGAAAAAATTAATATGTTACTTAAATTATACAAAAAATATTCAGAACTTGATATGTTAATATAAATGCCAAATTTTGTAGATGTAGACTATCAACAAACCGGTAAAAGTTTAGATACAGACGCACTTGGAATGAGAGAGATGCAAAGAAGAGCTTTTGCAGAGAGGCTTTCTCAATACTTACTTTTAAAGGCGCCCCCAGCTTCTGGTAAATCAAGAGCTTTAATGTTTTTAGGTTTAGATAAGTTATATAACCAAGATGTCAAAAAGGTAATTGTTTCTGTTCCAGAACGCTCAATTGGTGGATCTTTTGGCAGAATTAAATTAACTGAGTCGGGATTTTTTGCAGATTGGGATTATAATGAAGATTACAATCTCTGTACCCCTGGTGGGGACAGTCAAAAAGTAAGGGCATTCAAAAAATTTATAGAAGATAAATCTCAAACTATATTAATTTGTACTCATGCAACTCTTCGTTTTGCCTTCAATCAATTAAATATTGAGTCATTCAATAATACTTTACTGGCTATTGATGAGTTTCATCATGTATCTGCTGCAATAGAGAATAGATTAGGGGAGGTACTAAATAAAGTAATGAATAAAACAAATGCTCATATTATTGCTATGACAGGTTCTTATTTTAGAGGAGACAACATACCCGTTCTAACACCAGAAGATGAAATGAAATTTACTCCAGTAACTTACAATTATTACGAACAGTTAAATGGCTATAAGTATTTGAAATCTCTTGGTATAGGATATCATTTTTATCAAGGAACTTATTTGTCGGCCATTAAAGAGGTATTAGACACTGATCAAAAAACGATACTTCATATTCCCAATGTTAATGCTGGTGAATCTACAAAAGATAAACATAAAGAAGTTGATACAATATTAGATCTCATAGGTGATTATGTAAACCAAGATCCTAATACTGGAGTTATTTCTATAAAACGAAAAGAAGATGGTAAAATAATTAAGATTGCCGATCTAGTTAATGATAATCAAAAAGATAGAGATAAAATCGTTGAATATCTAAGAAATATTAAAAATGTAGATGATATAGATATCATCATAGCTTTAGGAATGGCAAAAGAGGGCTTTGATTGGCCTTTTTGTCAACACGCATTAACAGTCGGCTACAGAGGCTCCTTAACAGAAATCATTCAAATTATTGGAAGAGCGACTAGAGATAGCGATAATAAAAATCATTCTCAATTTACAAACTTAATTGCGCAACCTGATGTTGCTGATAGTGAAGTAAAATTATCTGTAAATAATATGCTCAAAGCTATAACTGCATCGCTTTTAATGGAGCAAGTATTAGCACCTCATGTTAATTTCAAATCCAAAAATGCAGGTGGGATTGATGACCCTGGAACTATATCAATCGGTGGTTTTAAAGAGCCGAGCTCCAAAAAAGTTAAACAAATACTTGAAAGCGACTTAAATGATTTAAAGGCAACAATATTACAGGATGATCAAATGATTAAAGCTATTCCAGGAAATGTTGACCCAGAAGTCATTAATAAAGTGTTGATTCCAAAGATTATCCAAACTAAATACCCCGATTTATCGACAGAAGAAATAGAAGAGGTTCGCCAACACGTCATTGTAGACTCTGTTGTTAAAAATGGTGAGATTAAAGAGGTTGGAGACAAAAGGTTTGTAAGAATGGCAGGAAGATTTGTAAATATTGAAGATCTTCATATCGACCTTATTGATCAAGTAAATCCATTTCAAAAAGCTTTTGAGGTACTTTCCAAAAGCGTCACTACTAAATTACTTAAAGTTATTAGTGAAACAATTGAGTCTCAAAAGATAGTAATGACAAATGAAGAGGCAGTTGTTTTGTATAAAAAGATTGGTCAATTTATAAAAGAACATAATAGAGAGCCAAAGATTAACTCCCATGATCCTTTAGAAAGAAGAATGGCTGAGGCGATTATATTTTTAAAAAATAAAAAAAGAAATCAATCTAATTAATTGATGATCAATTTTGAGGAAGAACTTAATAAAATTTTAAAAGAAGATCCCTTAGGAATCCTAAAAACAAAAGTATCAAACCCTATCTCTATAGATCAAAGACTTAAAGACTCTTTTGAGGAGATAAACATATTTATCGATGAAAATAACAGAGAGCCTGAAAAAACCACAGACATTATTGAGAGAAAACTATTTTCTCGTCTATCGGAATTGAGAAAAGACTTTCAAAAGGCAACGCTATTAAAAGATATAGATAGACATAATTTGCTTGCAGAGGTTAAAGATATAGAAACTGTGGATGATATTTTAAATAATGATGTTCTTGGCCTTTTGGATGATGATAGTGAAAGCATCTTTAATATTAAAAACTTTACTGTTAAAAAGAATAAAACTGATTTTGTAGCAAGAAGAAGACCCTGTTCTAATTTTTCTGATTACGTCGAAAACTTTAAAACTGTTCAAAAAGAAATTAAGGAAGGAAAACGTAAATTAATTATTCATAAGGAATCACATTTAAAGGAGGGAAGGTATTACGTACTAGATGGAATCCTTCTTTTTTTAGAAAAGATTGAAGACACTCGAATTAAAGAATTTAATGACAAGACCCAAGGTTCAAGAACTAGAAACGACCCTAGAACTCGATGTATATTTGAGAATGGTCTTGAGTCTAATATGTATTTAAGATCACTTGGAAAAGAACTTTACAATAACGGAAGTTCAGTGATTTCAACCAATGAAGAATTGTTGCAAGAATTTAATGAAAATTTTGGCCAAATTGAAGATGATGACCAACCTACTGGTCATATTTATGTTTTATCTTCCCTGAGCACTGATCCTAAAATTAGCTCTATTCAAGACCTATTTAAAATTGGGTATAGCACTACCAGTGTGGAAGAAAGAATTAAAAATGCAGTAAATGATCCAACATATTTAATGGGTCATGTTAAAATTGTTTCAAGTTACAAGACTTTTAACTTAAATCCTCAGAGGTTCGA
>Ga0209336_10001777_pt1 | contig 10387 bp, 6 predicted proteins | sample LinPmetageLP32_FD_184042 | JGI IMG/M metagenome (GOLD analysis project Ga0209336, IMG submission 184042) | Marine viral communities from the Pacific Ocean - LP-32 (SPAdes) (version 2) | ecosystem: Environmental > Aquatic > Marine > Oceanic | place: Pacific Ocean | collected 2009-08-23 | reverse complement strand
TTACCGCTAGTATCTCTAGTTCTTGCAAAATAAGTAAATTCTCCAAAAGTATCTATAGGTATAGACTTACGAGCAGTACCTGCAGATACTGTTACTAAATCATCTGCTATAACAAAATTATCTATACTATTTGTTAATGTTCCTGGTAGTCTTTTTATTACTACTTCTTTAAGATCAATATCTGCTAATTCTCCATCTACTGTACGTGCGTAAGACCATAGTAAGGTAATTTGATCAGTTTGTTGCCCACCAGTAAAATTAAAAATATTTGCCGGTTGAGCTGTCTTACCTATAATAGATTTACTTATTGTAGCAGTTATACCTCTTATCTCTTTATTTAAAGGTACAACTCTAAATGTAACATTTCTACTATCACTAATTGGTCCTCTATTTATACCATTAACAGTAAATCTAATCTTACCATCACTATCTATACCAGTAGCTGGAACTTTTACAGTATTAAAAGAAGTTAAATCAGTACCTCCATCATTTGTAATAGCACCGTCTGTGATACTATCTACTGAGTCTAGCTTATATGATATTTCATAGTCTGTAACATTTTGTTTTAGAATATGGTCAAATTGTATAGTTACTCGAACAGCTACTCCGCCAGTTTGTTCACGATATAAAGATTCTTCAATAGATATATTAGTTACTTTTTGTATAGGAATAGGCTGAATATCTAAAGACTTAGTATTAAAAGCACTAGTCCTGCCACCTCTAGTTTTATTTCTTGCTCTTATTGATGTAGTACCTACTGATAAATCAGGTATTATTTTATTTTTAGTAAGAAATAAAGCTTCATACTCTGATCCAATTTCTAAGTTATATACTCTATTATTAGCTAATGTAAGTCTACCAGGAAATTCATTAGTATCATAATGAAAAGTAGCTGATCCTCCAGAAATATTACTAATAGATCCTACAGGGTCCAGACTTATATTTGTAAAAGATAAACCTCCTAAATTAGAAACAGGTTTACTAGCAGTTTGTACTCTATATATATAATTAGCAGTTAAAGCTGCATTATATCTTGCAGAAAGTGGATCATAAGTGGAATTAGAAATACTAAATACATTAGATTGAGAAGACTGTACATTATCTCCTATTTCAAATATAGGAACAGTATAGTAATCTACCTCGGTTCTAAAAGCTGTCTCAGAAGCACTACTTGCATATACTACATTTGCATTCATTTGTGCGTTGTCACTATTAAGAGTAAATTGACCAGCACTTTTTTCTACACCGTCTACAAATAATCTAACAAAAGCTTTATCTCTAGGTCTTACTGGTAGCTCTATAGTAGTAGTTTCATTACCATTTATTTCACCACTTTTTATGTAAGTATCTTCATAGCCAGACACATAAAAACTATTATTTGAATAAAATCTAGAATCTAAAAGTTGGTTTAAAGTAACGTAAAAAGGGGCATCAGGTATTTTATTAACTAAAGTTACATCTTCAGTTCTTTTATTTTCTATTTTTATTGTATCATTTGCTAGAGTAAACCCTTTTATCTCTTGACTAAGATTAGTTATAATTCCAGCATATCCTACAAAATTCAACAACCCTTGTTGCTCAGCTTTCTCCTTAATAGGTATAGTAATATGATCACTGCCTTTTAGTGCACCAAATACACCACTATCATTAGCGTCTAGTATACTAGTTTGAAAATTTTCATCAAATACTTGCCCAAAGCCTTGTAAAGTTAATTGTACATTACCATCTAAAGTACCACTAGCAGTATCTACAATATCTACAGAAGTACATAATAACTTTATTTCGCCTATTATGCTACTAAAACCATTTTTACCTGTTATACTTACAGTATCTGTATCTCCTACTAGTACATTAGCATGCTCTACATGAATAGTTTGCCCACTAGTTCCCGATAAATTTGCATTAGCTAGTAAACTAGCAGCAGTAGGTTTAGATATATCATACTGAGTAGTATAGGTTATACCAAATCCATCTTTTTCAGTAGAAGTTAATAGTAAACCATCTATAACAATAGAACCATCTGCTTTTGTTCTAGGATTTCTTTCAAATTTAAAGTTAGGTACAGGAGGAACAGTAAGGCCAGATTGTATATCGGTATAAGACGTAGGTTTATAATCAATAAATGTATCAGAATCAACATAAATATTAGATATATATTCTGCTGCAGCTACCTCAACACTTTCATCATTAGTATCTCTACTAATACTTAGTACTTTAAATAGTTTATCACTTTTAGCTCTATATACGTCAAACTCTGTTTCTATTTCTCCAAAAGTCCATAAATCACCTTTTTGAGGAGCAGTATTAGCAGTAAATGCAGTATAATTATCCCAGGCTCTAGTTATATTATTATATCTTTTAATAGGATTTACAGTGGCTAGATCAAATCCAGAGTTAACATTATCAGTCTTACTTAGTGCAAATCCGCTGCCAGATACTCCATTAGATACTATGTATAAGTCAATTCTTTCATCTTTTACTTTTATTACTCGTAATACAAGAGCTCCTGTGTTTGCTGTAAAAGTAGTAGTATCTAAAGAAGGTACAGTATAGTGTTCTAAAAATACATTAGTATTACTTGATTGCACTGGGGAAGTTGCATGAATTTTACCACCAAAACCATAAGCTATACCACCACCTTGAGTTGATACTGCAATAACATCACCCGGAATAAGATTTAAAGCATCGGTACTAGTTGTAAAAGTACAAGTTCTTCGTATATATTTAGAAGCTGCAATTTGATATTGTGCAAATCTAAGTGCCTGACTTCTTCTAGTGCAACCTACTAAATCTAAGGATACTATATTTTCTACTTCTGCTTTTATAATACCATCATTACTACCTTCTTGATCAACACGTACTGTTTCTCTTTTATAATGATTGGTAGTGTCAATATAACTTACATCTACACCTGTTATAATATCACTTTCTTTATTACCACCTATGTTAAAACTACCCGCTTGCATAGTAGCCTCATTAAATACCATAACAGGAGTTTCATCAGGCAAATCACATGCTAAAGTAATTTTACCATGAGCATACACAATAGCACCCCTAAAACTTGCTGCTAAAGAATTAAGAGTATCAAAAGATTGTTTTTGATCTGCGATAACAACATCTAAGATAAATCTTCTTTCTTTAATTTTAGTTCCTTGAGGTAATCCAATTTGATTTTCTCTAATTGCAGTAAATGTATCTCTGGGTTTGTATTTAAATGAGCCATCAGATAATCCATCTACCCCTACAAAGTTACCTGTTGTAACATCACAAGCATCACAATATTGAGCTATTTGATAAAATCTATACTTATCAATAGTATCTTCAGGGACTCCAAGTCCATAAGTTTTATTTGTTAATATATCATATATAATCCATACTGGATTTTGCGACCAAGAGTATACAAAAGTCCCATCCCAAGTTCCTGCATATATATTAATATTAGTACTTGTTTGAACAGTAGTACCTGATTGTTGTAAAAAATAACCAGCAGTAGCAGCACTAGTATCACCAGTTGCAGTAACTTCTACATGTCTCCAATCAATTTCTCCAGTTACTAAAGTAGGTTGATTATAATTAGCGGGTACTTTATGCAAAAGACCTTTTACTAAAGATGAAAAAGTAGGTACACCATTATGTTCATCAGTAGCCTTTAAAGCATAACCTATATGAGCAGTTCTTGGATAAGATTGAGGAGAATTTTCTATTTCATTCCAGCCAAGCAAGTTTACATTATCTACTGTACCAGAACTAGTAGAATCTTCACTAGTTTTTTCTACACTAAATCTATATCCATTAACACTTTTACTGGCTTCAGGTATCTGAATCCTAATCGTAAACTTAAAGTTAGCATCAGTTTTACCGTGTATAGTTCTACTAGCTGTAGCAATTTGAGTTTGTCCTATGCTATCAAATACTGTTATACGTACACTCAGACTATGACGTAGTATATCACCTTTATCATTTATTTTTCGTAAACCATTAATACTAAATGCGAATTGTAAAGCATCCCAGTCTTTAGCAGAAGTTTCTTGTAAGGTAACTCCTGATACTGGAACACCTGAACTGCCATTTTTTAAATTTACAGGAGAACCAAAATTTTGAGGAGTAATAGTTGTTTCACCGAATACATCTAATCTTCCTTGTGTAGTAGTTCCTGTATTAGATAGAGTTTTAAATTTTTTAGTATTTTCAAGACCGTCACCATCAAGATTTAATAAATCATCTATAGAATTATCTGAGAATTGTATATCTTGAGGACCATTAGGATTAATTCTATATATAGGTCCTTCTCCTAATCCTATAACTACAAAAAGTATATCAGTAGAGAATAAGTCTTGAGAGTGTTCTATAGGAGTATGAGGCTCTGCTCCTCCACCTTTACCGCCTTTAGCTCCTTGTATAATAGGTATTTGTGTATCAGAATAATTAGTAAAATTTCTATATGCCATCGAATTGCGCTCCTATGCTGATAGGGTCACCACTACCATGAACAAGGCTATTCACATAACCACTCAAAAATTGACCTGCTACTCTATGTTGTCCGTAAATTAATGATATAGGTGTGCCGCTTGTAGAGCTGTTACTCAAAGAACCAAACATACCATTATCTCTTGTTGTAGACTCTGTTTGTTTACTTTCTCTCATTGCTGGAGATTTAGTTAGCATCATAGAAACCATTGATAAACCTACTTGAAGACCTATCATTTGCATAGTACTTAAACCTTTTGTTGCTGCACCAGCTCCTTGAACTGTTGCAAAAGTGCTCACTCCTTCTGTTCCTGCTGCTACCTGCATAGGATCAACAGGTGCACCTTGACTCATAAGGTATATAGCCGCTATCACAAGAAGAGCATTTCTTATTCTTTTACCATCTCCTCCTGCTATAGCAGGCACTAAATAGATAGTATCACCATCATTAAAATGTTTAATATCTATCATATCTCTATTAATTGTCTTTAAATTATCATCTAATAAACAGAAAGGCTCAGTAGCTTCTCCAGAAGCTACTTGAGTTATATATTTAGAAAACTTAGGATGCACTCCTTTAAGATAACGTATAATATCAGAAGCTATAATAGCTTCAAATGTATATATATTATTATCAAAGAATTTACTATAAGCTGAATGTATTTTAAGATTTATTAACAAGATGTTCTTCCTTAAACTCATCAAACATGAGTGCGTCTACGTTATGGTCTAACCAGTATGTAAAGAATTTATTATTAAATCCTACTATAAATTTATATTCTTTAAAAGCAGCACTTACTTTGTCTTCCTTACTAGGTAAAGGATTTTCTTCTCCAGGATGGGAATGAAATATGCCCCATATATTTCCATCATTTTTTACTAAGTCTGCAGGGTCTAGTATAAAAGTGTGTTTAGGTATGTGAGATATGTTATTACATGGTATGTATTTAAAATCATTAGTTATAATCCCTACACACTCTCTAGGATAATCCAACATAGCATGTGCATTCATATCTTCTTTAAGTTTTAAAAATCTTTCCATCTATATACCCCCGTAGTATATTGTTTGTAATAGTTACCATAAGGTGCAATCCAGCTTTTATGTTTTATCATAGTTTGTAGTATTTTAGACCTATCAACATATAATGCACAGTGATTAGTTACATTAGTAGACCCTAAACTCATAGTTATAATATCATAAAGCTGTGGTTCTTTGACTTTTCTCCACCCTGTTTTTTCATTTGCATTTACTTCAAAAAGTCTTTCTTGTGTTTTACTATACCAATCTTCGTCTATTATTTTACAAAAAGTATCAGTAGTATAAGGAAGATCTATGTTTAAGTGTTTTAAATACACTAATTTACAGAGATTAAAACAATCAATCCCAGTCTCTGCATCATTACCTAAATGTAAATATGGAAAATCTTTGTATTTATTATACCAAGCTGTCATGTCTATAAATCGCATGTATACTCTCTACCCAATAATCGGATAAAGTTTCTACACGAGAAATTCCCCCTCCCTGAACGTGTAACATTTTAGAAGGCATTAAATACATACTAAAATGTGTTATTAAATTTCTTTTTTCTGACTTAAATGCTATTACATCATAATCTTTAGCATTTGTCAAACTTACTTTTTTAGCACATTGAGCTGCCCAATTATCAATACTATCAGGAGTAAAATGCTTAATCCATTGCGCAGATAGGGGGTAATCTGGCAAAGAAAATTCTAAACATAGTTCAGTACTGTAGAATTTTTTAATTATAGTTATACAATTAATATCATCATAAGAATGAGGTATACCTATATAGTTTCGTACCATGATGTAAATTCCGGAAAAGTTTTAGTAAATGACTCATTACGTAATGAGTCTAATCTTTCTTGTTCTTTTTTAAATGTAGGCAGTAAATAAGAATCATCCGTACTAACCATAAAAGATAGCCAACTTTTAATCTGTTCTATATCGTGCCTAGTTAATAGTTTTTTATAATCATTAGTAAACTTTTTATATAATTTTATTATATCTTGTTTTGTTTCTTTAGGTAGACAAGTAACCTTTTGTTCAGATGGTTGAATTAATGTTGTGCCATAAAAATTAAAATTATTACGTTTACACCATAGTATTAAATCAGGCATTGATGTTATACTATATATACTTATTACAGAGCTTATCGTAGTTATATTGTCTTTAAACATAATAGCATGTTTTTCAAATTTAGACCAGGATAATCCCTTTCTAGAATACTCTACGCGACTTCCGTATCCGTCTACACTAGGCCATAAAGATACTTTTTTAAAGTGAGCCCATAGTTCGGGAAGATTATATTTTTTAAATTTATGATAACTTAAATTTGTATTATAGCTTAGGTGTATATTTTTAGCATAACCAGATTCTATAAGTAATGTAAGCATTTTATAATGACCTTCTTGTATAAAAGGCTCACCTCCTGCAAAATATACTTCTTCTAGATCAGGAATAAATTGTGGAACGTCTGCCCAAAAATCTTTATTATCAGTATAGTAGTCCATAGTTTTAGACCATCCCGTTTCTAGGGTGTCTTTATACCAACTAGTAGATGCATCAGGACCACACATCCTACATTTAAAGTTACACAGATTACCAAACCTAATATCTAGATAAGTAGGCTTAGTATTTAAACTTCCATCTTCATTAGTCTGAGATTGTAGATATGCATCTTTAGAAAATCGTTTATTTACTTGTAACCTGTTACTACCACTACCTTGTTTTTCTTTATCATAACATGCTCTTATACACTCACTAGGTATTTTATTATTTAAAAAATCTAAACGTGTTTTTTTATATTGCTCACTATTCCATATGTCACCTAAGGCTTGATCATAGGTTCCTACTATAGTAGTATCTGTTTGGAATTGTGCATGACAGCATAAATAAAAATTACCAGTTAATCCTCCAAAAATATGCATCCAAGGAAGTATACAACCTTTAATTTTACTGCTTGGGAATTGTACGTCCTGTTGCAGGGAAACCTCCAAAATGTATTCCATTATTTCTAAGAGTACATGCTAATATATTTTTACCACATATATCACCTTCAGGACCTGCTGCAGTTGTATTATCTGCAGCAATAGGATTAGTATTAGCAGTGAGAGAAGTACCAGGTATTATACCTCCGCCAGGTCCAGGATACTGACACTCTTCGCCTTTATATTGCCATTGACAAGTATTTTTATAGTATTTACGTCTAGGAGTTATTTGTTTAAAATATTGTAACCAAGTAACTAAACCAAATGAGGCAGTATCACCACCTAATTCTTCTAAATGATCTATTTTAAATACATCTTCTACATAGGATTCTGTATCTACATCAGCATTAACTATAAAAACATCATCACCTATAGAAGTATTAGCCTCTAAAACATCTGATAAAAATAAAAACCTATTTTCTTGTATAGATTGTATAGTTGCGCTACTAGAGCCTTTTGAGGACTTTACAGTGTCTCCTACTCTATATGGCATAGCATTATATACTTCAACTACATTTGAAGTAATATACTTAATACTACTATGTTCCGGCCATACATCTAAAAAATTAGCAAAAGTAGTTTTAATCTTAACTACTCCTCCTTGAATATCTCTAGAGTCATTTTTTTGTATTTCCCAAACTCCTTTAGTGCCATCAGTAGCTGGAGAAGATATAGTTTGTTCATAGTTCCAAGAAGCATTAGATTTACCATATAAGCCTACTATATCTTCACTGTATCCAAAACCATTAGCACGTGCCCTAGTTAGAGTATCAAAAGCCTGTTCTCCTGCATTACCTACTTCTGCGGGTAATGCATTAATAGTTCTGGGATCAATTCCATGACAGGGAGCACCATTAACATTAGCTACACAAGACCAAGTTATATTGTTACCTACAATAAAAGGATCTTCTACTAAAGCAGATATAATGTTGTCTACATTAAATACTGTTAGCGTAAGATCATCAATTTTACCATCTTGATTTTGTTTAATGCTAGTTATATCTATAGGAAAAGGTATATAAGACTCTCCATCATAGGTCACATTATATTTTAAATCAGATACTAAATCTCCTGCTATATCTGCAAATTTTAAAGGAAAATTAGTAGGCCAAGACCTACCTGTGCCTTCACCAGTAGGATTACCATGTTGATCTGGAGGAAACCACTCACCTGGATAATATACGTCATATAAGCGAACAATAGGATTTTGTGTGAATGCATTTTTCTCAGCTATAAAAGGACTAGGAACTTGTGAGCTAATAGTAGTTGAAGCAGTTGTTTCACTTGATAAAAATATATTTGAAGTAAAAGGAACAGAGGTTAAATTACTTGATATATCAACAAATAACAGGTTTCCATTAGGCATCGTATTTGGAGGAGCAGATACAGTTAATTGTGTAGTGTTGAGTACGCTATCAACAGTTTGGGGGCTAGTATAGCCATTACTACCTACAGAATTAATCTGATAACCTGGCTGAATACTTCTAGTATTGGCAACATCTAAAGTAGTGATAAAAGTAGCAAAACCTGTATCTCCTGAATATGCTGTAAAGGCACTAGTGTTAACAATACTAAAACTATTTTCATTTATAAGTGTAGCTTCATAAATTTGTCCATTAACTTCTGTCATACCGTTTATACCAGAAAAGGCAATACGTACTCCATTAGTAAATCCATGAAGATTAGCTGTTACAACACCTGGATTAGCTCTTGTTATGTCTGTAACTCTTTTACTACTACCACTAGTTCCACCAGTAGTTGCTACATTAAAAGTTAGTGCAGCAGCCCCACCACTACCTAACTTACTATCAGCGACAGTTATAACATCACCTATAACAAACCTATCGCCACCTTCATCAATTGTTACAGCTGCCGCACCTGAACCATTTACTACTATAGTAAAAGTTGCACCAGTACCTAGACCTGTTTTTGTATAATCAGAGGCACTAATAGTATAAGTTCCTGCTGTACGAGCACCTGCTGCTGCTCCAATATTATTAACTGAAGTTATAGGAGTTAATACTGTTGTATTTATTCTAGAACCTCCAATAATAGAACTACTTGAGGTTATAGTTTCACTAGTGTGAAACTCTTGTAATACATTATTTAATTTAACTTTTAATTGTTTAGCAGTACTATCTACATTTGCAATAAAACCTGAAGTCGCACTTGTAGAACCTACTATAATATTACCAGAAATAAATCCAGTAGTACTAGGAACAGTTAATATTATATCATAATTTCTAGCAGTCATTAATCAAAAGTCTCTTGCAATTTAAAACTAACGGTAAAAAAGTTTTCAGTTAGAGAAGTTCCAGAGGATAATACTTGATCTATTTGTAATCCTCCATCAAATCTTGTAGTTATTGTACCACTTTCATTTAGATGTGACAAGTCAAAACTAAAAGCTTCAAATTCTCCGCTTCTAGCAGTATAAAAATTTTCAATTGCTGTTCTTTCTACTCCAGATATATTAGTATATTGTAAGTTATAAGCTCTAAGACCTCTTCTAGAATTTAATCTTCTTTTTTCGTATCCCGATTGAGTTTTAAATTTTGTTACATTAAATACTTTCTGAGTACCAAAACCTCCATCAGGTTTTCTATCCGCCATAGAATTAAATCTATCTGAAACAGTAACAGAAGCGTCAAACACTCTAACAGATAACGTATCTGCTATATCTATAGCTCCTAGTGGAGCTCCTCCTATTACAGTAGCAGTAGTAGTAAGTGAATTAATAGTAGATGTTCTATATCTCGCGCCATCGGACATACGTATATACTCAATTTTACCTTTATAGCGTTCTTGGCTTGCAGCAGAACCACCAGCTACATCATCATTTGCACCAATAGTTAATGCACCAGATGTAAAAGGAGATACACTAGGATTATAGTTTACATGTTTTACTAAC
>Ga0209336_10001775_pt1 | contig 10396 bp, 7 predicted proteins | sample LinPmetageLP32_FD_184042 | JGI IMG/M metagenome (GOLD analysis project Ga0209336, IMG submission 184042) | Marine viral communities from the Pacific Ocean - LP-32 (SPAdes) (version 2) | ecosystem: Environmental > Aquatic > Marine > Oceanic | place: Pacific Ocean | collected 2009-08-23 | reverse complement strand
TTGATATTTTAAACGACATGAAACATTCAACACGGTTGAACCGAATCGCGAACGTTTCGCAAAATATGATAATTAGGGATTTAGAGGGCGACCGGGAAACATTTGAACCTGGACTTGCAAAAAGATTGTCGGATTCAGTCAAGGCCGTTGATTTTGATTTTTCAAAGATTGATTCGCCTTGTCTTCCATGCAACAAAAAATTTGGAATAACTAAACGCGGAATTTAATGTCATTACCGTTTGAAGGATTAAAAAAAACAATGCGAACAATTCAAAGCGATTTTGTTGTTGATGTTGTCCGTTCGGTTGTCGAAAAGAATTCAAACGAAATAATTGAATTAAACACACAAAAACAATTGTTTGAAAAAGGGATTGGAAGCGATGAAAAAAGACTTGAACCGTTTCCGTATTCCAATCCGTATGAAAAATTAAAAAAGCGAATTGGACAACCAACTGACCGGATCACTTTACGTTTGGAAGGCGATTTTTACAAGTCGTTTCAAGTTGTAATTGGAAACGAACAATTTCAAATCAATGCAACCGATTTCAAAACAAAGTTTTTATTAAAAAGATACGGTCAAAAAGTTCTTGGATTAACCAGTTCAAACGTTTCGGAATTTAATCAAATGGTTATCCGTCCGGAATTGTTAAAAGAAATTAGAAAAAAAATAAATTTATGAGTTCATACGCAAATCCAACCGTTCCGATTCCGCCAAATGCGGTTTTTGTTGACGCCTTAATTGGAAAACTTCAAACTTTGTTTGGTTCAATTAGTTGGTTGTCGCATTCGTTCGGACGTTCTTATATAAAAAAATCAAATCGAAACGGAATCGAATTTATTGAACCGATGGTTTACCAATCAAATGGGGAGTATTATTCCGTTGAATTTAACGACAATTTGCAATCAATGTCATTTTTTGAGGTTGGAACGCAAACGATAAACGGTCAATTTGAACGAAATGTCACTAATTATTATGATGTTGAACTTGGCGTAATTTTTTGGGTTAACCTGGAAAAGATAAATTCTTCAAAGGGTGCAAATTATTATTTTACGGAAGAATTAAAAAGGGATGTTCGCAACAAGTTGACAAACTCAATTCCAAACGGCGTTGTTTTGACAATTGATTCAATTGAAGAAGATATTGACAATATTTTTTCAAACTATTCATTTAACCAATTGGACCAAAAAGATTTTTTTTCGTATCCGTTCGCAAGTTTTAAATTTAATTTAACCGCAACAATTCCGGAAACGTGTTCTATTTAGAAAATGTATTTTTTTATGGTTTATTAACTTGGACAATAATTGTTTTATCTGAAAAGTGGGGAATCCGTGAACAATTAAGCGGACGCGCTCCAAACAAAATAATTCAAAAGGCGGTTGAATGCAATTTTTGTTTTGCGCATCATGTCGCGTTTATTTGTATCATTCCGGAATTGGTTTGTTGTTTAAATTTTAGGATTTTTTTAATACCTTTATTTGTAGCCACAACCATAAACAAATGTTTAAATTAGGAAAACACAAGGTCGAATTTTATGATTCGATTGATTCTTTGCCGTTCGACAGATTTAATTCTTTTAACAAATTCGTGATGTTGGATGCCGAACTTGGTTCGGATGTCATTGCATTTGACCAAAAGATTTCGAAAATGTTTCAATTTTTAGGAAAAGAAATGATAACGGAAGCAACCGGAGAACTTTACAATTTGCGGAACACTTATCACAACATTATGAACGGAAACAATGTCCGCGGTTTGGCGTTCGCGTGTTTGATCCGTAAAATTGACGGCGAAAAGATTGAAGATTATTCCGTTGAAAACATGAAGTCAATTTTGGAAAAATTGTCCGTTTGGGGTTTGGAAATTGGCAAGGTAAAAGAAACAACCGACGTTTTAAAAAAAAACTTGAAACGGAATTAAAATTGTTTTTTCCTTCAAAGTTTAACAACCTTGACCGCAAAACTATTTTCATTAAAAGAAAAAACCGTATTTTAGCCTTATGCGAGAATTTGTTAACCGGTACGGACAACGAAATTGCAGAAAAAATTGAACGTTATTTGTTAAGTTTGGCCAAACCGAAAACTTTCAACGGGTCCGGAAGTTATGAAATTGAATTTGACAAAGCGTTTGAAGAACTTTGTCACACTTTGAGTTCAAATGCAAACGGTCGCAATATTAAAAAAATGACGGTTAAAGAAGTATATATTTTGATTGATTTAAACAATAAAAAAATCAAAGAACATGGCCGAAGGTAATCCAATAAAATATTCCGATTTAGTTGTTGACGATGGCGCGATTGAACGCCTTATTAAAGCAATCGACACACTTGAAAAACGTTTTTTAAACGCGCAAAAAAAATTCCGTTCGGAAATTGAAAAAACAAAAAAATCAACCGAAGATTTCACCGGCGCAACCGAAGACCAGGAAGACGAATTGGAAAAGTTGGAAAAACAACTTGAAAAATTAATCAAGGCAAACAAAGAATTGCAAGACACGGACGGCAAACTTGCCGAACAAAAAAAACAAGCGGTCAAAATAGCAAAAGAAGAACAAAAACTTCGCAAAAAGTTAATCGAATTAACCGATGACCAGGCGGTTGCGAATGAAGAACTAAAAATTGAAATTCAGCAACAACGAAAAGTTGTTAAGGATCAAGCGAAGGCAAACAAAGGATTGACGGGTGAATACGACAAACAATCAAGGCGTTTAAATGAGTTAAGAAAACAATATAAAAATTTGGCCGTTGCCGGTAAAGAAAACACAAACGAAGCGAAGAAATTAATTATTGAAGTGACCGAACTTGATGAAAAATTGAAGGCGGTCGATAAATCGGTTGGACAAACACAACGTTCCGTTGGTAACTATAAAGACCAAGTCAAAGAAGCATTAGCGGAAACGGATTTGTTTGGCGCGTCAATGGGGTTCGCGTCCGAACAATCCGGATCGTTTGGAACTATCATTTCACAATTACAAGTCATTATTGGTTTTTTATCCAAAACATTTAATAAAAATACCGTTGACGTTTCAAAAAATACCGTTGCGCAAGAGGTGAACACAAAGGCAACACAAAAGGCGACGTTTGTTCAACGTGTTTTTGCGGGTGCGGTGAATTTCACTTCCAAAAGTTTTAAGCGTTTAAAAGTAGCATTAACGCGGTCCGGAATTGGAATTGTTATTGTTGCCCTGGGTTCATTGATTGGTTTCTTTAAAGAATCAACCGCCGGCGTTGACGCGTTGGGTGGTGGTCTTGCCGGTCTTGGTCAAGTTTTTAAAGTTTTAGCCGGTCGGCTTGCGTCATTTGGAAAAGGAATTGTAGACTTAATACAAGGCGCGATTGCGGGTTTTAAAGGTTTTCAAAGCGCATTAAGATTAAACTTTGACGATGCGAAAAAATTCAGTAAAGAAGCGCAAGACCAAACAAATCAAGCGTTCAAAAGTTTTGGCGATGCCTTCGGAGGTTTGGGAAAAGCAATTTCAAACGCGTTTGAAAGTGGTAAAAAATACAACGCATTGATTAGACAACTCGCAAAAGATGTCATTGGATTAAATGTTGAAATTGCAGAATTAAACGCCGAAAGTGAAAAGCAAGAAGAAATCGAAGCGGACGCAACAAAAACATTTGAAGAACGAACAAACGCAATTTTTAAATCCATAAAAGCGCAAAAAGAAGCTTCACAAATACGTGTTGAAATTGCGGAACGTGAACTGAAAGCCGAAAAAGTTCTTTTAAATAGTTTACAAAAAGGAACCGAATCAAGATTGAATCAAGCAAGAATTGTTTCGGAAAAACAAATTGAATTAATCGAAGCGGAAAAAGACGCGGAAATTAAAAAATTATCATTAACGCGAACGGCGAACCAATTGAATCAAGATTTAATCGAAAAAAATCTTGACATTTTAATTGATGGATTTGACAATCAAAAAACAGTTAATGAACGAATAATCGCGGATGAAAAACAAAAGTTTGAAAAACGCAAAAAACTTTTGGAAGACACAATTTCACTACAAAAGGAAATTTTAAATCAAGAAGTTTCCGAAATTCAAAAAGTTGCAAAACAAAAAATTGACATTGCGGACCTAATTGCGACAAGTGATTCAAAACAATTAAATGACAAAATTCGTGGAATTGGGTTATCGGAAATTATGGAAGGGCGTTTGTTGGAAGTTGTCCGCGAAGCAAGAACGCAAGAAACGGAATTGAATCAAGCGTTGATTGACCTTGATATTCAAAGGTTGGAATTAAAAAAAGAAATCAATCAAAAGTTGCAAGATTTACAAGCGCAAAACATACAAGGCGAAAAAGAACGCGCAATTGAATTGCAAAGATTGGAAGAAGAACGCGCGTTGTCAGAAATCAACGAACGTCAAAAAGTTTATAACCATGACGAACAAGAATTCAAATTGTTGGAAAAGCAAAAAACCGCAATAAAGGAAAAAGGGGTTGAAGACCGCGAAACCATTGAAATTGACGCGTTAAACCGTGAAAACGAACGAAACCAAAAAGTTCTGGAATTAAAATTGTTGGATGAAGGCAAAACACAAAAGGAAATTAACGAAGAATTAACAAAATTAAAAATTGAACAATTAACAAAAGAAATTGAACTTGAAAAGGAATCCGGACGGGATGCAATTGATAAAGAACTTGAACTTGCAAAGTTAAAAAATCAAATTGCAATTGACCAAGAAAAGAAAAAAGCGGACGCAATAAAGCAAATTCAAGACGTTACCGCAACCGCGATTTTTGATTCATTCCAAAAGAATTTGGACAAACAAATCAATGAACTTGATAAACTGGAAGACAAACAAAAGGGAATTGTTGACCGTCAAATTGAACGCGCACAAAACGGACTTGAAAACAATTTAGCGTTTGAAGAACAACAACTTGCCGAATTGGAACAAAAGAAAATTAAGGCGCAAAAAAAACAAATTCGTTTGGATAAAATTCGCGCATTATATAATGCGTATTCGAGCGCGTCGGCAAGTGGTGAAAAGAACGCAATTGCGAAGGTTCTAAGGGATTTTTCCATCATGCAGGGGATTGAATCCGCCGTTATGTCTTTCGGTTCGGGAACGGGCGAAGAAGGAAACGTCAAAGATATGTTGGACGCAAATTCAAACGGTTCAAAAAATGGTAATTCAATTCAATCCGGAGTTGTTCGCGGTGAATCACACGGAAAAAGAAATTTTGGAATCCCGGTTTTGGTTGAAGGAAACGAAGGAATTTGGAAAGGTTCAACAATGGCGAAGTTTGGAAAAGAAAATTTTGTATCATTGACAAAGGCGATTGACACCGGCGCAATTGGTTCGAACTTTATGCAACCGCAAGTCAACGCGATTCAAGTTCAACAAAATGGAGTTGATTCCAGGTTGTTAAACGAAATGAAGGCAACAAGGCAAGCGATTGAAAACAAGCCGGAACAAATTGTTGATGTTGAAAAAGTGACACGGGGCGTTATGGATTTTGTCGACACAAGAAAAAGCGCAAATCGAAAAATTATCAATCGACACCGGATCACAAAAAAACGTTTTTAAAAAATGGCGAATCAAAATATAAGTTTTGAACTTGACGGACAACCGGCCGGAACGCCGGCAAATTTGGGCGAAATTACTTTGTCCGCAAATTGGGGAACACGTGAAGGAATCGCAGAAAATGAAATTTCAACAACTTCGATTGAATTTGTATTGGAAGACGCAACAAAAATCAATAAACACGTTGCGGACGGTTTAACGGGTGGGGTTGGTATTTTTGAAGGTTTACCCTATAAAATAGATATTGACAACACAAATATTTTTGACGGATTTATTAATTTGTCCGAGGATGCGGATTTCATTGAAAAAGAACGCGTCATTGCAAAGATTGTGAAATCCGGCGGTTCGGATTGGTTGAACGATGTCGCGGACGGTTTTTCATTTGGTTTTTTGCGTTCACAAAATTATATTAAAACTTCAGATTATGTTGTTGTCCCGTATGTATTAAATTTTAGACCGGAAGCGTTCGCCGTTGGTCAATTGTCGATTGCTCTTTTTATGTTACAAAAAGAACTTGTTCAAGGTTTTCGCGATATTCAAGACAACATTGCAAATTTTTCCGAAGCGTTTGGAAAATTGAATCCGATTGGTGAACTAATTAGTGCTGGGATTAAGTTGACGGCGCAAATTGTTTACACTTCAGCGGTTTTAATATCATTGATTCAAACTATAAAAGATTTAATCAACCAATTTTTTCCGCCGGTTCGACGTTATCGCGCAATGACAATCAAAAGAATGTTTGAAGTCGGTTTAAACTATTTAGGTCTACAATTTCAATCAACAATTTTCAATGATCCGGTTTTCAAAAAATCTGTTTTCCTTCCGTCAAAATCAAAACGGGGCGGTTTGTTTGGGAACACCGATGAATTTGGAAATCCGAATCAAAATTCCGCCGTTTACAATTTTGGGGATTTTATTCGAACAATGTTATCAATGTTTAACGCGGATTTTAAAATTGAAAACAACACGTTTGTTTTTGAACGTCGCGATTATTGGAATAATTTATCGACGTACATTTTGCCGGATGTTGAAACAAACCAATCGGACCGGTTGTCCGAACTTCAATACAACACGAATGAATTTGTAAAAAATTATTTTATTGCATTTCAAACGGACACGCAAGACCAAAACAGTTTGGAAAACTTTTCCGGAACAAATTATCAAGTCATTAATGAACCGATAAACATAACAAACAAAAAAATGATTTCCGGGAAGGGGTTGGCGCAAATTCGACCGCCGTTTGCACGGGCAACAAGAAAAAACAGTTTGACCGGAATTGAAAAAATATTGTTAAAAGTTGCTAAATTATTAGATAAAGTCACTAGTATTTTGGGCGATCCGACAAACGTTTCAAGATTAATTTCAAACCGTGTTGGAATGATGTCACTTTCGGCGGACACAACAACGGTTGATAAATTTATTTTTATTGAAAATCAAGAAATGTCAACAACGCAAATTTCCGCACAAATGTTATGGGATAAATTCCATTTTATTGAATCGTTCGCAGAAATAAAGGATTCAAACGGAAAAGTTTTTCACAATCAACACATTTTATTAACGGCGGAAAAGATTCCGTTTTGTTTATCAGATTGGGAACAAATTTTAAATAATAACAAATTCACGACAACAACCGGACAAACTGGTGAAATAATTTCAATTGATTGGGATTTTCAACAAGGTTTTGCAAATATTAGTTATAAAATAAAACAACTTTATACAAAAAACATTAAATTAGTAATAAATGAAGGACAATAAAATATTTGAAAAAACATTTGAACTTGCCGAACAATTCGCAAAGGATTTGAAAAACGTTCCAAATATGTTTGAATCAATGTTGTCCGAAGCATTACCAAAGGCGACACCGGAGGAAAAAATAAAATTGCAACAACTTGTTAAAGAGTCAAACAAGATTATTGAAGACGCGCGGAAAACGGGCGATTTTGTGAAAATAAAACAATCAATTGACGAATTGACTTTCAAGTATGGGCGCAATTATAACACGTAGGGAATACACAAGTGAATATTTTGTCATTAATCCAACAACTTGGTTGCTTGGAAATGTTGGCGACATCATGCGTTTAAGAATCGACGTTGAATTTGAAATTTCATCAACTTCGGGTTTTTCAAATGTATTCACGGTTTCAAATTCAGACCAATTCACACGGTCGACGGGTTCTTTCTTAGACGATGGTTTTTTTGTTGGTGCAAGCGTCGATTGGTCCGGAACGGCGGGCGGTTCTTCTTTTACCGGTTCGGCCGTTATTAGCACATTGACACCAACCGTTATGCGGTTTACATTAATAAATGGTACTTTTCCAAATGGGGGCGATTATCCGTTCAACGATGGAACAACGGTCAATTCATCAATAAAAATAGAATGCGTTAACGTGGTTGAAGGTTGTAATTTTTCGTACAATATTATACAAAATAGCGAAATTTCTTCAGCAAGTTTGACAAGTTTAATTGATGGTTCAACACCAAGATTCGAAGCGGTTGGAATCGGTCCGTTGGTATCAAAAAATATGACGGCGGTCGGATTTAATTCCGGACATTCAATTTTCAACGTTCAAATTATTAACAACGGTCAAACCGGAGCTTTGCAAAAATTTGTTTTTTTTGTTGATTTTCAAATTGCGCCAATGTTCAACTTGTTGTCAGATTTTCAAACAAATGTTGCGCCGTCGTTTTTATTTGATAGTGAATCGTTGACCGATGTTTTTAACATTGAATTTTTGCCACAAGTAAACAATCCAAACATTTCGGTTTCAAACAGTTCAAGTTCAACCGCATTAGCCGGAAATGTTGGTTGGTATGATGAAAATTTTAATGGTAATAAAACAATATATTCAAAAATTGGCGTTTCATATACAAATCCAAATGGCGTAAATGTTGACGGAATTTCAAAAGACGAAAACACAAATTTTCAAATTATATTAAATCAACCAGGCGCGACAAGTACTTCAAAATATAAAATTAATTTTTACACAATACCGTTTGACAAATCAACCATTTCGGAAAATTCAAAAAGGAATTACGAAAATTTAATGTTAAATGATTTAGATACTATTGTCACACAATCAACCGCGCAATTCACTTTTGCAGGATATGAAAATACGTCCGGCGCAAAAATGGGAATGCGATTTGATTCAATTACAAATTCCGGTTCGCGTGTTTTCATCAACGGTCAATGTCAACCGAACGCCGAATTTGGAACTTATTTTGATTCAATAAACGAATCAAATTGGAATTATCTTTTATCTGTTTCATTAGCCGACGAAACACTTGCGAACAATGTCACGGACCGAACAACTTTAATTTGTGATTTTAACACTTTAAAAGAGGTTCAACCGTCATTTGTTTTAGGGGATTTAAACACCGAAATATTAAATCATGCGCAAGGAATCGGAAATGTTGGTGGTTCTTCATATTTGGGTTGCGTTGAAGATGAGGTATTGACAAAAACTTTGTTTTATTTAGACACGGCAAAAACCGAATCAATTGACACAATAAAATTAATTGTTGAAGGATTTAACACAATAAACGGATCAACTTTTGATTGTGAAAATTTTACAATCGACACGTCAATTTTTCCATTAGACACAAACGGCGTTCAACTTTTTGATGTTGACACAACACGAGGTTTTCAAATGAAATCCGGCGTTGATAAAAACTTTGTTAAAATAGTAAGGGAACAAACCGAAGACACGGGAACAAAAAAAGCATTTTGGATTTATTTTGCAATCCGTCCGCGTTGGGAATACTGGATTGAAAACACGAACGTTCCGGATGATTTAATTGACGGAACAAAACGATTTGACGGCAAAAATCAAAATTGGGCGCGATTAGATTCAATTTTTAATTATTGGAAATTAAGGTTTTCAATTGAAACAAAATTAAATTCAAACGGTTTGTCGGTTGATACCAAAAATTCAAAAAATATTTACATTCGTTCTTTTGATGAATCAACCGTTTGGGATGGTTCAATAAATCATTACAACGAAACAAAATCCGTTAATTTATACACGGGATTGAATTCGGACGGCGTTCGAACAAACGCGATTTTGAACGATGAAAAAACATTGATTGAAGCGGATTTTGATTTGGAAGACGTTGCCGGCGATGTTGGAACAATTGGAAATTATTATGGCGTTGTAAGGTTGGAAGAATTTGAAAAAGGCGGAATAAAAGGAATTGAAATGATTTCTTCCGTTTTAGACAACATAAATGGAATTTTAAAACCGGTTTCCGGTTCAACAAAATGTAAGATTGAAAAAATAAGCGCGACAAAAATCAGATTGTCCGCGTTAATTGATAACACTTTTTTAAACACGTCACAAAGTTCTTATAAGACAACGGCGCGAATTGGTTTTAAAAACCTTGTCACGCCTGGAATATATGGAACGCAATATGGCAATCAATACGCGTAAATTATGGCAGATTTAGGAAATAGAACAAACGTCGACACGGCAATAAATTTATTATTGAACGACGCGCAACCAAACGAAGCAATTCAACCTTCGGATCACAACACGTTGTTGATAAACATTTTGGACACACTTTCAAGTGGATTGTCAAACACTTTACGAACAAATCCCGAAACAAGCGGTCAAGATTTGGAAGTCACTTCCGGCGACAAAATAAAATTTAAAAATTCAACGTTTTTTGGTTCAATAATATCCGGAACATTAACAAGTGATAAAACCTATACTTTGCCGGACACAACCGGAACAATTGCGTTGTTGTCGGACATAACCGGGGGCGATTCAATTTACACGGCAAACGATACAATTGGGACGGGAAGGGTTGCAACATTGACAGATACTTTAGATTTTTATGAAGGAACTTTCAATTTGTTTGGTTTAGATAAAACAA
>Ga0209336_10001771_pt1 | contig 10400 bp, 5 predicted proteins | sample LinPmetageLP32_FD_184042 | JGI IMG/M metagenome (GOLD analysis project Ga0209336, IMG submission 184042) | Marine viral communities from the Pacific Ocean - LP-32 (SPAdes) (version 2) | ecosystem: Environmental > Aquatic > Marine > Oceanic | place: Pacific Ocean | collected 2009-08-23 | reverse complement strand
GGTCAATCTCTACCTCATTCCTATCCATGTCTCCACTAAAACCACCCATTTGGTTGTTCATGTTATTGTTGTTACCCATTACTTACCTTTTGCTAAACTGCCACCAAAGTACATACCTATAATAGCTGATACTAAGTTAGTATCTAATTGTGTTATTACTAAACCTTGAAAAGTTACCCACTCAAATATTTCTCTACCTTCTCTAAAGAATAAGAAGCCTGGATTCCAGTTGGTATATCCTACTGTAACAGATACTTCAGGGTAGTAAACAGCTACAAGTTTAGGTAAAAGAACAATAGCAAACACAGATGTTAATGCTATAATTCTTCTTGTCCAAGCAAAGCCTTTATCTTTTAGTCCATGGTCTCTAGCTTGTTTAGCTGACTTTAAATTAAATTCACCACGAGTTATAAGAAGTTTCTGAGATTCTGCTTTAGCTTTACGACTCTCAGCCCATACACTCATAACCCCACCTAACACAGTAGAGGCTAACATAGTTATTATTTCAAATGGAAATCCCATTAATCAAACAGTTTATCTACTTTAGCTTTTAGATAAACTTTTTCTACTAAATTATAATACGAAGGGTCAGTAGCATATCCGGCTTTAGATATTTCTTGTAAATATTCTAAAGGTTTTTCAGCTTGTAAAGCTTTTTCATATCTTAGAGAACCATCATTATTTTTTCCTGACTTTATAAAATTTTGCATACCTAAAATATTTTCTTGTACAGAATTATACTTTCTAAAATTTGATACTTCATCTACCATACCCTGACCGTAATCTTCTTTTGTAGGCATTAATTTTCCTTCAAAGTTTTCTCCTTCTCTTACTTTAACTCCAAAAGTATTATTAGTTTCTTGTGCTATTTTACTCATACCATATCTACTTTCTACAGCAGCTTGAGCAGCTATTAAACCAGGATGCTTTACACCTGCTTTTACAGCTTCTTGATACATGTCTTGTAAAAATAAATTAGGAGTTTTATTTACTTTAGCATCTCCTAAATACTCATCGTTTATATCATTATTTTTATATTGCTTTTCAGGTTGAGTTATATAATTAGATGTAAAAGAAACAACAGTATTATTTTCTGTTTGAACAGGTCCGTCTTTAGTTCCTTCATTAAATTTTTTTCTTTTTATACCGCTATATAAATTTTGTGCAGGAAGATTAGACTCCGCTTGTAGTTGTATTTGATATAATTCGTTTTCTAATGGGGTATATAATTCCACATCTCCTCCTTTATATAAAGTTATTCTTTCTTCTTTGTAAGCTAAACCTGTTATAGGATTAATTCTTCTAGCAGGATTTAATTTTGTTTGTGGAACTTCTGGACCTTCTATAAAACCACCTTTTGTTTTTTTCTCTCTAACTTTTTTTAATTCTTCTTCTAATTTTATTATTCTTGCATGTTCTTTTTCTAAAGATTTAACAAGTTTATTAATTTGTTTTTCCCCTTCTTCTTTACTTATTTTATTTTCATTTATTCTAGCTGAAATTCTATAAAATTGTTGTCTAGTGGCAGAATATTTTCTTCTAAACTCAGAACCTTTTATTCCTAAAAGTTGACTTACATCCATAGGTTGAAGTTTAAAACCAAATACACTTAGAATAGATTCGAATGGTGTAAAGTTTGTACTATAAGTTGCTTCTTGTTGAGATACGGCTTGTCTGTAAGCATTTCTAATTTTTTTAGAACCAAAGGATTGAGCAAAAGGATTTTTTTCTATAGGGCTGTCAGCTGCTGTTCTGTCTCCTTCTTTGTAAGGAGTATATCCTTCTCCTTTTATAGTAGACATCATAGGAACAGTAAAAGCAGAAGTAGGTACATTAGGTAAAAGTCTACTTAGTACATGATTCCATTTAACAGTATCGTCATTTCCTAATCCTAGACCTTCTAATTTTCTAAAAGTAAAAGGGTCTACTCCTGCTATCATAGGAATAAATATTTCTCCTAGTGCTCCAAAATTAGGAGCTAACGTTGAAGGAAGTTTTAAAGACTTATCAGTAAAAGGAATAGGAACTCCTAAACCTTTTTCTCCTATAGCAAAAACATCTCCTCCTGGTATAAATCTTTTAACATCTATATATAAAGGTTTTTCTTCTCCTTCTAAACTTTCTTTACCGGAAGTAAAAGGAGTTTTAATTGTAGTCTTAGATAAGAAAGGCATTCCAAATAATTTTTGTTTATATTGTTCTCTCATTAATAATCTTTCTTCTTCTTCATTGCCTGGACCCATTTTAGTTCCTACTTCATTTAAACCGTATCCTAGTAAAGACCACTTTGCAAATTTCCAAGGTCTTTTAATAGCTGCTTCTCCTAGTAAAGGAATTACTCTATAAGTATAAGATAAAAAAGGAGTAGGAAATCTTCTCATAGTATTTATCCAAGGAGCATTAATATTGTAATCAATAAACCATTTCTTAGCATCTGCTGCAGCTTCAGCAGGTTTCATACCCTTATTAATTCTATCCATAAACAAACCCATTCTAAAAGCTTGGTCTTCTAATTGATAAAGGTCTGTAAGTTTACCAAATGTTTTGTCTCCAAGTTTACCTAATTTATTATAAGCTTTTGTTGCATAGTTACTAGCACTAGAAATTTCAGATTCCCTAGGGTTTCCAAGCTTGTTCATAACGTCTTGTAAAGCATCTCCTGTTTGTTCTGTTAATTCTCTAGATACTATATCTACATCAAATACTCCAAAAGATTTAGCTAGATTATATATTTCTGAACCTTCTGAATTTTCTATTCCTTTTCTTAGCTCACTAAAACCTTTACCCATAAATTTATAATTAGCTCCTGCTAAATCATAAAGAATAATATTAGATACAGTATTATTAACATGTACAACGGGATTCCAAGCAGTTTTACTTTTTTTCCAAAGACGATTTAAACCTAAATACTTTTCCATAATAGCTCCATCGCCTTCTTTTAAAGTATTAATTCTAGTTAAATCTTCAAAAACTTCTTTAGGAACAAATTGATTAGCTAGTTTTCCATATTTTCTAATATAATTTCCATCTACTTTTGCTAAAGATTTAAGACTATCTCCAGATACTTGAATCCAATCATCTTCATTAATTAATTTAGAGTTAATAGCTTCTTTGTATTCTTCTAAAGTTTTTGTTAAAGTTTTATCTTTAGATATATTTTCATAAAGTTTATAAATAGATAAATCATTTGTCATTAACCTTCCTGTTTCAGCAATAGCAAAAGAAGCATCTTCTATTTCTCCTAAAGTTAATCTTTCTTCTTTGGTCAAGTCTCTTCTTAATTTAATTCTTTTAGTATCTTCTAAAATATATCTACCATCAGCTCCTTGTCCTTTAACTTTCCAATCTCTTATGTCTTTAATATCTTTATTAAAATTAAATGTTTTACCTGTAGTAAGTTTAGTATTAAATTTTTTATATTGAGCTTCAGATAAAGATGTTCTTATATTAATAACATCATAGTCTTCATAAACTCCAAAGTTTTTACTATTTTTATCTAAACTTCTATTATAAGTAGTTTTTAAAATAGAGTTAGGAAGTTCTTTTCCACGTGGTTTTAATTCATCACCTACTATTCGTAATTTTCTAGCACTATTATAAGCTTCTGGATTTCCATCTTTACCTATAACATGCTTCATATAACTTCTATGAATATACTTATCTACATTTTTAACAAATACTTTTTCACTTAACAGTCCAGCGTCTACCATAGCTTTTCCTGTTTCTGTCATTATGTCTCTAGCTTCTTTTTTAAAACCAATTAAATCTGGAGTATTTTTTAATTCTCCTGTAATCATATTATATAAAACTTGTCTTTCATCCATAGAAAGACGAGAAGATTTATTTACAATTTCTATAAATCTATTTGAAAGTTTATTAACTTCTCCAAAACTTTCTTGTACTAACTCAACATAATTTTTAGGAAGTCCATAATTATCTATTATTCCTTTTGAAAACATTTCAGAAACAGTAGAATCTTTATAAGACATTTTACCTAACGCTTTACTACCTGCTCCTCCTCCTAAAGCAAACAATAAACCTGCTGTTATTTTTTGTGCTTGAGTAGATTCAGGGTCGTTAAAAGCATTGTATCCACCAACACCAGCAGCTACAGAAACTAAACCAGTCCCCCAATTTTTTACAGCTGTATCCCAAAGTTTATTACCTCCTATATCAGTATAAAAAACTTCTAGTTTATTTTCTATACTTTTGTTAGGAACTTCTTTTATTTCATCTAAAGCTTTATTAGTGCTTTCTTCTATTTCAACTACTGTTTTAGTTTTATCTTTACGAGCTTGGTCTACCCTACGCATAAGATTTAATTCTTTAGAGTCATTAACAGAAGGCATTAAAGGAGTTTGATTTAAACTTTTATTTACTTTATTTAAAAGAGCACCACTACCTAAACCTAGTAAACCACCGGCTGTAGCACCTACAGTAGAATTTAAAGCTCGGCTTTCTCCTTCTCCTACATAAGCCATAGCTCCATAAGCACCACCCATTCCTACACCATATTTAGTAGCATCAAATAAACTTTTAGATTTTTTAGCCCACCCAATAAGAGGTATATAACCTACAGGGTCTGCAACTACAGCGTATCCTAAATAATTTTGAAAAGCTTTATTACCAAACTCAGGATTTTTAAAAATAGTTTTTAACTTTTTATCTTTTTTTTCTAAAGCTTCTAACAAATCTGTTTGGTTTGTTATGTTACCGTATATTTGTTTAAGACCTCTTATAGAATCTGAAGCTCCCATTTCTTGAGCATAAGCAATAGCTTCTTTTTCAGACATGTGAAAATCATTACTTTTATACTCAGTTTCAAAACCACTTGGAGTAGATACACTTATGTTACTTAATTTTCTTAAATCTTCAGGTGAATATGCCACTAATTAATCCTCTTCTTCTTCAGTGGTTTTACCTTGATTAATATTGTCTGACATTACAGCAGCTCCTAAAGGAATACCTAGTTTAACAATACTAGGTATGCTAGGAAGTTTAGAAGTAACTTTAGATGCTTTCCCTAAAAGTTCTATTCCTTTTAAATTAGTAAATGCATTAACAAATTTAGCTGGCTCAAAAGATTTACCAGACTTACTAACTCCTGCTAATATAGCTTGGTCAGAAACACTTAAGTTTTTAATATAATTGTCCATAGCTTTTTTATTGTTAAAGCCTAAGAATTGTCCTGTATTTTGTTGAGTAGTTTTATCTACAAGATTACCCTTAGAATCTTTTATTTTTATAACCTTACCTTTAGAATCTCTTACCTTAACAGTTTTTGTTGACTGTCTCATCTTCATAAATTTTTCTGCTGTTTTCATGGTTGTAGGATTATTTAACATTTTAGTAGTAGCAATTTTAACTGCTGCTTTTGTTGTTACTTTACCTCCTAATTTTAAAACTCCGTAACCAGGAATGAGCCAAGTAGCGTCTACCCAATTTAACTTATCTCCTAACATAAAGTTACTAACTGCTCCTATATAAGGAACGTCATTAGTTTTTTGTAACCATGTTTTTTCTGTTAAGTTTTCTGTTAAGTTTTCTGTTGTTTCTGAAGTAGGTTCAGGAGTCGCTATAGCAACTGCTTTAAACACAGGAGTATTTGTTCTAAAATTATAACCTATTTCTACAGGATTATTACCAAAAGCTTCTGCATCTAAACCTGTAACTTCTTTTATAGTTTTAGCATTAGGGTTATCAGGATTAGCTTCAGGAAGTAATATTAAACCCCTAGTTAGTTTTTCTTCTTCACTAAAATAATTAATAAAGAAATTTCCTTCTCTACTAACATTATCATTTATATTGTTTTTATAATCATTAATATATTGTTCTTCTAAAGTACCTTTAATACCTAACATATCTTCTTTAATAGCTATTATAGATTCTTCACTACCTATAAAGTTTTTCCATTCAAGGCTGTCACTTAGTTCTTCTCTCATTAGTACAATACTAGAACCAGGCGTACCTTCTACTAAACGAGGATTAAGTTTAGTATATGTTCTTGCTTCTATTGCTGCTGTTTTATCTAAAGATTGTAAATAAGAATTATAATCAGGGTAATAATCTACAGGTTTTGGACCTTCGTCATTTTTGTATGCTTCTATATCTTTTCTTAATGTTTTAATTTTAGTTCCGCCCATTGCTGTTGAACCAGAAAGACTTTCTTCAAAATAACTATCAAAAAGAACTTTCCAAGATTCTTGAGCATTTGCTAAAAGAACATTTCTATTACCTTCAAATTTCATTTCATCAGAAGTTTTACCAAATTCTTCTTTTAATTGTACAAAAGCTCCGTTAGGAGAATAATCACCGCTGTTAACTAACTCATTATATTGAGCATGTCCTTTGTCTCTTAAATAACTTAAATGAGTTGTGTGTTGAGCTATGTCAAAACCAGGCGTAGTGTTTTTATTATTTACAACTTCTGTTATTGTTTTTTGTTGAAAATTATTATTACTATCTATCCATGATGAAGTAATATCATATACTCTTTGCTCAAAAGTTTGACCTGTAAGTCTACCTTTAGAATCTCTTTTTTGTATTTTTCTTGTATAAGGCTCACTAATTTTATTTTTAAAATCTTTTTTAACATCAGCGTTTCTAATTATTTGTTTTTGTTTATCAACTAAACTAGGGTCGTACATATATAAAGCTTTTATATCAGCTTGAATAGAGTTTAATCCTTCAAAAGCTCCTGTATTCATAATGTTATTATCAAATCTTTTTTTAAGTTCTTCAGGACTTTCAACTCCTAATCCTTGACCATCCCATAAACTTCTACCAGCCTTTACCATGTTAAATTTATTATCCATAGACATAGTTTCAAATCCTCTTTCATAAGCACTGTCTACAAACTCATGAGCTTTATTTAACTCTCTATAAGGAAGAGAAATATTATCTAAATTATTTGCAATTTTATTATAACGGTTTACTAAATTAGTTGTTCTTGTATCTAAAAATCCTCCATATGCTTCATCTGGAAAAGAAACAGTAAAACCTGCACTGTCTACTTTTTCAACCCCATGAACATTATATGCTTCATTTCTAAGTCTATCTGCTTCAAATTTAGAAGCCCATGCTCTAACATCTCCATCATAATTTTCTTGTATATCTTTTTGTATACTATAAAAATCATTTAATCCGTTAAGTTGTTGTTTTACTTTTTGTTTTTCATATACTTTTTCATCTTGTAAAAGTTTCATATTATTTTCTAATTGCTCTTCATATTTATTTTTAGCAAAACTTTTTAATTCAACAGCTGCATCAAGTAAAGTACTGCCTGAGCTAGTTTCTCTGCTTTTTTGATAATCTTTATAAGCTTGAGATTGAGTGGGGTCTTTTGTATATGCCATTATTGTGCCTCTAATAAACTAGGAGATTCCATAGAATCTTTAACTTCTTCTATTAATTCTTCAGGTATACTTTCTATTTCTTTTGAAATTCCTGAACTAATACCTTGTGGTATTTTTATATTTTTAGTACTTAAAGTTTTAATTCCTTTTTGTACTAAATCGTTTGCTTCGTGTATTTTGTTTAATGTATTATCTGGGTTGTCTTCAGTAACGTCTTCATCATGGTCTCCTGCGTATAACTCATAATCTATTTCTACTTTTTCTGCAAGAGCCATTAAAATATAAGCTGTAGGTTCTATAAGAAGCATTAATAAATCAACATCCCACAAACCTCTACCATACCCACTAAATAAATATGTTCTTGTTAATACATCAAGAGGAGTTCCGTCTGCCATAATATCTGTTACAGCTATAAATTTTTCTTTTTCTGTTAGCTCTGTTAAAATATACATTTCAGCTTCTCTTCTATTAGTAAAACGAGCTGGTTGTTCCCAAGCATATTTTTCATTTTTACTATTAGTTAAAGATTGTCCAGGAACAGGTCCAGTATATTGATTCATAAAAGAAGAATCTTCTTCGTTATAACCACCTTGATTTGTATTTCGTTCAGTCATTATGTTAAATTCCTTGTAGATAAAGTAGAAGGTATACCCATACTTGAGTTACGTTGTCTTAATATATTTGCAAAAGTAAAAATATCTCCTCCGTAATTACCTTGTGCATACATACTACTAAAATCATTAGCTCCTGCATTCATGTAAGCAGGTTGAGTTTGTGCGTTTCTTGTGTAGTCATTCATACTAGTTACATCAGTATCTAATAATGTTGAATAATTAACTCCCCCTGTTGTTTGAACTGTTTCTTCTTCAGGATTAAGAATATCTGTTACTGTTTTTAATTTAGTAGGCATGTTAGCTTTTATATCTTGAGTTAAAAGACTCCTAGTTTTTAACTGACCTGTTTTATCGTCTGAAGTTTTTAAAAAATTATCTGTTCTGTTATTTTGATAATCAGTATAATATTGAGTATTTGTAGTGTCTATAATTTCTAATTGTTTAGGAGTTAAATTATTTTTATATACTTCTTTGTACTTCATAGAATAATTAGAAGGAGCTGTTGTATTATCAAATCCTAAATCTTTCATATTTTCTTGAATGTTTTTTGGTATAGATTTTTCATATCCTACAGGAACTTTAATTGTTTCTCCCATAGTTTGTAATTTATTTATATCTATAGTATCTAAAGAAGTTTTAGGTAAATTAGTCATATCAGAAATTTTTAAATCAGGCATATTTAACTGACCTGCTTCATAATTAGACATTTCTAATAATCCTTTATTATCAAAAGTAACTCCAGACCCGTCAGGTAATTTTATATTATTGGAAGTAGGTTTTAATAAAGAAGAAGTATCCATAGGTTGTTTCATAGTAGCATCAATAGATTTTCCAATTTGATTTTCTTGTATTGAAGAAACATCTTTAATAGCATTTTCATTTGCTTTTAAAGTTTTATCTAAACTAGTATCTGTCATATTTGTTTCCATTCCAAATTTTTGTCTTGAAGTATTAATTTTATTAGAAACCCAACCGGTAAGTCTGTCATAACTACTAGCTAATGTTTGCCCGCCGCCAACAGGAAGTTTACCTATTGTATTTCTAACTACTCCTCCAACCATTTCAGTTACACTAGAGTAAACAGTTCCTGCCATGTTACCAGCAGTGTGTATACCTTTCATTACAGCTCCTAAAGGACCGCTAAGAGTGTTAGCCCAACTTCCAAAAGAAGTAAAAGCACTTCCTAAGCCTGGTAACATAAGACTTAAAGCAAGTGTACCTACTGGTCCAAGTTTACCAAAAGCTTTACCAATTTTTCCAAGTCCTTTCTTTAAAGACCTTCCTATACTTTTAACACCTTTTTTAATTCTTTTAAATGTTTTTTTAAAAAATTTCTTCATTTTTTCTCCTATTCAAATAACGATAACAAATCTTTCATTCTTTGCAATTTAACTGGGTCTTTTAAACCACCTTGTTCGTTTCCAATACCTGCAACAATTATATTAGTATCTCTGTTTGCTGCGTTCTCTCCAGACTTCCAAGCATAATCAAACTCGTCTCTCATTTCTTGCCATAAATTATTTTGTGCTTGTTGATTCATATTAAAAGAAGCTTGAGCATTAAACATGTTTACTTGTTGTTGAGCTGCTGTATCTGATTTAGCTATGTCTCTTCTCCAAGATACATTACTTTGTTCTATTACTAAAGAATTTTGAGCATTAAAAGAATCTCTAGCAAAAGTTTGTTGGTCTTGAAATTGGTCTATACTTGCTGTTAGTTGTGAATTAAATTTAGATACATCTACTTCTCTACCTGCTCTTCTAGCTTCTGCAGCATTTTGTTGAGCTGCTGTAAATTGTGAAGAAGCGTCTAATCTAGCTTTATTATTTAACTCTACTTGAGTGTTTAAATTAGCCATAAATTGATTAGTTTGATTTTCACTTGCAGAGTTAAATTGTTCAGCTGCATTATTAGCTGCCTGGTCTGATAATAATCTTTGTTGAGCTTGTTGAGATTTAAGCATATTAGCTTGTTGTTCAGCACTTAAATTAGCCATATCCATTTGTAAGAAGTTTTTAGAATTTTCTACTTGTAGTCTTTCTTGTGTAGATAAATTAGCTATATCTAAAGTTGCTTGTGCAGTAGCTTGTTGCATTATTTTTTGTTGCTCTGCACTCATGTTTGTAATAGCAGAAGTTTGCATAAATTTACTATTAGCTAATTCTTTTTGTTGCTCTGCACTAAAGTTTGCCATATCCATACCAGCATTAACTTGTGCTTTATTCATTGCAGCTTGTTGGTCATTGCTTAATTCTGCTAACCCTAGTTGCTGTGCTAACTGTGCGTTAGTCTGAGCAGCAGCCATACGTTTATTTAAATCTGCTAACTCAAATTGATTTTCAGCTGACATGCTTTCACTAGCAGCTTGATTTTTAGAAGTTAAATTAGCTAAAGAAACTTTTTCACTTGTACTAAGCTTTGCCATGTCAGC
>Ga0209336_10001769_pt1 | contig 10404 bp, 17 predicted proteins | sample LinPmetageLP32_FD_184042 | JGI IMG/M metagenome (GOLD analysis project Ga0209336, IMG submission 184042) | Marine viral communities from the Pacific Ocean - LP-32 (SPAdes) (version 2) | ecosystem: Environmental > Aquatic > Marine > Oceanic | place: Pacific Ocean | collected 2009-08-23 | reverse complement strand
TTTAGGGGTAACAGTGTGCGCAGGGGGTTTGCAGGGGGTTTGCATAGGGTTTGCAGCGTTTTTGACCTGTTTTATCAGTTTTTGAGAATTTCATGGATTTACCTTCTCAATGTGCTGTCTGTGCCGATTTTTGTTGGATGTATCGTTGACGATTTTGATGGTTCCTTTGGCTAAAAGTGCCTCCATCGCACGCTTGAAACCTCGTTTTACGACGTCCTCATTGTCGGGCATTTCGCTAAATAATTTCGGCGCAAAGTTGACCCCAGCGGATGCGTTGACGCGCCTTCCCTGCTCGTTTACTTGCTGCAAAAGTTTTAAAAATACGCGCTCGGCTTTGGCGCTTGATGCCATTTTATCTAAGCCAGCTTCTACCTTATCAGGTCGGAAAACCCCGTTTTCCCAAGTCATTGTAATTTCGTCGCCTGTGGTGCCGTAGTTATTCTTTTTGACCGACAATCGGCGCGCCAAATGGTTTGGCTCGTAGCCATCCTCTGTGATCCGCTCTAAATACAGCCGCGATCTGACGCTGTTATTCCACCCAGTTGATCCGCTGGTGCCTGATCCGCTTGACATGCCGCTGAGTGATGGATGCGCCAACAATACGACCGCACATTGAAACTGAATTGCCAACCCGCGCAACATTCCGACAAATTGGCGCGCTAATGCCCGGTCGTTTTCGTTGGCTCCAAATAAGTCGGCAAGCGTATCAAACACGACCAGCTTTGGCCGCTCGGCTTCAATCTTGTCGCGTATTTCAAAAAATAGCGGGGTTGGCTGCAATGTTTTTGTCTTTGGATTTTCAACCGCAAGCAATGCGTCTTGGCCTGCCAGTGAACAAATGTGCATGTTTTTTAAGTCGGTAAAACCGATCATGCTGGCCTCGTTAATGTCGTTTAATCTTCGGTGCATTTCGTCAATATCGTCTTCTGCGCCAACATATATTGCTGGACCCTGCACAGGTAGCCGACCAAGCCATTTAACGTCCTGTGCCGCCGCTGTGGACACTGCAAGCATCATTGCCAGCAACGACTTGCCAGATCCGCCATCGCCGCCTAATAGGGTGACTGTGTTGTTTGGAATAAAGTTTTCAATTAGCCATTCACGCGGCTTGATCGGCCTGTTTTCAAATAGGTCTGCGCTGGCAAATAATTTGCGCTTTTTTGCGCTTTCCTCGCCTGTGTCGATTGCTCTTAAAGACTGATCAATCTGGGCAAAACTGTGTATTTCTGTCATGCCGCTTCCCTCGTTTGTATATGTTGTTTGAATGCGCGCTGCTTTTGATCGTCGAGCGCGTTGAAGCACGCCATTAGGTAGACTTGCAGTTCATCATTTGTGGCATTGCCAGCCCACCAACCCGCGTCACTTTGCAGGTCATCCAGAGTTGGCAATGGCGCGCCGATTTGGCTTTTTGGTATGGTTGACCGCGCGACCGCTGCGCGCTGATCTTTGTCCAGCGAAGACATGGCCGCAAAAGCCAACGCAGCGCGCTCCTGTGCGCTTAGATGCACGCGCAAGAGCAACTTGACTTGCAGCCATGCGTGACTGTCATTGGCGATCAGGGCGAACCCGATCACCTTGGCAATTTTGCGGTGCGCTGCGCTGGCATATTTGCGGATCGATGACATTTTTTAAAACGGAATTTCCTCGTCGATTACGCCAGTGTCAGATAAGCCAAATGGATCGCCAGCGGGTCGCTGTGCTGGCGGTGTTGACTGTTCTGTAAATGGATTGTCGGTCTTTATTTCAGACGCAAATGGATTGACGCTTGAGCGGTCCTGTCGCTCTGCAATTTCAATCAGTTGGATGTGCAATGGACGCAGCGACACGCCGACTTTGCCAGCAAATGACCAAGGCTTAAGCAATATTTGCAAATTAGCCTTTGATCCTGACGTGAGTTGAAAGCCTTCTACTGCCGCCGATCCGTTTGGCATCCATTGCGACGGTGGCTTGCTGTTTGCATCTTCGTATGTTTTTTTGCGCAGCTTAACATTGTAATGACCTGTTTCGTCTTTTTTAAACACGTCGGTCAGTGATTTAACTGCCCAATCTTTCCAATCAGGTTTTCGCTGTGCAGCATATGTGCTGCGCATTTTGCTTGCGAGGTCTTTTGCGTCGGCTTCATTTAAAACAACGTTTAATTCATATGCCGCTTCTTTTTCAGTTGGGCTGCACGCGATAAAGCGATTGTCGGCATCGCTCCATTTGTATGCACGGTCGCAGCGCGGCCATAATATTTCTTTGTTGCGCAATGTTTCGATCAATTTTCTCTCCCTTATCTAGACATTTAGACTTGCATGGATAGCGCAAAAATAATTACGCTTCTAGTGCCTCTGTAGTTTCCGCGTTTTCTAGTGCTGCAATGATGGTTGTAATTCTGCTTTGATCGACGCCAGATTGCGCCAATGGCAGACCATATCTGCGCAAAAATGACCGCAGCGCGTTTGCCGCTTCATTTTTAAATTGCTGTTGTTGCGTTGTGTCATGTGCGTCCAGTACAACGTAGCCGCCACCGTTTGATCTGTCTTGCATTGGCGAGAATAGGCGCGGCGCTTCGACCTGCACAATGTTTACCACGCTGACCTTTGGATCAGGATGTTTGACTTCAATTGTAAGTGTTAAGCGCAAGCCTCGCGCCCACTTGCGCGCAATTTCCTCACGTGCCTGCATGGCTAATTCGGCCTCGCTGACATTGTAGAATGAGGCGTGAGCGTCGTGTTGTGGCTTGTCTTGAAGATATTCAAGAAATTCGCGCGGGATGAAAACATTGCGCCCTGTCTCTGCAAGATATTCATCGATGATTTGTTGTTTTGTTTCTTTATTGAGTTTCATTGTATGCTCCTGTTTGTTTTGTAAATGTTGCCTTTCCATGCCCTGCCGGGCCATACCAAGCCTTGCCCTGACTGCCTTTCCACGCCGCGCCTCGCCACGCCTCGCCATGCCACGCCTTGCCTCGACTGCCTCGCCTTTCCCAGCCTCGCCCAGCCAAGCCTCGCCGCGCCTTGACTGCCCTGCCTCGCCTCTCCTAGAGGGCCTCGCGCCGCCATGCCCTGCCCAGCCACGCCTCGACTGCCTAGCCCGGCCATGCCTTGCCACGCCTCGCGCCGCCATGCCCTGCCACGCCCCGCCTTGACTGCCTTTCCTCGCCACGCCTCGCCATGCCTTGCCCCGCCTTGACTGCCTTTCCTCGCCACGCCTAGCCATGCCTTGCCGCGCCTCGACTGCCTTTCCTTGCCGCGCCGCGCCATGCCTTTCCTGTCCTCGCCCCGCCCTGACTGCCTTTCGTTGCCACGCCTGTCCATGCCTTACCGTGCCCTGACTGCCTTTCCTCGCCACGCCTCGCCAAGCCGCGCCGCGCCTCGACTGCCTTTCCTCGCCACGCCGCGCCAAGCCGCGCCGCGCCTCGACTGCCTTTCCAAGCCCCGCCTGTCCGTGCCGTGCCTTGACTGCCTTTCCTCGCCACGCCACGCCTCGCCAAGCCCGGCCATGCCATGCCGCGACTGCCTTTCCTGTCCTTTCCATGCCTTGTCACCTCTTGGCTTGTAGAGGGCCTAAACTTTTAAGCGGCGCGCCTTAAGCGTTCCTCATTTATAAATTCCAGCAATTCTAATGTGCTAGTATCGCCTTCTGGAATTTCTGGATTAGCCAGCGCATCGATCTGCACTTGCCTGTTGTTTTTCTTTATCTCAGCAACGTAATTCTGCAAGTCTTTGCTGCCTGCGCTGGTCACGTCAAACATGCCAAAATTGCCTGCGCCTTTTTCTTGCCTGAAGTCGCCAATTCCGACGATCATGCCAGCATTTGCCAAAATCGAAACAATGCTGCGGTTTGAGAAATATGGCGTTGTGAAGCTAATTCGCACTTCTGCGCACCATTCCTCAAGATATGCGCGTGTCCGAATATCTGGCGTTTTGTTTATGTCGGCAGATCGCACAACGTCCATTTTTAATAGTGGCTTGCCCCACACCGAGGCGTTGTGGCCCATGACCGTTATTAGCCTTTTTAGCTCGGTTGCTTTAATGCCGTCCGTGTGTAGAGCAGCGGTACACATTGCTTTTTTTATGCCGCTGCAACGGAAGCACAATAACGTTTCATCTGCGTCATGTGTATAGACTGACGAGCGAAATTCGTTTTCTGGATCGTGTTTAATCTCGCGTTTTTCTGCCGCTGTTTTTTTTGCGCTGCCAGCAAGTAATTGCTGTTTAACCTTTGTGGTCATCGCGTTGTAGTAGAGCGGCGTTTGACCAACTAAGATCAACTTTATTTCGCTTTTTTTCAAAGCTGAAATTTTGATTGCGGTTTCTGTTTTAGCTACCATTTAAAGTTTTCCTTTCCTATGAAGATAGACATATAGAGTTGCACATTGTAAATTTACATGCAAGTCTAAATTTCTAAATTCATAGAATTGTCCACCCGTCCCAACCAGTTTTGTAGTTTCCGCTATCCTGCGCCTCTTTAATTTGTGCCAGCGCTGCAAACATAAGCGGCCTTGCTGCGTCTATTGTTTGCTTGGATATTGTATATGCAGCGGTCGCGTGATGCGGTGTATTTTCGACCGCAAATATGCAGAATTTATTTATCTCGACGCCGCATAGGTTTGCGACATGCATGTAATAGCAAGCCTGCACGTTGTAGAGGAATTTTTGAAATGGCCCATATTGGCTGACCCAATCGCGCGGGGCTGCGCTGACGCACGTTTTCACGTCGATCATTGTTTTCAGCTTTTTGTTAAATGCGTCCGATTTTACTTTAAGTTTTAAGCCGCTTTCAGCGCAATCAACATACATCGATGCCTCGCGGGTCCAGCCGTCTTGCTCCCATAATTGTTGCATGTCGCGATTATCATAAAGAGCGTCACGCATGGCGACTGCTTTATCATAGTCGGCCTCTGTCAATAATATTTGATCTGGCTCTAAATTTTGTTCAAGATTTTTCCAAAGATTGCCGCGCCGGGTTTCTGGACCTTTTATGACAAGCGGTTTTTCATGCTCTAAATATAGCGCATGAACGGCTGACCCCATCTGCATTGCTGGACTTGGTTTAAATTCATCGTGCCGCCAGTGCGCGACTGTCGATAACAACACCTTTTTGACGCTGGTTGATCCAATTGCACTGTGCGCGTGATATGCTGCGTTTGTTTCATGTGTTATCATCGTCATCCTCTATCTCCCCAGTGCCGCCGCACGTTTCACAAGTGCGCTCTTTTCTTGTTTCAATATATCCAACGTCGCGCGTAAATGATTGTCTGTGATAAACGTACACTTCAACCCAACCATCCTCGCAATCAGGGCATTTCATTTCAGCGACCTGACAGCCATTAATTCGCGCGCCACGTAGCAGAACCCGCTGAATGTCAGATCGGCATGCTCTGGCTCGTCACAAGCTCCGCCTAATGCCTCTGCAAATGCGTCAAAAGGGATGCTGACCCGTATTTGTTGCCTATTGTACTTGTACACGACTGCTGGATATTTGTTTGCAACTTTGGCGGCGCGGCTGGCTTGTTCTATCCATGCGGCTTGCGCGTGATTGCCATTTGCGTATCTTTTGCACTCAATTACAAACGGCCAGCTTGGGTCGCAACATAGCAAATCCCCAAGGTCAGATTGACGATATTGATTTAATTCTCGTTCAAACGTTAATCCAGTCTGACTAAACAGCCTTTTTCCTATATCGCGCTCAAAACTACTGCCTTTATTGCGTGAATTGACCATTTTGCTATGCAACCGATCCCGCCGCTTTGACCCGCGCAGGCAATAGATCATCGTCTATTTGCAGCCATTGGCGTAAAGCAAGCTCAGTTTCATCGGCCAGTGAATGTCCATTTTGCGCAGCTTTTATGCGCATTGCTTTGGTTATGTTTGCGGGAAGCGTTACGTTGAACTGTTTTTTATCTGTCATATTTATCTACCATATTAGAAATTTAGACTTGCATACTATAAATCTATGTGTATTAAAAGTGGAACAAATTGGAGAATCGATACTAAAATGATATCTAGAAGTGCAACATATTGTTTCGGGTGGCTGCACTTAGGCACAAAAGGATCAGCCGTGCGCAGGTTTAATAGTTTAGAGAAACGCAAAAGTTTATATGCTTTGGCTGGCGGAATGTACGTTTCAGCTTCAAGCTGGCAAGACCCACCAACCGCCCCCCCCTTCTAACTCATTGTTTTTATATAATAATAATGGACTAAAAGAATGGATCAAAATGCAAAATCTATGCGCTGCATACATGCGGCAAGACGCGACCGACGAAATGCGCAATAAAATGCGCACATATACCGACGAACATTTTACCAAAACGAAAATGTTTACAGAGCAAACGCAAAATTGCGAGTTGCACCCAGAAGATCGGCCAGTCCTAAAACGTGCGATTCAATACGCGCACAACAACGACGCGCCGGTTGTCACATTAAACGCGCGGCAGTGCGCAAAACGCAAATTAGAAAGTTTGGTTTGGCTGCAACAGCAATCGTTTGATTTTCGCATAATTGAAATGCCAAGCCTGACGCGCGCAAATCTGCATCACGCGGTCGAGTTTGCTTCGGATGACATACAGGTAATTGCTGGAAAAACGCGCGCTGCACTTCAGCAAATCAAAGCTGACATAGCGTCTGGCAAAGCGCATATAAGCCACGCTGGAAATATGATTAGCAAACTTGGCGCGCCAAATCCAAGCAAAGCACAGGAAGCAAAATCTAAAAAAGTGCTTAAACGCACAATGTCGCTATATCACAGCCATTTAAAAGATATGCGCGCGCAAGGTTTGTCGTATCGCTCAATAGCCGACCGCCTAAATAAGCTTGGCATATCGCCACCATTTAACACAATTTTCGACACAGAACTACAACAATATATTACGTATAAGCCCGTCGATGCCCAATATAAAATTTGGCATCCTCGAAGTGTCATGAATTACGTCAAACGCGGTGAATTTAATTGTACATGTAAGGATAAGATGTATGACCAACAAATTAAAACCCGAACTTCTGACGAAAAAAGAGGCGGCTGAAATGTTGGGCGTTTCCGAAAGCGACTTTGCCAAATTAGAACAAAGCAAAGCAATACCCGCGCCACGCATGTTGGCTGGCCGCGAAAAATATTTGCGCGTCGATATAAAGAAAGCTGCGCGCGGCTTGCCTAAAGCGACCGCCAAGAAACCGCGAGGTCCAGAAAAATGCGATCAGATATTTGGTACAGGTGGCTGAATAGGTCAAACGACCGACCGCACAAAAACGGCCATGATCGGTATTACTTTCGGCCAAAAGGTTATCGCGGCAAGCTGCCTGACGTCTGGAAAATGCCAGATTGCCATGTGCGCGATGATCGCTTTGTCACGGCGTATTCAGCCGCGTATAATTATTATTTAGATTGGCTGTCGCAGGATGTTGTAGAGGCAACCGCTTATGTCGGTAGCTTGGCCGAGGCGGCTGTGAAATATAAATCATCGCACGAATTTGGGTTGCTGGCGGTTGCCACAAGATCAATCAGGCGCGCGCGGCTAGACGGCGTGATTGATTTATACGGCACTGCGCAAGTGCGCGGCCTAGAGCAGAAACACGTCAAAAAAGACTTGTCGCGGTTTGCTGGTCATGCCCAACGCAATCATCTGAAAATGTGGCGCGGCTTTGCAAAATTTATCGTCAAGGAATATGGCATAGCTGATCCGACCATCGGCATTAATAAAGACGCTGTCGCGGCCTCTGACGGCCATGAGCCGTGGTCGCTGCATGATATAGCTCACTTTCGCAAGATGTACCCTCTGGCGCGCTCTGAGCGGCTTGCGCTTGAATTATTATACTGGACAGGCGCAAGGATTGGTGACGCAGTTAAACTTGGTCGCGGTCATGTTACGCGTGACGGCTGGCTAAGTTTCAAACAAGGCAAAACTGGTGGACCTGTTGACGTGCCATTTAGCCGCCGACTGCCTGACTTTGCTTTGGCTGACGCTGACGATTTGCGGATGTTGCACGCCAGCATAGATGCGCAGCCTGTTAAGCAAATGACATACCTTTGCACCAAAAAAGGTGCGTCACGGTCGGAACACGCGGTCAGCAATTGGTTTGCTGGAAAAGCGCGGGAAGTTGGGCTGAATAACAGGACAGCACATGGCCTGCGCAAATCACGCGCAATTAGCTGGGCTGAGTCGGGAGCGACAAGCGTGCAAATCGGCGCTTGGACGGGCCACGAAAGTTTGAAAGAGATTGAGAGATATATCAAAAAATACAACAGGCGCGCTGCGCTGTCGGGCGGTGTTTTGGCAAAATAAAGACTGTAAATTTCATCGGCAAAGTTACAACGTTAGCTTTGCCTAGTTACAACAACCAAAAAAAGATGGTGTTATCAAATGTTTAAAAAGTTAATGGCGACCCCGGCAGGACTGCCGCAATCTAGCAAAATCAACAACTTGTGCGAAAAGTTGTGCCAAACGACCCCCACACAGCCCCATAGAGCTACACAGGATAGTTACAACAAATTGACCATCTTGATGGAGTTCGTTGCCGTGGCGGGAATATTTATTGGGATGATCGCCTTCAGTTGGGCAGGCTGCGCGCTGATCGACCAATGTTATGCAAATAATATTGGGGGTATGCTGCGATGAAAACCGTTACAGTTTTTGATGCTACTCGCCTTGAAATGGACAGCTTTGGCGATCAATGGACTAATTGGCAGGCAGTTATCGAAGACCCCAAATCAAGTGAAAAACAGAAAGATTTGGCAACAGATTTGATGGACACCGTCAGCACCTTGATCGGCGCTTATTTAAAAAAAGACGGTTATGATCGTATAGTGACTGATAAATTTGAATTTGTTTCAGTAGCTGACGATCCCGACAAAGAGTCAATCGAATGCAACCCGTTGCCTTGCCATGTCAACTAAGCTCACACGCAAGCAATCGGTCGTTTTGTCAGTGATCGCAGCGTATCACGCTGTGCACGGCAAATGCCCAACCTATCAAGCGGTCGCTAATATGACAGGCAGATCAAAACACGCCGCTTGGCAAATATGTCAAAATATAATGATGCGCGGTTATCTGCGGTCTGACCGGCTTGGCAAAATGCAAATACAGGAGAAATAAAATGCAGGGGGTGCAAATTATTTTTATTTACCCCCTTGCAATATCGGGCCATTGGCCCTATGTATAGTGTATAGGGCAATCAAGCCCATCTATAGGAGAACGACATGTACTGGTTAGAAATACGCTTAGAAGATAATGACCTTTATGAAGGTTACGAGATACCATTTCCAAGCGAAAATGCTTTTGAAGCTGCGCAAGATTGGTACAACAGCAATTCAAAAAAAGATATTATTGAATATTGCGCAGCAAAAAACGTGAGTTTAACGATTTACGATGAGCCAAATAAATTGATTGAGTGCTGGCATGATATTGCAATGGCTGTTTATGCTTGGAAGCAAGACGACCCGCGCGCGAATTATGCTGAGTGCAGAATGATTGCGTTGCTTCGTCTGTTAGCTAGAGAAATTGCACAATGACACCCACACAATTCAAAGAGGCTCGGCGCAAGCTGGGCCTGTCTGCTACTCAGTTGGGCCACATTCTCAACTCAGACCCGCGCACAGTTCGACGCTGGGAAAGCGAAGGTGATGCGCGCCCTGTCAACCCGATTGCCATGCAGGTTGTGCAATGGATGCTAGACGGGTATCGACCCCCTCAATGGCCTGACTAGCGCAACCACTCGCGCACAGAAAAACATGGGCATGCTTTGTTCGACCACTGATTATGCCCTGAGATATTCTGTATCTTGGGGTAATCCTTTTTTAGATCGCCAATTAAATCACGCAGCGCAATTTCCTGATCTTCGGTAAAATTATCCAGAATTTTATCTGTGCTTTCACCGCCACGACCGCCGCATAGTGTGATGCCTATGGATTGCTTATTGCGCCCTCTGCAATGCGCGCCAGAGCGTTCAACAGGTCGCGCAGTGCCGACCGTGCCATCCCTGTGAATAACGTAATGATAACCGCAATCTGACCAGCCGTTTCCGTTTGGCGGTTTTTCTGTGTGCCACCTAGTCAACTCTTTTACGACGTCCTCGACTGGCTTATCTTCCATCCAGTTTGCGCGGGTCGCTGTGCAGTGAATTACGATTTCTGTGATGTTTCTCATTTGGGTTTTGTCTCCAAAATTTTTAACAATTGTTCTTTGATTTGTTTTTGCTGGGCTTCTAGCTGCTGCCATTGCTCATCGATGTCGGATTTGGGTGGATGCAGTGGAATGACCTTGTCACTGGTCATTTCTTGCCGCCGAAATATTTGCCGCCAGCTTTAACGCCAAAGCTGCTTAAAATAGCTGTGCCAAGGCAATAAAAATACCATTCAGGCGCTTTGCTGAGTTGCTCAAAACCATGTTCAACAACGCCTTCTGCGCCCGGTATAAAGCACAAAATT
>Ga0209336_10001768_pt1 | contig 10405 bp, 10 predicted proteins | sample LinPmetageLP32_FD_184042 | JGI IMG/M metagenome (GOLD analysis project Ga0209336, IMG submission 184042) | Marine viral communities from the Pacific Ocean - LP-32 (SPAdes) (version 2) | ecosystem: Environmental > Aquatic > Marine > Oceanic | place: Pacific Ocean | collected 2009-08-23 | reverse complement strand
CTAAATTTGAAGGAGATACTCCAACTTTTTTAGATGGATTAGACCAATATACTCACGAAGAAATACTAGCAATAGTTAATACTGCTGCTTGGACACCTGCAGACCCTGAATAAATTTTTCTTATATTTGCTTAATGAGTGAACAAGAAACTAAACAATTAGGTGGACTTGCAAGAACTAAACGTAGCAGTATAGAAGAAAACTTTAACAACACAGATAAAGTAAATAAGCCAAAAAAGTATCATTCCAGAGAGATGGCTAAGATAAGTAGGACTTCTGTTGCTTATGCTTTAGAAGGACAACCTGTTAAGATCAAAATGGCTTTGGATTTATTATTTGATGAAGACCCTAGAGCTTACATAGATGCAATATCTAAACTGCTAAACTATGCAGTACCAAAACTATCATCTACAGAAATCAAGCACGACACAGACAGAAAAATAGAAATCAAGTTAGAAGATGGTGCTACTCTTGATGATATTAAAAGACAATTGAAAGAAATTGAAGATGAGTCTGCTGATGACATTGATTTTGAAGAGATAAATGAATAAAAAAGCACAATTAAAATATGCTCTTAATAAAACTCTATGTGAAATGTCTTTCTATGAGTTTTTTAAACAAGCATGGCATATTGTTGAACCTGCTATAGAACTTTCTAGTAATTGGCATCATAAATATATATGTGATGCTTTACAAGAAGAAGCAGAAAGAATAATAGCAAAAAAACCTAAAACAAAGGACATAATAATAAATGTACCCTTTCGTTCTACTAAATCTCTTATTGTTACTGTAATGTTTCCAGTATGGTCATGGATTAAAGACCCAAAGCTAAGATTTATAACCTCATCATATTCTGCCAATTTATCTATTGAACTTGCTACTAAGAGTAGGGATATAATATTTAGTCAGTGGTTTAAGTCAAGATGGGGTAATGTATTTCAAATAAAGAAAGACCAAAACCTAAAAGAAAGATATGAGAACAATCATATGGGTATGCGAAGAGCAACTTCTGTTGGAGGTACTGTTACAGGGCAAGGAGGGGACTTTCTTATTGTAGATGACCCTTTATCACCACAGATGGCAAATTCAGCCACAGAAAGAGAAAATGCAAACGAGTGGTATAGAACAACATTCTATTCTAGACTTAACAGTCCAAAAATTGGTGTAAGAATTATTATAATGCAAAGAGTACACGAAGATGATTTAAGTGGATTCTTATTAGACAGAGAAACAAGATTAAATTATACTCATATATGTATTCCTGCAACCATAGGTAGTAATAATATAAAACCAAAAAAACTAGAAGAATTTTATGATGAAAATGGTTTGTTTTGGGAAGAAAGATTTGGTCAAGATGTATTAGATGACTATAAAAAAGCATTAGGTAGCTATGGTTATGCAGGACAGTTAATGCAAACACCAACACCCCTAGATAGTGGAATGATTAGAGAAGAATGGTTTGCAATAGACAAGTACAGACAAGATGGTATAGTAAATTTTGTTATTGACCCTGCCTATACTGCTAATCAAAAAAATGACCCTTCTGCTTTATTAGCTTATACATACAGAGATAATAAATGGCAAATAACAGATTGTGTTAATGTATATAAAGAGTTTCCAGATTTAGTAAAGTTTATACAAGAATGGGTAAAGAAAAATGGATATTCAAATCAAAGTAGAATATTTGTAGAACCTAAAGCATCTGGTAAATCTATAGTACAAACATTAATAAGAGATACTGGTTTAAATGTTAGAGAAGATAAGCCACCAACTAAAGACAAAGTTGCAAGAGTTGCAGATATTTCTGCTACATTAGAAACTGGTAGAGTAAGTATGTTACAGGGAAGATGGAACAGCGACTTTATAGATCAACTCTCTAAATTTCCTTCAGCTAAACACGATGACATGGTAGATTGTTTAGTAATGGCAGTAAACAAAGAAATATGGACTGGTAAAGGTAAAATAGTATTTTTTAATTAATTTTATCAGTATTCTAAAAATAGTGTATCAATTTTCAGTCATCTATGTATTTTTGCATAGATTTGAAATATTATCAATAAATAAGGAATAATGTTAGACAATAAATACTTAAATCAGAAACATAGAGCTTTAATAGAAGAGTATATTAATTATGTAAAAAAATTAATATATTTTGCTACTGAAGATGCAGGAGATAAAAAATTTAAAGATTTTACTGATATATTAGATACTGTTTTTGCATATTCAAATAATTTTTATTCTAGCATAAAAGAAAGGACTAATATGAAGGAGGAATTTATTTTCTTAATTCCTAATATGACATTTTATCTTAGTGTTGGTTTTTTAACTGGTTTAAAGCACAGACAAAATAGTGATGAAATGCAAAAATTTGTAGAAAGAATGGCTACAAAAACAGAAAACATTACTGGTGAATTAGCTGATATACTTATTGATAATAATGCAACTATTGAAATTTTACAAGAACTAAATAATTAATTATGATAGAAATTCAAATCGCAAAAGAAAAATATAATATTCCAACTGAATGGAAAGACATAACATTAGAATACTGGTGTGGAATGTTTAATATTATAAAAAAATATACAGATACTCCAAAAGAAGGAGAAGAAAAAAACACAGAAGAACCTAAGTATGATGAAATAAAGGTTTTAAGAATGAACAAAGAAATATTTAAATATATAACTGGTCTTAACGACAATATGTTAAATAAGTTAGATTTAGATAGTGTTAATACTGCTGTTGAAACTGTTGGTAAATTAATGGAAGAATATAAGCCACAGGGAATAGATAGATTTGAATTTGATGGAGAAGTCTACTTTTTTCCTAAAGAGTTTTTAAAACAAAATACTTTTGGTGATTACATTGAGTCTACTCAGTTAGATGCTACTATAGATATGATGAAGCATGGTAAATTTGATGTATTGCCAGAACAAATGGCAATATTATGCAGAAAAGCAGGAGAGGAATATGATGATGATATAATACCCTCCAAATCAGATAATTTTAAGAAATTGACAATGGACATCGTTTGGGAGTTCAGTTTTTTTTTGACAATGCAAAGCGTAAAATTAACAAGAACTTTCCAAACATTTTTGGGGAAGGAAGGGGAGGAGTTGGAACAGGCAAAAATAGAGTTTCTACAGTTGGACTCTATAAAAAGTTCATAAAACCATATGGTTGGCTTAATAGCTTATATATGGTAGCAGAGAAAGGAGTTTTTAATGTAGAAGGTAAAAATAATATAGATAGTGTTAAAGACACAAATTTATACAAAGTATTAACATATTTAAGTTGGAATACAGCGAAAAATGATTATGAGATAGCAGTTAAAGATAAAATTCATAATCCAAATAAAGTAATGTAACATATGGCTATAACAAGATTAAAAGATTTAGTAACAACCTTTGAAAGTAAGTGGACTTTTGGAGATAGTAAATTTGGTTATGATGGTGAGGTAAATGAATCTCACAATACTCAATACCCTCTTTTACTAATAAATCCACCATTATCTACTATGCCAGAACTATATTCTGGAAGAGAAGAATATGAATTTGAAATAAACTTTTATAACTTATATCCACAAGCTGCACAATCTGCTGTAACTCTACAGCATAGATGGGATAACTTGCAAGATTTAGCTATGGAGTGGTTTGACATGGTTTTAAAGGCATATCAAGACAATACAGTAGAAGTGTACCTTAACGACCAAAGTCTAGAAATAGAAAGAGTTAAAGAAGTAGCTAATGATAAGTTAGTACAAATTAAATTTACTTTTACAATGAGTGCTTTTACTAAATGTTTTAGACCAACATCAACATACCCTTCAGACATTGCTAACTTAATAACTTGGCTAAGAGCTGATAGTGGATTAACCTTTGATATTCCTACTAAACAAATTTCTGCTTGGGCAGATCAATCAGGCAATAGTAACAGTGTTGCACAAGCTACTAAATCAAAACAAGCATTAAGATTTGGCTATGATGGTGCTAATGATAAAGCTAGAATACAATTTAATGGCACTAAAGATTATTTTACTTCAAATGACAATAGTCCTATTGGTACAGACTTTACAATGTTTTTTGTACCACAAGTAGATTTATCTGCTACTGAACAGGGTAGATACTTTTCTTATCAATCATCGCAAACAACTCTTATTGTTGGAAGCAATAATAATAAATTGACAGCAAAGTTTACAGATTCAACAGGAACAGGAGGTTTTGTTACTTTAAATTCATCTAATACTTCTTTATATCATATTGCAGTAGCCAAATTAGAAAATAAAAGATTGTATTTAGAATATAACAACACACTAAATGATTCTGTTCAAGTATCAGGATATGATAACACTACTACTTTTAATGCTACTAATTACAATTTAGGTTCAGATGGGGAAACTGCAGTTTATTATTTAAAAGGTAATATGCAAGAGGTAATAATTTATAATTCTGTTTTGAGTGATGTTGAAATTGCTAATGTAAAATCTTATTTAAATAACAAATTTAAAATTTATTAATTATGGCTTATACAATAAATGGAAATATATCTGATTCATTTGCTCCAGTATCATTTACAGATAGTGCTAAAAATTTAAGTGTTGAGTGGAGGTCAAATTATCTGGTTAGTGCTAATGTACAAAAAAGATACCAAGTTAAATGGGCAAATCCTGCAGCAGATTTAAATGAAGCTACTGTACCTTCTAAAGCAAATGGCACAGGTTCAGGAGCTACTCAAACTGGTGATATTATAAATATGGTTTTTTATGTTTATGCTACCACACAATACGAAGAACCAACTGGTTACCCTGCTAATTTAAACAAATGGGATTTAGTTGCTAAAATAAAAAAATCTAGAGATATAGTTAATAAGCAATATAATAGTAATGATATTACAGGGGGTCAAAGATTTACTGTAGATATAAGTCAAATTTGTCAAGATTTATTATCATATAGTTTAGTACCTATTAATAAAGGTACTTGGCAAAATTCTCAATGGGGAGGTATGAATGGAGGACAAGCAGTACAAGATAATGTTACTACATCTCCTGTTGCACCTGCAAGTGTAAGTTTGTGGAATATAACTCCAAATGGTAGTTATAGATATATTAAAGTTGTAGCAAAACCAGAAATAATTTTAAGTACAGGTTTAGTAGTTGAAGCAACAAATACAGTTACTTTTACTCCAATAACAATTATAAATTCAGTTCATCAATACGAACAAGATGAAGTTTGGTTATTTAGTAGATTTTTAATTGGTAGTGGTGATGGAGGGTTTTTAAGCTATTGTCCAAACAATAATAATAGTTCTGCAAATAAACCTTCTTTAGTGAAACAAACTAGAACAGATGAACAAGCAGAGTGGTTATATTTTTATATAAGACTAGCAAGAGTAGGTGCTTCTACATTAGTTGAAAGAGTAAATTTAAAAGTAGAAACATCTGATGGAAACACTTTTTATGTAGATGATTTTTCAAGCAATTTACAATATGATTCTTTTAGCTATTATGTACAACAAAATAAAATGTGTGTACAAAATGTATCTATAGATTATTTAAATAATAATCCAAAAAATGCTGATGGCACTACTTATACTGGAGATACAATTACTACATCTACAGATTTTTATAAAATAAGTTTATGGTTTGACAGAGTTTCAAGCACACCTGAAAGAATGACTGAATATAGATGGTACAAAGTTGATAGAGAAAATCAAAAAATACCATATAATTTTGTAAGATTTCATTGGCTTAACAGAATGGGTGCAGTTGATAGTTATACAGCAAAAAGAAATGTGCTAGAAAGCATATCTGTAAACAGAGATACTATTGAAACAAAAAGTGCAGATAGAACTTGGTATCAATCACCTAATAATGGTGATGGATCATCTATACCAGATAGTGGTTATATATCTAACACTATGAGAGGTGGTAATCTTTACAAGGGTGGTAGAGAAGTGTTAAATGTAAATTCACAAAGAAACAATAGTGTATATACTGAACCATTAAATCAAGACACAGCTAAATGGTTAGAGGAGATTATGACTTCACCAAATGTATGGATAGAAATGGATACTGATGCTACTGCAAGAGGTAATGATGTAAATCCATATCAAAGACCATCAACAAAAGAATATATACCTGTAATAATTACAAATGGTGATATTGAAACTGTCAATCAAGAAGCAGGTTTAGTTAAGTTTAATATTGAATATACATTATCGCATAAAGTACAAACACAAAGAAACTAATGTCAAATATTACAATTGAATTATTAGATTACGTTTATGATGGCTCTACATTAAATTGGAATAAAAGTGTTGTAGGTAATTTAGAAGTTTCTTCACATTCTGAGTTTCCTCTTTCTTTAACTTTTTCTATTTCTGACATTAGAGATATAAATTCTCGTAAAGGTAGTTTTAGTAAAACTTTTAAAATACCTGCAACAAAAAACAACAATCAATTATATAAAAGTATTTACGTTGTAAATTCAACAAGCTCTAATAATATTTCTAATAAAAAACCATGTAGAATATTAATAAATAATTTGTATTCTGTAGATGGTTTGTTACAACTAAAATCTATTGGTACAAGTGATAAGCCACAATATTATTCTTGTGTTTTTTATGGTAATAATGTAGGATGGGCAACAGCTATAGGTGAAAAACTTTTAAAAGATTTAGGAACAGATGGTGATGCTTGGGATAATTTAAAAGGAACAGATACTGGTAAAGATTTAAAAATAAATAAAACAGGTATAACATCTACTTGGGTGCAAGATAGTGCAATATCTAAAAATCAAAATGGAACAACTAATGACATTCCAATCGTATATCCTGTAACATCTTATGGAGATTTTAATTCTTCTGGAATAGGTAGAACTATACAACTGCTTGAAACTGCTTATGACAAAACAGGTTTTGGTTCTAATAGATTGGGATATGTAGGTACAAATAATGCAGGTTTTAATTATGGTACACCAGACCCAGTAGTAGATTGGCGACCTTGTTTATGGGTTTACGATGTGTTTAAAGAAATATTTTTACAATCAGAATACACTTTAGTTTCAAATTTTGTAGAAACAGATATGTTTAAAAGGTTACTTTTTTCTTTACCTAATTTTAAATACAATAATCCTGATGAAAGATATGATGCTTATTCTTTACAGGGTAGGTTTAATGCTAATCGTAGTGCAAATTCTGCTAGAGTTTTTAATAATAGTGGTAGTGCCGAAACAACTTCTTTTTCTGCAAGTGGTGAAGCATTAATATTTGATGAAGTAATATATCCTTATGGTACAAGTGCAGGAAGTGGTGGTGGAGATCCAAATGGTGGTTTTAATTTACCTTTAAATGGTGGTACATCTTATAATATTGCACAAGATATTTGGTATGCTCCTGAATATGGAAGATATGATTTTAGATTAGAAAATTGGTCTATGAATTTTAAAGATTTTTCAAATTTAATGAGTAATGGTAGTAGTTTTACAGATATAGATTTGTTAATTAAATATGTAAGAGTTCAAGTACAAAAATTAACAGTTGGACAAACACACTGGGCAGATTTGGGATTTGCAGAAGGAGCAATTGATTTAGCTTTATCTGCAGGTGGTGCAGCAGGAAGTGGAGGTTCTGGTTCTGGAATTGATTACACAGCAGAAATATCTTCATTTGAAATATCCGAATATTTAAATAAAGGTGATCAAGTTAGATTACATCTAAAAGTATTAGGTCAACCAGTAACAAGTGTATCTTCTTTTACAGGTACTATTACAGGAACATATCAATTGTTTGCACAACACAATACGAATATAGAAGCTAGAAATGGTATTTATGATATATCTTTTCAGCCAGACTATACACAATATGGACAAACATATGATTTAAAAAATGTTATAAATAAAGATTATAAGCAAATAGACTTTATAAAAGGTATTGCTCATTCTTTTAATTTACAATTTACATCTGATGAAGCATCTAAAACAATTTATATAGAACCATTTGACACATTTTATTTACCATTATCTGAAGCTATAGATTGGACAGGTAAATTAGACATAGGTCAAGAGGTGCAAGATAAATGGTTAAACGTAGATATAAAAAGAGATATAGTATTTAAATATAAAACAGACAGCAAAGATGAAAAAGTAAGACAAAGAGGAGTTGATTATTTTAAAGAAATATTAGATGAATATCCTTATTATGAAACATTAGCTAATGAATTTGAAAGAGGAACATCTACATTTGAAAACCCTTTCTTTGCAGGTACATTTAATGGTAAAGATTTAGATGCTACACCATTTTCTTTTACACCACCATATATATCCTGCTTATGGGAAGAAAAACAAGAAAAAGGATTTATTTCTCCAAATGATTATGCTAGACCAGAAAAAGGTTTTGATTTTTTACCAAGACTTTTATATTGGAAAAACTATACTGCTGCGAGTTTAACATTTGATACAGGTAAAATTGCAACAGCACAATTATGGACTGGTAAAACCAGATCAATAGTAGCAAATTTAGGTGTAGTAAGTGATAATGTTATTTCGGATAGATACCCACAAGCAACATCAGTTAATAGGGATGATAGTACAAGTCCTGTTTTAACATATGGCAATGTATATGTAAGAGATTTTGATGATTCTACAGATACTTATAGTCCTTATGTATCTGGCAAAGGTTTATATGAAACATATTACAAGCAGATGATTGAAATGTATAAATACAATCCTAGAGTACGAGTTGCAAATATTAATTTAAAAATAAAAGATATAGCTAATTTAGATTTTAGAAAGTTAATATATCTTGATGGTGTATATTGGAGAATAAATAAAATATCTGATTTTACTCCACAAGCTAATACTACTACAAAAGTAGAATTAATTGAATTTCCTCTTTTAGGAGATTTTGCAGCATCTATACCTACAGTTAACTCTAATGATGGTAGTTGGACAAATAGCGAAACATCTTTTAATATATATGAATTTTAACTATGGCTGAAGTAAAAGGAGAAATAACAAATAGTGGTGTACCAAATAGAAGTGGTTTATATGTATATATGACTGTAACTATTAGTGGTCAAGATTTTTTAATACCTATTGTAGCTACAGATCAATTTGGTAATGCACATAAAGTATTGCGAAGAAATTTAGATAATAAAGTGCCAAGCTAATGTATCTTAAACATACATATAAAAAACTTAGTAAAGTAGGCTTTATGATTGTTAAAGGTTTAAGAGAAGAACTTGTAGCTCAAAAACATAATGCAACTCATAAATTATCTAACAGCTTAAAACCTAGAGTAAAAGGCAAATCAGGAGTTATGGATATTGTTACAAGTAAATTATACTGGAGAGCAGTTAATAATCCAAAGGCAGCAAAAAAATCTAATATTGATGAAATTAAAAAATGGGTAGCTGTAAAAGGTTTGCCACCTTCATCTGCATACCCAATATTAGAGAAACTTAATACTAATAAAAAAACAAATAGAAAAGGTTTTTATGGACAACCATATGTACGTTGGACAGAAGGTAATAATTTACAAAGAACAGATTTTGCAGGTATAACAGCAAGAAAATATAAAAACAAAGTAGCAACAGAATTAGCACCTGCAATTGGTAAAGATGTAGTAGCAATGATTAGAAAAGAAATTAAACAAAATTATAAAAGAGCAAAAACAATTTAATATAATATGGCAACTAATACAGAAAAAATAGTAGTACAAATAATTGTAGAAGGAGATAAACAATTAGATAAAGTAACTAAAAAAACTAAAAATACAACAGCAGGTTTTACTAAAATGGCTGCAGGTATATTAGGTGCTGCTGCTGCATTTAGACAAATAAATCAATTAATATCATCTTCTATAAGAACATTTAGAGATTTTGAATTTCAAATGGCTAAAGTAAAAGCTATAACTGGAGCTTCTAATAAAGATTTTATGAAGTTAAGTAACTCTTCTCAAGAATTAGGAAGGTCTACTTTTTTTACAGCTCAACAAGTAGCAGAACTACAAACTAATTTTGGTAAATTAGGTTTTTCTACAAAAGAAATATTAAAAGCTCAAGAAGCTACTTTATTACTTGCAACAGCAACAGATACAGATTTAGCTAGAGCAGCTATTGTTGCAGGTGCTGCTGTTAGGGGTTTTGCTTTAGATGCTAGTGAAACTGGTAGGGTTGCAGATGTTATGGCAGTAGCATTTACAAGTTCAGCATTAGATATTGAAAAGTTCCAAACTTCTATGACTAAAGTAGCTCCTATTGCTGCAGGAGCAAATATAACTTTAGAAGCTACTACTGCTGTAATGGGAACATTAACAGATGCAGGTATTGAAGCATCTATTGCAGGTACATCTTTAAGAAATATATTCTTAAAAATGCAAGACCCAACATCTGCTTTATCAAAAAAATTAGG
>Ga0209336_10001767_pt1 | contig 10409 bp, 12 predicted proteins | sample LinPmetageLP32_FD_184042 | JGI IMG/M metagenome (GOLD analysis project Ga0209336, IMG submission 184042) | Marine viral communities from the Pacific Ocean - LP-32 (SPAdes) (version 2) | ecosystem: Environmental > Aquatic > Marine > Oceanic | place: Pacific Ocean | collected 2009-08-23 | reverse complement strand
AATTGGTGTGCAGGAGCATCTGCACTACATTTAACATGTCAAGAAGGTGCAGATGAAGTATACATGTTAGGATTTGACCTAAGTGATTATGATGAACCTCTTAATAATATTTACAAAGGAACAGATAATTACTTATCATCTGATTCAAAAGGATTTAATACTGATGAATGGGTAAGTCAATTAATACAAGTTTTTAAAGAATTTCACGAAACACAATTTTATTGGGTAGTAAAAGAAGATGCTAGTCCTTTAGTATGCAATAATGTTAAAAGTATTACCTATAAAGACCTTGACAAACTCTGTCAGGCCTAGTATAGTAGCTTTATAAATAGAAGTGTAAATGTTTTCATGTTGAATTCATTCACTTATATTGTTATACAATTAGACATTCTATGATATTGTATGACACCAACGGTGGTTTGTAGCCACGGAGGGTATTATTATGCAAAATAATAATCACAAGATAGTTTTTGACATAGACCTATCAAAAAAATTATGTCCACCTGAAACTTATTATTCTCAATTTGAGGGTGTAAAATACATAAAGAGAATAGTCTTAAAAAGAGACCTTGTTTCTTTCAAAAAACATGAACAAATTCGTGAGATAGATGCACATGATAGTAGGGCAATCCCACTTCATAATTCTTATCTACAATTTGGATTTGTTCACTCTAAGGCACCACAAGCAATAGAAGTAGACCTACAAGACAAGAAAAGGTTTGTCGGTAGGGCTGGTTGGGGTCGTGATAAGGCACAAGAACTCTTAGGTTATGATTCATTTTTATATGATGTGCTCGAGTTTGAATCACCTAAACATAGAATTGAATTTATGTTTAATTCTAATGATACGGAAGACCATCTTCCTGCTTTTGCAAATACATTAACAACAATTATGAAAGGTGTAGTTCAGGCTGTTCAGGCAGGAACAATATCAAAGGATGATGATAAAGCCATTCTTAATTTTATGATGCGTATAGCAAAATCTAAAGGTGAGAAAGTTCATAAAAGACTTTTGAAAAAACTTAGAAGGGAAAAGTTTGCCAAATACAATAGTATGAGGGCATGGTGTACAGCTGATGCAAATGATTTTGCAGAGGATAATAAATTACCTTATGAGGGTGATAAAAATACCAAAACTAACTCTTTAGGTTATGTGAGAAAAAAAACTAGTTGGAAAAATTTATTTTGGGATGCCTTGGTAAAAACTGTGGCAAATAAATTTAAACCTGTATATTTTTCTTCGTGGATAGATGAACCTAAACCATCTGAATTACATGTTCAAAGAAAAGATGTAATTGATGACTTTGATGAGCATAAGAAAATGCTTGATTCGTGGATTTGTCATTATACTGGTTTAAGTAAAGAAAAACTTAAAGAAGTATCAAAAGGTAAGTTTCCTCTAATATTTAATGGTTTTCTACCACAAAATGTAGAGCCAAATCCTAAAGACAATGGAAATTATATGGAAAAAGGACTTGTTGATAAAGATGGTAATAAATGGACAAGATTAGACCAATAAATACCTTGACAATATCTGTGCTACCTGTTAAAGTAGCACAGATAACTATTATAAATAGTTATGTATTGAAAAATACACAAATAAACATACGATAAAATATAATAACATAAGGAGAAAATATATGTCATTAGATAGTCTAAAAAGTAGTGGGTCACTTAATAAGTTGCTAGATGCAGCAAAAGGTGAATCTGCCCCCCAAGAGAAAAAATCATATGTAGATGAAAGACTGTGGAAACCAGAGCTAGATAAGTCTGGCAATGGATACGCAGTTATTCGTTTCTTACCAGCCATTCAAGGCGAAGACCTACCATGGGCAAAAGTATGGAATCATGCTTTTCAAGGCCCAACAGGTCAATGGTATATTGAAAACTCTCTAACAACACTCAGTCAGAAAGACCCTGTGTCTGAACACAATACTGCATTGTGGAATACAGGTTTAGAATCTGATAAAGAGATAGCTCGTAAACAGAAAAGAAAATTACAATACTTCTCAAACATTTACATAGTAAGTGATACGAAACACCCAGAGAATGAAGGTAAAGTATTCTTGTTCCGTTATGGAAAGAAAATCTTTGATAAGGTAACTGCTGCAATGTCACCAGAGTTTGAAGATGAAAAGGCAATCAACCCATTTGATTTTTGGGAAGGTGCTAACTTCAAATTAAAAATCAGAAAAGTAGATGGTTATTGGAACTATGATAAATCAGAGTTTGAAGATACATCAAAACTTTTTGAAGATGATTCTGAAGCAGATAAAGTTTGGAAAGCACAACACTCTCTTGCAGAGTATACTGCACCATCAAACTTTAAATCTTATGATGAGTTAAAGACCAGACTAGATGCAGTCCTTTCTGGCACTGTTAGAGTTGGTAATGTTGCTGATAATTTAGATGATGCACCTATTGCAAAACCTAAAGTTGATACAAAACCTGTAACTACAAAAGTGGAAACACCTGTAGTTGAGGAAGATGATACATTAGCATATTTCGAAAAACTAGCTGAGTAATCATATGGTGCCCCTATTGCCGAAGGCAGTTTAACTGCAATTCTTTAGGGGCACTTTTCTCAAACATTTCTATACAATCCTTATAAATAAGTCATGGCCCAAAGTAAATATATTCAAAGTGTCTTAAAGGCAGCAGGTGGTAGACCCAAATCAACACAATGGTTTCGTGATAAAATCAAAGAGTTTGGAACACCAAAGTCTGCTGATTTGATTCGTGATGGTAAAAGAACATCATCACCTACCTTTGGTCTACTAAATATGTTTATATATGACCCTAAACTAAAAGATAAATTACCATACTATGATACATTTCCTTTAGTATTACCCATTGAAAATTATAGTAATGGGTTTTTAGGAATCAATATGCATTATCTATCTATGCCTATAAGAATTAGATTATTAGATAGATTAGTGGATTATAGTAATAATGATAAGTTTGATAAATCTACAGAGTTAAGAGTAGATTATAGTCGATTAAAAAGGATAGACTTAATTAAACCTTGTTTAAAAAGATATTTAGCAAGTAATGTTAGGACAGAATTTAGAAAAGTAGAGGCAGATGAATTTATGGTGGCAACACTATTACCTGTACAGAGATTTAAAAAACAATCTGACAGTCATGTATTTGCAAAATCAAGAGGAATGATATAATGGCAATAGGAAGTTTTATAGAGGCAGCTGCTTCATCAGTTTTAAATGAATTATTGTCATCATTTCATGATGATAATGGAATGGCATTACCCTCACGATATGAGGCAATATTTTTACCACCATCGGGTACATTAGGAACAGGTGGCCCTGGTGCATCTACTAATTTATTTTCACAAGTATTATTAGGTGATATAGGTGGACAAGAAAAAAAAGAAGTTGGATACCAATGTAATAGTATATCATTTCCTGGCAGAACTTTAACAACAACAGATGATACAAATTTATATGGGCCTACTAGACAAATTGTAGATGGTTTTACTTATGGAGATATTACTGCAGGCTTTTATTGTCACAATGACATGAGAGAAAAGACATTTTTTGAAAATTGGCAAAAACTTGCATTTAATGCTCAAACATTTGCAGTAAATTATTATGATGATTATGTAGGCACTATACAAATATATCAATTAGACCAAAAAGATAATAGAAGATATGGTGCTGAATTAGTAGAATGTTTTCCAAAAACTATTTCTGAACAAAAACTGAGTTCCCAAAAGGCCTCAGAAGTACAAACAGTAGATGTAACATTTAGTTTTAGATACTGGAAAAATTTAACGGCTGAAGGTCAATTACCAAAACCTTTATTAGACAGATTGCAGGGAGTACTTGCAAATCAAGTAGAAAGAAATTTATTAAGTAGAATACCAAAAGTATTAAGAAGATTATAATAGGAGTGAAAAATTATGGCTTTACCAAAACTTGAAACGAAAACTTATACCTTAACCTTACCATCAACAGGTCAAGAAATTAAGTATAGACCTTTCTTAGTGAAAGAACAAAAAACATTGATGATGGCACAAGAATCAAAAAATAGTAATGAGATTGTGGATTCAATGAGCCAACTTATCAAAGATTGCACTTTTGATAAAGTAGACCCAAAAACATGTCCACTATTTGATGCAGAATATATCTTTTTAAAACTAAGAGGAAAATCTGTAGGTGATAAATTAACTGTAATGGTGACTTGCCCAGATGATAAAAAAACTCAAAAAGAAATAGAGATTGATATATCTGAAATAGAAGTTAATATGACAGATGACCATACAAGAGATATACAAGTGACAGATGATGTAAAAATGATTTTAGATTATCCATTATTAAATGATGCAAAGTCATTTATAAACAAAAAAGATGAAACTATTATTTTTGATGCATTAGAATCGTGTGTTAAAGAAATACACTTTGGTGAAACTGTATATCAAAAAGTAGATATGTCTAAACAAGATTTAACTGAATTTATTGATTCTTTAGATACTGAACAATTTGCTAAAATAGTAAAATTTTTTGAAAGTATGCCTAAATTAAGACATGTAATAGAAGTAACAAATCCTAAAACAAAAGTAACAAGTGAGATTTTGTTGGAGGGTTTGGACAGTTTTTTAGAATAGGGCTTTCTCACGAAAGCCTAAAAAGTTACTACGAAAGTAATTTTGCACTCATGCAACATCATAAATACTCTTTAACAGAGTTAGAGAATATGATACCATGGGAAAGACAAGTTTACATGGGTTTATTACATAATTGGATTAGAGAAGAAAACCAAAGAATAGAGAAAGAAAATCAAAGGATGAAAAGTGAAACAGGTGGCTGAAATAGAAACTAAAAAAGTAAACATAGAACTAGAAGTAGACACTAATGTTGTTGATTCTAGTAAAAACAAATATCAATCATGGATAGACATGGCAAAGGCTGTGGATGCATGGAGAATATTTCCTAGAGTATTCTTAACAGTATATATTGTATTACTTTACAAAGTAGTCATATGGTATATGAATCTTGGAGCTCCAACAATGGAACAATCTGGTTTAGTCAGTATTGTTGTAGGTGCTGGTGCAGCTTGGTTTGGATTATACACAGGAACGAGTAAGAAGTAATGGTTGATGTAAAATCAGATTTTAGAAAAGATGTTGATAGACATGTAAAGTCTAATGAAGCAGTAGAAGCATCTAATGAGGCAGTAGAAGCAGCTGTTAAAGAACAAACAGAAGTAATTAAAGACACTTCATCTGAATCCACTTTATCTAAAAAAATGGATGAAACTGCTGAAAAAATATCAAGTTCTATTGCTGGGCCAATACAAGAACAAACTGATGCAATTACTGACCCACTTCAAGTTACTGCAACATCAGCTGCTGAAACTGCCGAAAAAACAGACCCACCATCAGTAAAAGCAGGTAAAGAAGATAAGAAGAAACAAGACCAACAAACATTAGTAAAATTACTTGGTGGTATAGGTGATGGTGTAAATAAATTATTTGATAAAGCCAAGAATTTTATAAAAGACCAATCTATTGTCAGTCAGGGAGTATTTGCTGCACTAGGACTTTATGCACTTTCAGAATTTTTACAATCAGACTTTGCTCTAGATGTAATGACTAGTGTTATTTCTTCACTGTCAGCGTTATTTGGTGACATAGAAGAATTATCAAAAGATTTCACAGTAGGTGGCTTAATTGATGTAGTTAAAAATAATTTTCTTACACTTATTGGTATACTTACAGCATTAGCACCTACAACAATGTTTAAGTTAGCAAAAAAAGCAATTATGGGAACAGCAGGATTTTTTGATAAATCAATAAAATTTTATAAAGATGGTGGTATTAAAAAGTCTTTTGCAAAAATTGGCACACAATTTGAAGGTTTTAAAGATGGTCTTAAATCATTTGGTAAAAATATAAAAAATGGTCTTAAATTTATGAGGAGAGGTGGTCTTGATGCAATGATAAAAAGAACTTATACTAGTATGGCTACAAGTATGGGTGGTGCATTTAAATATATTAGAGTTATGACTAAATTAATGTTTAGAAAATTAAGATTATTAAAGAAAATGATTGCAACTAAAGGATTTTTTCCAATGTTAAATTCAATATGGTTATCAGCATTAAAAAGTGTTGCATTATTGGCAAAGGGATTAACTAGTTTGATAATTACACCAATTAAATTTTTGGCGACCGCAATTTTTGCAAATCCAATCGCAGCTGCAATTCTTGCTGTTGTTGCATTATTTACCTACATTGCAGCCAAGCTGGGTTTCTTAGACCCTATTATAGATGCTCTAAAAAATGCATGGGCTGCATTTACAGGTGGTATTAAAAGTTTATATAATAGTGTTGCAGGTTTCTTAGGTTTTGATACGATTAGTGAGGACCCAGCTTCAACAACAACACCAACAAATTTTAATGCTACTAATTTAGAGATGGCAGACAATGAAATGGCAGGACTGGCTGAGGAAAATGCATTAAACAAAACGGCAGCTAATATGAATAACACATCTGCTCCTATACAAACTAATGTTATAACTACTACTAATGCATCAAATACATCTAATACTACTCAATCAAATATAAGTATTGTTGATACTGATAGATTATTCAGACACTTAACAAATATGACTATCTAGGATTTAGATGGTCTTCGGTTAGTATCTTGAATTCCATATTGTGGTCTAAACAAAATTCAGTTGCTGACTTCCATTTGGCCTTGTTTATACCCCATGTCTTGACTTTGTTATACCAAACACCTGTTCTTCTCTTAGGATTCCTTTCTGGTGGTGTACATTGATTCTTAGGTTTGACTTCAATAATATACTTCTTGATACTACCATTTTTAGTACGAACTTTGATATAGAAATCAGGGAAATATCTATGATAACGACCATCCCACGGCGATACATATGGAATGACTAATTCTTCACTACCCCATTCTATAATAGATTTAGTGGTATCACAGTATTTCATCATCTTTAATTCCCATGATGAACGATACACTATCTCTTTGATATCACCTTGATACTTGGTAGGATATTTAGGTTTAAACTTTCCTTTATATGTCATAATCGTTATAAATACTTTAAATTATATAGGACTATTTATACATGGCACTAGACACTCTCAAACGAATAGGAAAATCAGGTGCAGTAGGATTACTAGGAAAAAACCTAAGAAGGGTTGCTGGTAATGTTGGTGCAGTTATTCGTGGTGATATAGGGGGACCAGATTCTTCAACATCAGCACCAATCAATCGAACTAAACAATCTACAAAGATGTTATCTTTTCCTATTGATGTGGGTGCAGACCCTGGTATTGGCAACAATGGTCATTATGTTATGTTCTTTATTAATGAACAACAAGATTTAAAACTATCTTTTGGTGATGAAAGAGAAAAACCAGAAGGTGCAATGAATATGGCAAAGGCTCTGCAACAAAAAGGCATTCCTGCTGTCCAAAAAATGTTCGATAGTAAACTTGGTTCGTTTGTACAAAAAGCAATACCAAATTTATTGTCAAATAATATACTAAGTGGATTTACTGATATTATTGGTAATTTAAAAACAGATGTAACAGGTAGAATTAAACACAATCCCATAATACGAGATACAAGAATAGAAGATAAAAAAGCATCAATCGGAATAGAAAGGGCACCAACAACAAGATTAGATACTGCAATTTCTATGTACATGCCTGCGAGTGTAAGTGTTTCATATGGTGCAGATTATGTAGACACCCCTATAGGTGTTGGAACATCAGAATTAAGTAAGGCAGGTAATGTTGATTTACAATCAGATGCAGGTAGAGAAACAATTAAATCAGGGTTAAAAAATGTTGGGGCTGCTGTGAAAAGAGAGGGTATAGATTCATTAGGTAAAATACCTGGTTTAAGTGGAATAAGAGAGGTAGCTGAAATGAGAGATGGTGTTATTTTTGCTGATAGAATGGAGTTAGCATTTAAAGGAATAGGAAAAAGACAATTTTCATTTGATTTTAAAATGATGCCTAGAAGTCAAGCAGAGGCTGATGAAATAAGAGATATTATATATGCATTTAAATTTAATATGATGCCAGAATATGTAGGAACCACAAAAGGAAATCAGATGAAGGTTCCTAATACATTTGACATACAATATATGTATCAAAATGCAGAGAACAATTATTTAAATAAAATATCAAAATGTTTTCTAAAAGATATGACAGTTACTTATGGTGGTGATAGATATAAAACATTTGACCAATCTTCAACAGACGCTGGTGCTCCACCTGTTGAAACATCTATAAAATTAGAATTTAGAGAGATAGAAATGATTTCAAGAGAAAGAATAGCAGAGGGTTTCTAATATGTACTTTAGTGAATTTCCAACAATACCATATGATGCAGAGGGTAATGGCAAGTTTAAAGATGTCAAAAATTTACTTAGGCGTGTAGGTATTAGAGCAAAAGTAAAATCTAATACAATGTTGTATGATACCTATGATGTAAAGAATGGTGAAACACCAGAGTCTATTGCATTTAAACTATATGATAATGCTGAATTACATTGGGTAGTTATGTTAGTTAATGATATCACAGATAGATTTCATGATTGGCCATTAACAGAGGCACAATTTTTACAATTTATTAATGAGAAATATTCAAATCCAAATGCAATACACCATTATGAGATACCTCAACAATCTGGTAATACAAAAAAGAAAATTAATATTGGTACAGACAACACAGACTATCCAACAGCAACTGCTATAACTAATTACGAACATGAACAAGAAGTGCAAGATAACAAAAGAAAGATAAGATTATTAGACCCAAGTTATATTGGTAAATTCGTAGAGGAATATAAATCTTTAATTAAAGAGAGTATTATTTAATGTCAAAATTGAACTATGCTGGAGAGTATGCAATCTCTGAGCTTAAATTAATGTCATCATCTGGTAATGTTGTAGATTTATCTATGGCATATACTGCTTTAAGTTTATTTGAAGATATATTTTCATCATCAATGTCTGGTCTTGTTGTAGTTAGTGATACAAACAATATATTAATGAATCTACCAGTTACAGGTCAAGATTATCTTTCTATGAAGATAGTAACACCTAGTTTAGAAAAAAGTCCAATAGACTATACTCAAACAGTTTTTGCCGTTAATAAAATAGATACAAGAATAGATGCTGATGGTGCACAAGTATTTCAATTACATTTTATTTCACCAGAGTTATTAAGAAATGAAAGAGTAAGAATATCTAAAAGTTATAAATCTACAATTAGTAATATGGTTTATGATGCATTAAACAGTGCAAAATATATTAATACAAACAAAGAAATTTTTTTAGAGGCAACAAAAGGTATTAGAAAAATAGTTGTACCTAATAGTCATCCATTTGATTTTATTAAAAAACTTGCAAGAGAAGCAGAATCAGAGGAATTTAATTCACCACACTATTTATTTTATGAAAATATATTTGGTATACATTTTAGGTCAATAGAAAGTTTATACAGACAAGCATCTATTGGCTCATATCATGCAGGAGATTTAGGATTCCACATGACACAAGGTGGAAAAATAGAAGAAGAATATGCTAGAGTAATAGATTATCAAATACAAGCAAACAATGATACACTTGCAAATGTTGTTGGTGGTATGTTAGCATCTAAAATTATAACTCATGACATTGTGCAAAAAAAGTATGAGGTTAATAGACATGATTACTTTCAAGATTTTTATAAATATAAGAGAGTGAACTATAATTCTAAAAGTAAAGATAATCCAATTTATAGTGAAGTGCCGTTAGATACATTTGGAAACAATTTAGGAAACTTTGATGAATCAAGAATACATTTACATCCTACATCAACGATTGATACTTTACAAATTAATGAGTTTACCGGACTGCCTATAGAGGCTAAGGGTAAAGATGCATCACATTATTCATCAGATAATGAATCATTATATGAATCTAATGCAATACCAGAAACTCTATTATCAAGACAGGCAAAGTTTATGGAACTAAATGCTGGAACAAGCATCAATATGCAAATAAAAGGAAACACTACAATAGCATGTGGTGATATAGTAGAATTTGATATGCCTATAGTGGGTAAAGAACATGGAAAAGGTGATTCAGACATATACTATTCAGGTAGATATTTAATATCAAAATTAAGACATATTTTTCAACCTGCATCAAACAATCATGAGATTGCTTTGACATTAGTAAAAGATTCATTTTCAAGAGAATTACCAATAAACATATCTGCAACAGAACCTAAAGGAGATAAGGGAATGTTGCATACAAAATTTTTCTAAAGGAGGGCAACTATAGTAAACTATATCATGTATAATTAATTAACAATTTGGAGTTTTAGAATGACAAACAAATACAAAAACAAAATTAAGAACATGAA
>Ga0209336_10001765_pt1 | contig 10413 bp, 8 predicted proteins | sample LinPmetageLP32_FD_184042 | JGI IMG/M metagenome (GOLD analysis project Ga0209336, IMG submission 184042) | Marine viral communities from the Pacific Ocean - LP-32 (SPAdes) (version 2) | ecosystem: Environmental > Aquatic > Marine > Oceanic | place: Pacific Ocean | collected 2009-08-23 | reverse complement strand
GGACTATAAAAACTACATTACAAAAGAGGTGAATGATGGTGTTAATCCTGTATATGAAGAGTTCCGAGATCCAATACTTAAGATACTCACAGCAAATGCATTACAACAAGCCGTAAAAGAAACTGTGGGGAGTGTGGTTGACCTTCCCGAGAATGAGCTATTTCTAGGAACATACAAAACCGATGAAGAACAAAAAAATCAATCGTTATTTAGAAACGGATTACAAAATACACTACAAGAACGCTACAAGCGTAACGTAGGTCTTTACGTTAAGGATTACATCGACCGGATTAAATCTCAAAATCCACCCTTAACACCCGAGGAGACGCAACAGAGGGAAATGAACTCAGCCGCGGTGGAACAGAAGCGAAGAGCTTACCGTCGGATGACCGAGAGTGGAGCGACTTTGACAGACGAAAACGGAAACATTAAGCCAGCGATTAGAAACGAAACGGCATCCGATTGGCTTCCCGTGGACAAAGATTTGTATTATCCACTACCCCCAGCTAACGCCACATTCAACAACGAGATTGGTCGTATAGAGTTCAAAAGTGCGCCTGTAAAATCTAGGTTGACTGCACTGAGAGGGCTGGCGAGCGAAGCTAGCAACTTAGACCGAGTGACTTCTGTGGCAGAGGACATAGAGTCAGTTGTAGGTCAGGACCAAGAAGGTGTGCTATATGACAAAGAGCTTGAACTTGTGAAACATTCGGGACTGCCACTGAACACGTTATTAAAGGATAAAGGAGTGCGAGAAGTTTCAATCGACGGAGGCTTTTTCTCTAAGGACACGACAGCGGCAATCCTTTACAATAAATATGGTCACTTTAACGACCCAACGGAAACAACAAAGAGGATCTTTAACCTTGACGCTGTTATTAAGTATATCCAAGACGATAACGATAAATATTTCATCAGAATCCACGATAAACTTCTTAAAGATAAAATGCCTCTAAAGGACTTCATTAACAACCAAGTTACATTCTTTGAGTCTTTCGCTGGAGATATTACTAACGCGCAAAAACCACAACAAAACAACAAATAACATGAGTCTTTTTGCTTCTCAAGCCTTGCTTAAAAGTTCACGCTTCCTTGCTCCTAACTCCCAAGATGTTACCACATTCGGAGAGGTTGATGAGGATTACGCCCATCTCGACCGCTTCCAAACCGCCCAGCAGATGAAGAGAGAAGCTCCTGATGATGTGGGTTTTATTGAAGACGTAGCAACAGGAGTGGCATCCGGTGTTGAAGGATTCGGAAGATCGCTCGTAGGTTTTGCGGATATGGTCCTGTTTGATGCCCTTCCCGATGAATGGTCCGAACGAACCTTTGATCGCCCACAAGGGATGGTTGGAGGATTGGTTGAAGGAATCACTCAGTTTGGATTAGGTCTTATTCCTGGTCTTGGAGTTGCTGGTCTAGCCGCGAAAGGAGCCAAGGCTTTTGGAGCCGGTAGTAAACTTGTATCGGGTGTTAAGACAATCACGGCTGGAGCCACGGCTGACTTCATTGCCTTCGACGAACACGAGGCGCGACTTAGTGACTTCCTTGTAGGTCACGATGCAACCCGTAACTCAATTACAGAATACCTCCAGTCTAACGAAGAGGACAGTGCCTTTGAGGGACGCATGAAGAACGTCATTGAAGGGGGAGCATTAGGCGCAATCGGAGGAGTCCTTATCAAAAGCGTAAAGGCTCTTAAGAAAGGAAAACAACTGGATGGAACCCCTGCTTCGATAGCCGCTAAAGAAGCTGCTGACAAGGAGCTTAAACACGCTCTAGTGGACACAGGACTCGCAACTGAGGACGGTCTTAGGTTGGTGCAAGAAACCGACGAACTACTACCCGAAGCGACCATGAGAGTTCAAACTCAAATGTCAGTGTCTCGTCTGGATTACCAAGGAAGCCCTAACACAAAGACTGACCCAACAAGCATCACTCCGAAATACCCAGAGTGTAAATAAGCGGATAATAATACCAATCAACAATCATGAGTGAACCCTGTTATACTGGAGGACCAGAAGCCCTTATAAACAACGCTAACGCCCTTGAAGCACTATTAGGCGCAGATAAGTTTAGTAAAATCCGAGATGTCGTTAATGGCATCACTAAAAACTTAGAAGAAGAACTACCCACACTCACTGAGGATAACTTAAAAGAAGTGTTCGCCACCATGCGTGCGCGTGAGACAGCTACAGGTGGAAACCCTGAGATTTATAAGAGCGCACTCCAGAACATCACACTAAAGAATCCCGATGGGACTAGAGCAGATGATGTGTTTGAAGCGATTCGTTCTGTGATGTTACACCAACATGTTTACACCCAGGGGATGCAAGTAAGCACGAACAAGATGATCGGGTTGGCTGAACAGATAACAAACGCCAAGTCCAAAGGGTTATCCGCAAAAGAGGTAGAAGGTTTAGAGGTTCAGTTTATCTCCGCACAGGCGCAGCTAAGGAACTACATGGCCCATCGTTCATCCATCGGTTCTGGGTTGAGTTTTGCCTTTTCCCAGAGACGCAAGTCGAACGTGGTCAACGCGACAGAAGCCTTGGATGGTTATGTGGAGTCGTTCACCAAGAACTACAAGGATGCTTTTGAAGGCGAAGAGTTTCTTCAAGGGGTTGAACGCAACAGTAAAACCAAAGAAATCCTTGAGCGTCAGATCAAAGACCTAGCCGAGGATGCTGACATATCGCCTCACGTTCAAGCCGCAAAGGATGCGGTGACGGAAACCCAAGCGGATCTTGATAACTACCTTAAGGCACGCGAAGCTGGCGCAAAGAAAGCTGATGAAGCAGGTGTCGCAAAGAAGAAGAAGAAGACCGAAGTTGATCAGACGGAAGTTGATCTTCAAGCCAAGGTGAAAGCAGCGAATGAGGATGTTACTCAGTTAACACGACTCAAAGACCTTCAAGATGACGTTAAGGCTGAAGAGATGGGAGAAAGCGCAATCCAAGCAGAGATTGACAGTCTTAAAAAGTCCCGAGGTAAAACCATCGGGAAACTTAGAAAGCGTCTGGCTGAACTGAAAGAAGACGCATCCTCCACAGAGAGGCCGGTTATAGAGAAGCAGATTGCGGATCTTCAAGAGTTGAACCGTCTAAAAAGACAACGGACCAAACTAAAGAACGAAAACAAATCAATTGATGATGTTGAAGCAGAGATTGGTGAGTTAAGAGATAGGATAGACAATATCAAAGAACTTAACAAACTTGAACAAACACTAGCTCGTCTTAAGAATCCCAAGAGCGACATCAAGAAGACCAAAGAGGAGATCGAAAAGATCAAGAAGGCACGGGAAGAAGAAGCCCGAAGAAGGATCGAGGCATCGGAAATAACAACCGAAGCCCAATACAAGAAATTCATCAACCAGACTCTAGGAGCTAGGGATGCAAAAACCTTGGCTAAACGTCTTACATTCGCTGATAAGATGGGCAAAGCTGAAGAGTCCGTAAGGCACGCTGCAAACATGTCAGAGAAAACAGGGTTCCACAAGACACTGGATATGGGATTGCAGTGGTTCACAGGAAGTCTCCTGAGTGGTCCTCCAACATTCGTCCTTAACGCTGTAACACCTATCCTTTCCAGAACTCTTCAACAACTAGAGCTAGCCACGGGCGCATTGATGACAGGTAACATGCCTCTCTTCAAAGCATCCCTAGATATGCACAACCTGTTCTACGGGACACGCGATGCCTTCAAAATGGGGAACGCATCCCTCCAGATGGATAAAGACGCACTCTTAGGGGGGCAACGGATGTTTGACGAAGGTGATGACTTCGGCGCGTTTGCGTCTGCCAACTTCAAAAACGTCTTCCTGAGTAACGAACCGATGTCGAAAGTGATGGATACCATTAACTTCCTTACAAGGCTCCCCAACAGGATCAATGGATCGGTTGACTCATTCAACAAAACAATGGCAACCATGAAGTATCTTCGGACTCACTTTACGGCTGACGCAATCGCCAAGAAGATTCCGCATGGTGAAGTAGAAGAATACGTTCGTAAGAATGTCCAAAAGATGTTCAACAAGGACGGATCGCTTTACTCGGAAGCTAGGATGATGAAGGCAGCGGTGAAGCAAGCCAACGACGAAGGTCTTAGCCGCTCCTCGGACGAAGCTACCATCAAGTTCCAACAAAGAGTTGCAGAGATTATTGAAGGTCGCCTCAAGGATCTAGGACCGGATAAAACTAATGCTGACACCTTATCCCGCACGGCTGAAAAGTTTGCGCGTGAAAGCACCTTCACTGATGAACCAGGTAAGTTCACTCAACTCATCAAACAAGGCTTGAACCACATGCCCGTGTTTAAGTTCATCATGCCGTTCGTAAGCACACCCATGAACATCCTTCACTTCGGTTGGAGACGCACACTTCCAGGCGCAATGATTGATGGAATGATTCCCGTTCTTAAAAAGACCAAAGACGCAAGAACGAAGGAATGGGCTGAACTCACTCCTATGGAGCAAGCAGCATCAAGAGGACGTTATGCAACCGCAGTGGCTTCCACAGGGGCTATGATTTACTTTGCCTCCCAACACGGTGACCGCATCACTGGGGGTGGACCACGAAACCGACAAGAACGTAAAGCGTTAATGGCGACCGGATGGCAACCTTACTCGTTCGTTATGAAGGGCGAAGACGGCTCAAAGACGTATGTTAGTTATGAACGAGTAGATCCGTTGGCAACCATGATCGGTCTTATCGCTGACGCAGCGGAGTTCACAAAGATGAACCCTGATGACAACGAAAGTTTTGCCGAGTTGTTTTCAGCGTTTTCCTTCACCGTGGCAGAGAACATGACCGACAAATCATTCCTTCGTGGTATTAACAACATTCTTAACATCACTCAAGAGCCGGACATTTACATACCGAAGACGTTTAAGGATATTGGATCAGCAATGGCAGTCCCTATGTTCCTCGATAAAATCAAGAACGTAGATGGTGAGCAAATGATCCGCGAGTCACGGACACTTGGAGACGCGATCTTGCGTAAATTACCTGTTGCCGAAGAAAGAGTTCCCCCAAAGAGAACTTTTCTTGGTGAAGCTGTTTACAAGCAGAACCCACTCGGAGTCTTGGGAATGATGAATCCAATCTACATCAAAACCACCAAAAACGACTTAGTGGATGAAAAGATCCAAGGACTTCTGTATGGATTCTCGATGCCTCAACATAACTGGACAAAGGGAAAGGAAACGGACATGAGAGAGTTCTACAATCCCGATGGAAGGCAAGCCTACGACCGCATGTTGGAACTCACCAGTGAACATAAGATCTACGGACGAACCCTTCGCCAGTCATTGAAGGCACTGTTCAAATCACCGGCGTACAAACAAGCCGAACAGAACTTCCAGCAATTTGGAGGTGGTGAAGGCGACACCGATCCCCGAGTGCGTCTTGCTAAGAGAGTCATCACGCGCTATCGCAGTGTCGCCAAACGCCTTGTTATTCAAGAGTTTCCAGAACTTCAACAAACTGTTAAACAGGTGCAACAACGTAACTATCAACTCCGAACCGGACAATCAATAAACCCAATCCCATCCCTCTAAAACATTATGGCTTTAACAACAACAACCGCCCTGTCATTTTATCAGCTAGAAAGCGCAGACAGAACCGAGTGGACTAACCCTATCACCTTCTCCCTTGAAGCCTTAAGTGCTGACGATATTGAAGTTTGTGTTATCAACTCATCAGCGGCTGAAGCATTTCAAAAGCTGACACTTATCAAAGACACGGACTACACGCTGAACTTCGCCGCTAAGACCGTGACATGCACTTCAACAAACTGGAGTGATCTCAGCAAAATCAACAACCACGCAGCGAACCAAATCCGAGTCTTCCGTGCGACCTCAATAACCGAACTCGTTGATTTCACCAATGGTGCAGTGTTGAGTGCAGAAGATCTTAATCTTGCCTATAAGCAAAACTTGTTCGCCGCACAGGAAATGAATGAAGACGCTGGGCATACAAAAGGTGGAATCCAGAGTGTCAGTTCAAATGCGCTGGCAGATAACGCTGTGGAAAACGCAAAGATTCAAAACAATGCTGTGACTTCTGACAAGATTGCCAATGATGCTGTCATCGCAGCAAAGATTGCGAGCGGAGCAGTTACTACAACAAAGCTCGCAGCAGCAGCGGTTACCGAGGAAAAGATTGAGACAGAAGCAGTTACCACTACCAAGATTGAAAACGATGCAGTCACCACCGTGAAGATATTGGATGATGCAGTAACATACGCTAAAGTAGCCCCTGCGAGTAAAGCCCAAATGGAAGGACAAAGTGCCGCCGGAGTGGTGACTCCTGATGTGCTTAAGCATAGTCCTTTTGCTCCTAAGTGTTACGGGGTGGTTAGTTATGATGATAGCACTCCATCGCTTTCAAGCGGATCTTTTAACGTGGCATCGGTTTCCGAACCATCAACAGATAAACGCCAAGTCACTTTTACCACAGCGTTAAATGACGCAAGTTATGTGGTATTAGCAACAATGCAGAATCTAAACTCAGCAGTAGGTGCTGATGAAATAGTAACCATAACTGCTAAAACAACCTCATCCTTTACAATGGAGTCTTCCCACAATGATAATGCGGATTTAAGTATTAACTTCGTGGTCTTCGGAAGTACCTATTAAGAACCCATGAACCCAAATCTTAACACACCTATGATCGGGGTCACCGGATTGATTGCTAACATAACCCTTGAACAAGTGAACACCTCAGTTGCTATCGCCGTAGGATTAACAACCTTAACATACATGGTGATTAAGATTTACCACGCCCTAAGAAAACGATGAAAGACGAATCCCGTAGCATTAAAATGGAGGGTCTCCAGGATCTCTTGATTGACACCTTCATTGATCGCATCCAAAGCGGAGATGACACCCCTGCTCTCTTAAACGCTGCCCGACAGCTACTTAAGGACAATAACATCAGCGCAGCAGTCACCAAAGGATCACCCTTGGATAGCCTAGTGAACATCCTTCCCTTTGACGATCCGACTGATCAAGTAGTCAACGAATGAGCGACCTTCCGAAAAAACTCCAAGACTTCCGCAACTTCCTTTGGATGACGTGGAACCACTTGTCACTTCCAGCACCTACTCCTATCCAATACGAGATAGCCGAGTGGATGCAACACGGACCACGCCGAGGTGTTATCCAAGGGTTCCGTGGTGTGGGTAAGTCATGGATTTGTTCAGCCTTCGTTGTTCACCAACTACTCCTTGATCCCCAGAAGAACATCCTGGTGGTCTCTGCGTCCAAGAACCGCGCCGATGACTTCTCGACGTTCACCCTCCGTATCATTCACGAGATGGAGATCCTTGGACACCTAAAGCCCAACGACAAGCAACGCTTCTCCAAGATCTCCTTTGACGTTGGCCCAGCGCAAGCCTCACACGCACCCAGCGTCAAGTCCCTCGGTATAACATCCCAGCTTACCGGTAGCCGTGCGGACATCATTGTGGCTGATGACGTAGAGGTTCCCAACAACTCCGCGACCCAATCCATGCGGGACAAGCTCTCGGAACAGGTCAAGGAGTTCGAAGCTATCCTTAAGCCTAACGATGACAGTCGCATTCTGTTCCTTGGGACTCCACAGTGCGAGGACAGCATCTACAACAAAATGCTCGAAAGGGACTACGAGACTCGCATTTGGCCGGCGAAGAAGATAGGCGTGGAGAAGTCAGAGAAGATCTACCAAGGTAACATCGCCGCCTCGTGCATCGATGATGACCTTATCGGAAGCCCTACAGAACCGACACGATTCTCCGAGATCGACCTTGCAGAACGGGAGGCATCCTACGGAAAATCAGGGTTCGCGATGCAGTTCATGCTGGACCCCAAGCTGTCCGACTTAGATCGTTATCCATTGAAGATCAATGACTTAATTGTTATGGACATTGATGACACCACGGCTCCCGAGAAGCTGGTCTGGGCGCAATCACCTGAGAACGCTTGGGATGCCACAGTGCCAAACGTAGGGTTCACAGGGGACCGCTTCTTTCGCCCCATGAAGGTCATCGGTGATAACATCCCATTCACTGGTAGTGTGTTAGCCATCGACCCATCGGGACGAGGCAAGGACGAAACCTCATGGGCAGTCGTAAAGATGCTCAACGGGTATCTCTATGTGACGGATGCCGGCGGTATGCAAGGGGGATACGATGATACCGTCTTAAAGGTTCTCACGATGAAGGCCAAGATGAACAACGTGAATGTTATTGTTGTTGAAAGCAACTTCGGTGACGGCATGTTCGTAGAGATCCTAAAGCCCTATCTATCAAAGATTTATCCGGTAACCGTCGAAGAGGTCCGTCATAACATCCAGAAGGAGAAGCGCATCGTGGACACCCTGGAACCCGTGATGAACCAACACAAGCTGGTCATCGACCCAAAGGTCATCAGGAACGACTACGATACCGCCCAGAAGTATCCCATCGAGTCCCAACTAAGATACCAGTTGATGTTCCAGATGTCTCGCCTGACACGCGAAAAGGGAGCCTTAACACACGATGACAGGCTTGACGCACTATCAATGGGAGTGGCATACTGGGTCGAACAGATGGCACAGGATGCCGACATTAAGATCTCCGAACGAAAAGAGGAGGACATCCAAAGACAGCTTCAGAAGTTCACGGATTCCTACTACAAGATCAACGCTAGCAAAGCCCCCTCAACCACATGGATATAAAAGACGAACTAAACGAGGCAATCAGGCTTCTTGAAGGATTACGCTCTAGGATCGATTCTGAGAGCCTTGAGGATGATTCTGGAGGTCACACTAAAGAAATCGCTGAAAACGCGCAGGAGCGCATCCTCGTGCTTGCAGTGGGGCATTCTAGGGAGCTTGATGCGGGGGCTGTGGCATGCGACGATGAAACCTACGAGTGGCACTACAACACTGACCTCGCCCACAGGATCTCCGAATACCTTCCCGATCACATCAATACAACCCTCATCAACCACTACGAAGGGGATTCCTACACCGAGTCCATGCGGTGGCTCAAGAAAACCATTGACCCTCTCAATGCGGACCTTGTATGTGAACTCCATTTCAACAGCTTCAGCAACCCCAACGTCAAAGGACACGAGATGCTACACTGGCACTCATCATTGAAGGGACGCGATGCCGCCACCAATATCAACGATGCCATGAACGATTACTTCCCCAATAACACCAACCGAGGAGTCAAAGGGGTAACACACGGTGAACGCGGTGCTGGATTTCTGTATGGCCCCAAGGCTCCCTGCGTGATCATCGAGCCTTTCTTTGGGTCAAACCCCGATGAATGGGAGGCTTTTGGGGAGACCGAAACCACCTTCAACGCCCTTGCAAAAACCTTAGCACGGGGAATATCTATAACACTCTCTTAATCAAGGACTCATAAATAACACCCATAATAGGGAGGAAAGAAAGCCTCTCTTTAAGATTTCTCTGAGATAGGAGAAGGAGGGGATAAAAATAACAATCCTCTCTTAAAGATAGCTCTGAGATTTATTTATTATTTTTTATCCTTATTATTATCCAATCTTAGAGAAAGCTCTAAGAGATCTTAAAGAAGGAGGAGAAAGAGAGAGAGAGAGAGAGACACCTTTGTAGTGTTCAATGCAACGTAACTCCAACATCCCAGAGTCAGCCAAGGATCGCCTTAAGTTAGCCTTAAGTATCCTTAACGAACACTTCGATGATGTCCTGGTGGTTGTGAATCACAGGGAGACCAGTAACATCCATGTGGAGTCCCCAACGCCTTATGCGGCCCTCGGGATGCTTCCGACTGTCCAAGGGAAGCTAAGGGAGTCTGTAGGACGCAACGAGCTGGCTCAGAGCATGCGTGAAGAGGGAGGTGATTATGGATTGTTATTTGATGAAGAAGACCTCGGTGATGAGGAGCAGGAATAGTTTTGTTACAAAAATCTGAAGGGGTATATATAGCTCAGCGCCGCAAAATTCCCCCCGCAACCCTACTAGTATTTACCTTGTGACTACCGTTTGTTGCGCTTTTTAGCAAGGGGGGGGTCTATTGCTAGGGATTACAGGCGTGATGCCTTGTCGTGTAGTCCGCAGTGACGACATAAAGAAAGTCTTTGCATCGATTGGATGACTAGGGGGAGTGTTATTGACCAAGGGGGACCCACAATCGAAACTGTTGAATCTCCCTCATGGTTTTCATTTCCGCTTGTTTTTGTCGTTAGCCCCCCTTTGAAATTATCTTCCACCGATAACACACTTAAAGACAACACTTTAAAAACAATCGTGTAAAAACACAAAGAAAACACTTGTTGCCACTCCAATAATCGCCATACTACCGTCGTTATGGGATTAGATCAATACGCTCACAGACAGGACTCTAACGGAGAGGATGTAGAACTCGCCAATTGGAGAAAGCACAACGCCTTGCAGGGCTGGA
>Ga0209336_10001762_pt1 | contig 10423 bp, 10 predicted proteins | sample LinPmetageLP32_FD_184042 | JGI IMG/M metagenome (GOLD analysis project Ga0209336, IMG submission 184042) | Marine viral communities from the Pacific Ocean - LP-32 (SPAdes) (version 2) | ecosystem: Environmental > Aquatic > Marine > Oceanic | place: Pacific Ocean | collected 2009-08-23 | reverse complement strand
CAATCCCATCCTTGCACTGTTTAATTGCTGAGTTAATTGCTGATACTGAGGATATGCAGTCTGCGCACTTGCCCTTTGGACTATTTCCTGAACAACAAGAGGTGGATACAGATCAAGATTCTTAAAGAATTCCTTATCGGGGTATTTCTCTTGCAGGAAAGGATTGAAGTCCCATAGGTCGCCTCTCTCCTTGTCGCTCGTTTTCTTTATAATCAACTGATTATAAATATCAGTAATATTATCACGACTAGACAAAGCCATCTCTATGAGTGGTTGGTTAGCCGGATCTGAACCAAGCATCTGCTCGAGGTAAGTTCTCAGTGCGGGCTTTCCTTTTTCAAATATCTCATTCTGCTTGGCAGTTTCTTCCCTAGCTTTCTCGCTATCTGTAAAAGCATTAAATTTACTAGCTAGACTCAACTCGCCCTCCTCGAGCTTTTGCTCGTTGAATTGAGAATTTTGCAAGAAAGTTTCGTCTGCCTGACCCTGTGTTACTTTTGTCCGTGCATCCTTTTCATCCTGTCTGGATTTTGCCTCCTCTGCTTTAAGGTTCCCTGATAAAGCATTCCAATATCCTGGGTCTGAGGCACTTGCCCCTTCCGGATCCATTCTTTCATTAAGTTCAGAAACGACTTCCTCACCGTAGAGATTCTTTAAATTATCTTGAATGAGACTAGCTTGAAGGTCTGATCTGCCTTTGATTGCAGACTTCTTTTCCTCCATTGCCTTAGTCTTTCTAATGCTCCCGAAGGCTTGGGCTATGCCTCCAATAATTCCAGTCGGATCAGCTTGTACTGCTCCAGCCAAATAACCAAGGGATGGGTCATTGATATCACTATCCATTGACATCTTCTCAAGTTCCTTACCCATGGCAATTCGTGACCTTGCGCTACGATTATCCCTCGCGTTCTTCTTTTCGTCTTCCCTACGCAAGTTGTAGGATAATGCCCTTTGACCCTCTGCTCCGATTGTTTTTGCCATAATTAAATAGTGTATTGATCTGTTCCAGGTATATAATGCGAAGCCGCACCACCAGTTACATCTGCACTTATAGTTGTAGGTCTACTGATGCTATTGATTCCGTTAGCTAATTGGTATCCAGAAAGCGCGCCCTGAACTCCTGCATTTAAATGCTCAAATACTGATTTTTTTACGGGTGCAGTATAGGATGGAATGTTTGCTTCAGGTGGCCTTCCTTGTCCTAATTGGAATCCTCCTGCATTAAGTGCTTTTGATGCCGCTGCTTCAGGTGCAAAGACACTGTTATTTACTGCAGCTTGATTATTTGCAACTGTTCCTAAAGCACCTGATATCTGATTAAAATTCTTTTGATTTGTTAGGTTATCTTTAAAACTCTTAAATTTATCTGCCTCCCCTAAGTCTGCAATTCTTGATTTATCTACTGCATTCATTTCAAGATTCCTAGCAGTATCATTTGCATTGAGTACTCCTACACGATTCCTATCAGCGGCATTCTTATCGTATACTCTTGATGCATCCTGTGCATTGAGGAGTCTATTATCCGCAGCATTTACTCCTGCGTCTGTATAGGCACCCATCAGTGCGGCAAGTGTACTAGCTTGTGCATTACCTGAGTTTCCAACTATCCCACTTCTACCCGTGAAATCTTGCATTGCTGCATTTCTTTGTCCTTCATTTAAAATTGCCTGTGCTTCTGCTTGAGACTGGGAAAGTCTGGCATCCTGAGTCATGCCAAGTCCGCGAAGTCTTGCATTTTGCATATCTTCAGAGCCGAGTAATCGAGCGTCAACATTCCCGTCTAATCCCTGTAGTCTTGCGCGAGTAACCCCATCAAGACCTAGCTCTCTTTGTCCCTGAATTGAATCTAGATAACTATTTGTTTGAGCTAACTCATTGCCGTTATAGACATTATTAACAGTATCAATCATTCCTTGTTCTGCGCCAGCTAATTGACCTTGAACATTTTGCATTCGCTCAGGGTCATAATTTTCTGCTAATGTATCATACTTATCCGATATGCTTCCTGATAAATTTTTCTCCATTTCAGAAAGATACATCGGAAGCACAGCAGAATTTTTCGAAGAACCATCAGCATTAAACATACTTAGATTGGGGTCATAATTAGGACTACCCGGTTTTGCCATTAGTTCATCATAGCTTGCACCTATCGCAGCACCACGAGATTGATAGTACCTTTGCATCTCCATCTCATTTGCCTGTTCGGCAAGCCGTGCATTGGCATCGTTTTGACTATTCTGTGCCTTTCTAGCATTCCTGCCACTCATGACTGATGCTCCGGCGGCTAATCCTCCTGCGGCTAATATTGCTGTACTTGTTGCTATTGCCATATCAAATCTCCTTTTGGTAAGTTGTTTCAATCATCTTGTACCCTCTTCTCTCGTACAGACTCTTTAGTTTTTCCGACATGGAATTGGTTAGATGAATCATGTTCATTCTTTTGGATCCACTTTCTTTTGCCCACTTCTCTGCCTTGATAAATAATTTCATCCCTCCACCTCTGCTCTTTTCATCAACAAACCAAAAAGCTTCCGTGGTTGTCATTACGCCATCTTCGAGAGCCGGAAATAGTATTAATCCAATACCGCCAATAATTTCATCCTTTTCCCAAAGACCAAATACTTTTCCTGCACCTGAACTAATCAAATTGAACCATCTGTCAGACCATTGCCCAATATCAAAGAATACTTTCTTGTATGGCATTAGGTCATAAAAAGCAGAAAGTACCCCACCCAACTCTAGGAGATTTGATCTATCTTCGATTGATTGAATCATGTCATATCAGGGTAAGAGTGCTAGGGTCTACCTCGCATTGTAGTCCACCAAGTGTGTAAAACGCATCAGATTCAGAATCATTAACATCAAAAATACTTGTACTATAATGTCCGGAAAAATACTGAGCTCCTCCATACGAGTAAGACCCTGTACTTTCGTCGTAAAACCCAGAATATGTAATCTCACCATCATGGCTTAGTGTTACATTAATTGACCCCCCTCTATCATCAGGAGGATTAGCAGACATACCGCTTGCACCATATGTAGTATTAGAAAAACGTGTAGCCTCAGTACTTATTGGGGTAACTGAAGTTATAAGTTGACTACTATGATTTGTGATTACAGGGTCCCCAGTCGCAGTGTATCTATAAACGCCACTTGGAATTGATGATGAAGTAGGGGAAAATATAATAAAATCCCATGGGGATAATCCTTGGGATGGGTTGTGAGGAGATAAATCACTATGCCATACAAAGCTAGATTTAGTATTGTCCTGATTAAGTGAATCAAATTTCGGACCATGCCTCTGGGTATTTCCTATATGAATTATGTCTTTGTCTTTATCATATACATAATTATTTGCACCCGATATTGACTTTCCTAGAACAAAGGGATTATTCGCAGTATCCGGGTAACCTCCCGCTACTCTGAAATATGGATGGTAATAAAAATAATTCACTAGAAACGTACATTGAAGGTTTTAATTGGTAAATCTTCTTGAAGAACAGTACCATTACTAAGTATATCTCCCACTTTTTCCTTACTGGTATAAAAACTAACTTTCATTTGATTTGAAAACATCGGACGAGCAGTCCAAAGAGAAGACCTGTAAGTATACGAAACATTTTCCACGACGGTGGGATTTGGTAAGTTTTGTTGGCCATAAGTTGGAGTACCATAATTTGTACTGAATTCTGTATATTTGAAATTTAATGTGATTGTGGAAGGGTTTCCATTTGGGTCTATAGCTTTTCTTCTAAACGTATTTGCGTGAGCGGGAGTATCATTCCCATTGATGTTTGTAATCCTCCACCAATATCCATTATCGTTATCGTAATCGCTTTGCGATGGAGTGGGAAGCCCCCATGGACGAACTACAATGGTTATAAATGTAAATTGCCCATCTGGTAATTCCCGCATTCTCATTAGCGGATCTTCGTACCATACATTAACTCCCTCAGTGGCAGGACCACTTTCTATTGTAGTAGTATCCGTAGCTAATACATTATGACTAGCATCCATGCCCTTTACGGTTACTGTGTGGGTGGTTCCTGTGTGGGTTGAGCCAGCATCAAATCCTGTATCTGTTATGTTGACAGCGACGTAATATCGATGACTTGATAACATAGAGCTCGGGTTGGTGTTGGCGCCGTCTCCGTCGGAAGTTCCCTCTATCAGGCCAGAGGCAGAATCAAATGTATAGAGTATTTCTGCCCACTCATTATCATCATCCCCAATTGTTTGAATTATATTCTGAGACGCCAAGGCTGTAAAATTACCACCACCACCACCGATTATGCTGATATGAGTAGGCGAAGGGGCTGCGTTGCTAATATCTGGAACTCTAATTAAAATACCACCATTATTCTCATCTCCGGCAGAATTTAGGTCATTACTACCATATCTTATTTTCCATGTGCTACCCGACTGCCAAGTAGCAGTCATATAAGCATGAACATTAGTATAGCCCGGAGTTAAAGGTGGAACGGTACTAATGCCCGAGGTTCGCTTATACGCAACGTAAGATGTTTGTGATGGAGTGCTCATGATATTGTAATATCTGCATAGGTTGAACCTGGTGGCATCATATTGTCAGGGCCACCATCCAATGACCAAGACCAATGGTCTACATTACGGGCGTTTACATTTACTCTGTGCGTTGCGCCTGTAGTGGCCGGATTGTCGGGATTAACTTCGGGTATGGATATTTTATGTATCCTCCTAGTTATATCTTGCGACCAATTAATCAAGGTACTTGAACTAGTATAGTCATGACCATCTCCACCAAAACCTATGTATACATCCTGCGCACCATTACCACTGAAAGTGTGGTTAATTGTAACTGGCCCGTAATTAGAGCCTGATACACGAGTCTGTAAATGAGCATATCCGCCATCGTACTCCCAAATGACTCCGTAATCTCCGTCAAAGTAAGCAGTCTCCATATTGCCATCCTCTACCTCGGTTTCCGACCGCCCCAATGAGTGTGTAATTAATTGCCAACTACCATTACCCGTGTGAGTTAAAGTCGGGCCACTAGCACCAATGCTCCATACTGTATTATCTGCGTTCCAACTCATGATATTACCTTGATTTCATAAATAGAGAAATTGTCTATGTTGCGGTTTATGCCGTTTCCAGTGGTCCAGAAAGATTTATTATGACGAGAGGCATTTTTTAAGTATGGCGCCGCTTGGCCATTAATTGGTCCAGTATAAACAGCTGCATTGAGTCCTAAAGTGTAAGTAGTGTCCCCAATAGTTGCGGTAAACTGCGTGGATACACCCAAACCGGGCCCCCCGTTTTCACGCACATCACCTACATGCCAAGCATTATTTGTGCTTGCGGTGGGTATGGCATTTATAATTCCATCGAGCGTGCTCTTTTGTACACCACTATATCCTGGTGCTTGACTTCCAGACGAATTTGGAGCCCAAACACCATAATCATCAATCAATCCCTGAAATGTCTTATCCGTCCTTTCATTTTGCTCGCCCTCGCTTCCATCAAGGGCAAAAGAAACGGAATCAAATATTCCATCAAGTACGATATATCTAAATTCAGCTGCATCACTGTCTTGGTCGTATGGCTCGGTCTCCTCTCCGTGCGCACCCATCCCTACAATATCTCCAACTGCAACAGTGGGAGCAGCAGGCGTTAATTCCACCACACTTGTAATCCCAACAAATGGTGTGGCAACTGTTGCGGTTGTGGTTGCTTCACCTCTTAGCGTGTTACCTTCATATCCCCTAAATGCTACATCCCATGTTCCGTCATCTGATACATCGAGAACATTTGATAATACAATAGTTCCATTCACTTCAGGGGGGCCCGATGTGATATTAGTCACCACTTCACCAGTATCATAACTATCACCCTGCCGAATTGCTTGGTAACTCCACTTTGTAAACCCAGCAATATCTCCTGTTATTTGGTAAGTAACTTTCCTAGTAATTGGGTCATATGTAGCAGTCCCGGTTATCTCTCTGATTTTCTGCCAAACAGTAACTCCATCAATTACTAGTTTTTCTAGGTCGTAATTTCCACCTAGACCATCAACCCATCTGACTTCTTGAGTATCTCCTAATGGAACATTTAAATTCATTCTGTAGCTGCTGAAGTAATTGTTAAAGTTTTAGTATCATCATCATATACAAAACTATTTGGTCCTGCTCCTACTAATGTAGTTAAATCATTTACGCTTTCAGTCAGTGCATTTATTGATGCAGTGAGCGTGGAGTCTATAGATGCAGTGCTATCTATAAGTTTATTTATACGATCCGTAATGTTTATAAAGTTATAATCCGCATCCTGTTGAGCTATAGGTCCACCTGAGAACTCCCTGACATCAACAGAATCTGTAGCAGCTGGCGTAGGAGCCGTGCCATTATTAAGAAATAACTTTGTTACTGACATTATTTTTCCTCCATCGATTTTAAAACTTTATCTATCCAGTCTCGCAAAAGGGAGGAGACGCTGACACCAAGGGTGCCAGCAATCTCCGTAAGTTTTTCTTTATCCCCAGAAGGGACAGTTAATGAAACCTTATCCATTACGCGTCATACCCTGCATTGAAATCATCAAGGTTGCCAAGTTGTTGAGGGCTTGCATCAGCATAGTTATAGGTAGCGTTACCTTTACTATTAGTTATTCTTGCAAGCTCACCATTCTCGAAAACGATTCTGATTTGATTACCATTAACTCCGTACGCGGTTGCCCCGCTGAGAAAGTTAAGACCTAGTGCAGGCGAATTAGTATACCCCCCATTCAGTGAAACCGCAGCTTGGTGACTTACTCCATCAATAGTAATTGAGCTAACTCTAGTAACTCCATCATTGCCAGTGCCACCAGAGGTGGAAAATGTAATAACTGCATCACTTGTGGTAAGTGAAACTGGACCTACTAACTTAAGTGAACCAACAGTTAATGGTGCAGGAGTGGTATTTGCAATATCAGCATTAGAACCTGTTGGGTCATCGCCCTCAAGTGTACCGACAACAAATGATTCTTCTGATTCATCAAATACAAATGCAGATGCAGATTTACCAGAACCACGCTCAAAGTAGAGTCCTGAATCTTTTGTGTAATCACCTGCATTTGCTCCGTCAGATAACTTTATAATGTTATCCGTGACATCTAATGAATCTGCATCAACTATTGCTTCCGTGCCTGAAATAGTTAAGTTTCCTTCAACGGTAAGGTCTTTAGATATGGTAGCACTTCCTGAGACAGTAAGGTTGCCCTTTGCATCTGTGTCGCCTGTAGATTCCAAAGATTCTGCAGTAAGTAATCCACTTGTACTTGCAGTTCCTGTAACATCTAAAGCTGTACCGTCTGCATATGCAACTGTTACTGCCTTCTCGAAGTCGTTTGTTCCTGTCCAAGTATTGTCCCCGGAAAGGAGTCCCGCTGTTGCATCAGCAACGGAACCCTTAACCTTAAGTCCAATTTGGTAGAATATTGAATTAGTATCAGCCATGACTTTAGGAAGTTATTCCAGCCCCTGCTTGGAAGTCTGCGAAAGTACCGAGTGCTACAGTATTTAGCTTCAATGAACCAACAGTTAACGGAGCAGGAGTAGTTGCTAGGTTAGCATCCCCTGCTTCGCCTGTTGTAGTTCCTGCAACGAATGTAGTGGCATCTTCGTCATATATAAAAGCTGCTGCGTTTTTTCCTGTGCCACGCTCAAATAATAATCCAGAGTCTTTGGTGTATGCATCAGAAGAAGCACCTTTTGAAAGACGGATAATATTATCCTTAACATCAAGGTTAGTTGTGGAAAGAGTTGTGGTTCCTCCTTTTACATCAAGATTACCACTAACCGTTAAGTTTTGACTTACAGTAACATCCTTTTTCGCATCGGCCGTACCAACAGTTAAGTCACCCCCAACAGTAGCGTTATTTGTTACTTCAAGAGAATTTGCAGTAAGCTTACCACTTGTACTTGCAGTTCCTGAAACAGTTAAAGAAGAAGCTGCATCATCAGTACCTACTGTTACTGCGGCATTAAAGTCATTAGTACCTGTCCAGGTATTGTCGGCTCCCTTGAGGTTGTCCGTTGCGCTAGAGGTGGCATTAGCTGTAGCCTGCCCGATTTTATAGAATATTGAGTCTTGATTTGCTTCTGACATGATTTTTTTTGTTTAAAGTAAGCTAGGAATTAGCTTAGAATTGTTGTTGGTTGAAGAAATTTTCGCGTTACTATTAAGAGCACTTTCTAGTTGTGGTTGAATGTTAGCTACCAATGCTCCGGTGTCTAGGGATAGAGGCTTATCACCATCTACTGCATGCAATACTGATGCACCATCTTTTCGGAATATTCTACCTCCAGTAATATTTACGGCGACATCACCGAGGTTTTGAATTTTAATATTAGCAATAGCTTGGTCAATTTGGTAATTACTGCCATCAATTGCTCGTACTACATTAAACCACTTATCTACTCCATTGATTGAGGTTTGTGAGAACACCATAAATGCGTAGATTTCTTGTACGGATGCTCCTCCATCTGCCTCACTAAGGTCTACCCCCATAGGAGTATTTGAGAAGTCTGCCGTCCATGTACTAATCGCACTTCCATCTATCGCATTGGTATTGTAAACTGAGTCCACTTCTTGGCTTATTGAGAAACTAAGACCCGAAGATGAAGCAACTCCTGTTGCCTCCAGGGGAAGCATGGCTTCAGCACCTACCACACATGTCACGCGAAGTCTTACTACATCTCCTACTGCAATCTCAGAGGATGTGTATGTTCCGTCTGTGTCTACTAATGCTCCAGCGGTGCCTGAAAGTTTTGTAGTAACAACTACTGCGTCTTGGGTTACATTGTATAACTGAAGTCGTGATGTTGCTTCTATATTTTTTATCTCCCAAGGAAGGACCGTGATTGAACCAAATGTACCAATTACTTCCGCACCATTACTAAGTGTGGTTGTTCCTGTGGTCGCTATGTTACCTACAAATCTAGTCGCCTTAATGGTTAATGTATTACCGCTAATCGCAAATACTGAACTTACTGAAGCATCCACAACTACATCATAAGAGCCCGCATCAATGGAGTTTCCTTCACGAGAAACAATAGTTGTGCCCTCGCCTTGATAGTTGTCATAAAGATACGCACTAGCTTTGTCATAAAACTTCTGAGGTGTGTCAATTTCAGTGTAAGCATCAATAGTATCTTTATCGGTTTCCGTTAATACCAAGTCGTTCAATAATGTTTGAGTCGCTCCATAGAAATCTTCTGCCGTGACAATCGCGGAATTTATCTGCTTACCAAATAAAAAGCTATTTAACTCATAGGGTGCATATTTTGTGACATACGAGGGCAATGTGCCATCACTATTTTCTAGCACCATATTGCCATTCCTTGTGACTATGTCTGAGTGACGAATAAATAATTCAGACCTAGTGCCTGTGCTAACATCTTCTGTATCCACAATAGTGTCAGTCGAATCAATAACTGCGGTTTTGATTGTGTCCGTAACTACGGAATTTGATGCATCCACATAGTTAGGTTTCAATAAGTTTCCGTACCTAAAAGTGTGGGTTGATGAGGAGTTAACATTGCCTTCACCAACAATAAAAATAGGAATCTCGTCAACCTCTGATTTCTTGGCAATTACCTCCATTACATTAGTGCCAGAGTGTTGACTATTTGCTGACCGTATAACTCTGTCTAATTCGTTTAAACGAGGAAAAATTAATCGTCCACTTGGCCCACTTTTCAACCAAACATACCCTGCTTGATTTGAGTCGATAGCAGTTATAGAAACTCTACTCACCGCAGTCCGAGCATTGCAAGCACCCGTGTTGTTATCAGCACCCACTATGGAGGCTATGAAAATTGAACGATAACCATCTACTCGACTCCCCAAACCAGTCTCCCCAAAGCATTGGACATTGATTATGCGAACTTGCATTTGGTCTGCTTTTCCATCGCAGTACAACCTCCAAAATACTGCACCCTTATCGACTAAAATAGTGCCTCCGTAAATATCGAGCATTCCGAAATCTCCACCAAAACTTGTCCCTCTTGCCATTTGGTTGCCATTATTGCTGAGAGAGTCATCAATTATATGGCAAGAATTAGTAACTTGTGCATCTTCGCCCTCAATGTATTTATACCATCCAAAAATCATACCTGCACCACTACCAATCTCTACATTGGAGGAACTAAGGTCTACCTGTTTGTTGGTAAAATGAACATAAGCGCCACCAGTAAGCTCAACTTCAGAAATCCTTACTTGCTCGCCATTATCGGTAACATCCGTTTCGTCAGTAAAGGCAGTATCGGATTGGAGGTAGGATACAACAAATGAATCGGTGGAACTTGGTTCAACATCTTGAACTGTATCGAGCCAAGGAGTTGTGTTCCATGCGTGGTCAATCTCCACTGATGTTGCGGATGTAAAGGTTACAATTTTTCTAT
>Ga0209336_10001756_pt1 | contig 10437 bp, 16 predicted proteins | sample LinPmetageLP32_FD_184042 | JGI IMG/M metagenome (GOLD analysis project Ga0209336, IMG submission 184042) | Marine viral communities from the Pacific Ocean - LP-32 (SPAdes) (version 2) | ecosystem: Environmental > Aquatic > Marine > Oceanic | place: Pacific Ocean | collected 2009-08-23 | reverse complement strand
TTTTTGCAAAAATAGATGGGACAAAAGTTGCAAAATGGTGAGCGTGTGGGTTTTTTTGCAAAAATAGATGGGACAAAAGTTGCAAAATGGTGAGCGTGTAATTTTGAGGTGAATAAATGCCAAAAACCTTTAGAACCAAAATCTAAAATGCCCAACACCCAATGGCAAGACTTATTGCGACCAAAAGTTATCAAAGATTTACAGCCTTTAAACACAAAATAAGATAAGCTAACAAAGCTATTGGATTCATATCCCAATGATAGAGTAATCTTCTTAATAATAAAAACCTTTAGACTCAATGGAGCAATAATTGTAATAAGAGTAGTAATAATAGCAGAGGCAAAATCATGATTAATTATGTGGATAATAATAGAGCTAAACATGGTGGGCATAATAATCCAGCTAATAAGAGAAATAAAAAAAGAAAAAATCGTATTGTTTTTAGTATTCCAAAGCCTACCAGCAATAGCATTACTAATATACTTAAGAATTAATAAAGCATCAATAGATTTGACCATGAGAGCTGAAATAGTAAACATCTTGTTAATTTCTATAGCCTGTAAAATTGGATTATTCCCCCTACACAGATGGGCCCTAAAAATAAGAAAATCTATCTCGTGAAGTGCTAATCTAATAATAATGACATGACAGAAAATCATTCCCCTCATCATAATAATGAAAATCTCATGGGGTATTTCAATAAAAATGACAGCCCTAGCGTCTATAGCAATAATAGGGGTGTACCTACTCAACATAGTTGAATTCAAGTCGTTTATAGTAGCATCATCATTGAGACACATAAGATGAATCATATTTGCTATAATAATATTCTATTGGGTGAATATAATATACCTAGCCATATACAGAACAATGGTTCTATTAATCGTAATAAAAACTAAAAAAAAAAATAAAAAGGCAATTATCAACCAAATAGACACCCCTATTAGAAGAATAAAGGTGAGAATACTGAGTCTAGGGGGAATACCGCCAATACTGGGATTTGTAGCCAAAAGAATGGTCTTAATAACTATAATTAGCTCTATAGAAAGAAAATGAATTGTGTTAATAGCATTAATAGTCGCCAGATGGTCGTTTTACGCCTACATGCAAATTATATATAAATCTATGCTGCTGATAAAAATAAGAAAAGCTGACAAAAAAAATGTCATATCAAGTAGAGAGGGCGGGGCTAACACTACAAACATAGTTGCGCCAAGAATTTATTACGCATAAATTTTTAGATTAAGAAAATCATCAGCCTTCAAAGCTGGAAATGGCAAAATTATAAAAAATAAAAAAAGAATAAAAGTTTGCAACTTTAAATTTTTTATAAATCGATGAATATACTCAACAAACCACAAAGATATTGGAACAATGTACTTTTGTTTTGGGCTTTGGGCAGGGGTATTAGGAGCTGCTATAAGAATAATTATCCGAATCAAGCTATCGCACCCTACAATAATAACACAAACTGATCAAACCTACAACTCTATAGTTACTGCCCACGCCTTTATTATAATTTTCTTCATAGTCATACCAATTATAATCGGGGGATTCGGAAACTGATTAATCCCCATCATAGTGGGAGCCCCAGACATAGCATTCCCACGAATAAACAACATAAGATTCTGACTACTCCCACCCTCATTATCCCTACTGCTAATATCTTCAATAACTGATAACGGAGTCGGAACTGGGTGGACTGTATATCCCCCCCTATCAACACACATATTTCATGGGGGAATAGCAGTAGATATGGCAATTTTTTCTCTACACCTAGCGGGAATTTCATCTATCTTGGGGGCTATTAATTTTATTACTACTATTATAAACCTACGAATAAGATCAATAAGATTTGAACAAATCCCCCTATTTGTGTGGTCAGTCCTTATTACAGCTATCCTTCTCTTACTTTCTCTACCAGTACTGGCGGGGGCAATCACCATACTGCTCACAGACCGGAACTTTAACACGTCATTCTTTGACCCAGCAGGAGGGGGAGACCCCATCCTATACCAACATTTATTTTGGTTTTTTGGGCACCCTGAAGTTTATATCCTAATCCTACCTGGTTTTGGTTTAGTGTCCCACATTATCAGAGCATACAGAGGAAAAAAAGAACCCTTCGGAGCATTAGGAATAATCTATGCGATGTCAGCAATTGGATTTCTCGGGTTCATTGTGTGAGCACATCACATATTTACAGTGGGAATAGATATAGACACGCGAGCATACTTTACAGCAGCAACAATGATTATTGCAATCCCTACAGGAATTAAAATCTTCAGATGAATAGCCACCATGTCAGGATCTCACATCATGATAGACTCAGCAATGATATGGGCACTAGGATTTGTTTTTCTTTTTACTGTCGGAGGGCTAACGGGAGTAGTGCTAGCAAACTCATCAATCGACATCATCCTACATGACACATACTACGTGGTAGCACATTTCCACTATGTGTTAAGAATGGGGGCAGTTTTTGCTATTATAGCCGGATTGATCCACTGAATGCCAATGATATTCTCGATAAACATGAGAACAAAAAAACTAAAAATCCAATTCGCCGCAATATTTGTAGGAGTTAATTTAACCTTCTTCCCCCAACACTTTCTAGGGTTGAATGGGATGCCTCGACGATACTCAGACTATCCAGATGCATACACAATGTGAAACATAGTGTCATCAGTGGGGTCATATATTTCAATAGTAAGTACTATCTACTTCATCTCTCTAGTTTGAGAGAGAAGAGTGAAAAAGGCAGAAATCATTGGGGAGGAAATAATAAACTTAAGAAAAGAATGAATAGTATCATACCCCCCTATAGACCATACATTCAATCAACCTAGAAAAATTACTATATATGCCAATATGAAACAAAGTAGGGATACAAAATAGAAACTCACCCCTAATAGAGCACCTATCTTTCTTCCACGACCACACAATAATTCTAATTATAAGAATTACCACATTAACGCTATCAATAATAATGATATCAGTTAAAATAAAAAGATTTAACCGATTTATACTTGAATCGCACCAAACAGAGGTATTCTGAACATCAATACCAGCATTTTTATTAGTCTTTATTGCCCTACCCTCAATAAAAACTTTATATATAATAGAAGAAATAGTATCACCTCTAATCACAATAAAAGCTATAGGCTATCAATGGCACTGATCGTACGAATACTCAAACCTAATAGGAAAAATAGTCACTTCTATCATATCGGGAACTAATAAAGTTCGACTGAGAGCAGTATCAAACGTCCTTGTAATCCCAACTATGTCGCCAACCCGAATAATAGTCACATCTAAAGATGTTCTACACTCATGAACCATCCCCTCCATAGGAGTGAAAGCAGATGCGACGCCAGGACGAATGAACCAAGTAATACTAATCACAAAACGACCAGGTATTATAATAGGACAATGCTCAGAAATCTGTGGAGCAGGACACAGATTTATACCCATTATCATGGAAAGACCCCATATAAAAAAATTTGTAAAAATAATATAGATTTTAAGTGGCTGATTAAAGCGATGACCTCTTAAGTCAATAAAAAGTTTATACTCTTAGGGGGTTAGTTAATATAACATAGGGATGTCATCTCTAAATAACTAAAAGTATCCCCTAAATCCTCAAATATCACCAATAAGATGAGTAAAACTATCAATAAGAATACTAGGAGTAATAGTAGTAACAAGAGCAACAATAGAACTCACAAATAAAAGAGAAAAAAGGACAAAAAATGGAGTAGAAAGAAAAATAGAGGTTAAATGAAAATGATAATAAACCTATTCTCGATATTTGACCCCTCAACATTCTATATAAGAGCTGGATGGGTAGTACTAGTTACCCCCATAATTATGCTGATAGGAGAAACAAAAAAATTTACAACCAAAAAAATCTTAGTCGGTAAAAACCTGATAGACAAAATTGAAAAAGAAACAAATACTTTAAATGGAAAAGACGAAAAAAAGTCAACATCATCGACAATAAAAAAACTATTTATTTTGGTAATAATAGTCAACATAGTAGCAGTGCTCCCAACTAACTTCACACCGACAGCACACATCTCAATCTCTGTCTTTATTAGACTAACAATATGAGCAGCGACTATGGTAAACGCCGTCTCTAACTCAATAAAATCTACAATAGAGCACCTAACCCCCATAGGAACCCCAGCACCACTAATAAACTTTATAGTGGTAATCGAGCTTATAAGAAATATAATTCGCCCCATTACACTGGCTGTTCGGCTAACGGCAAACATGGTAGCTGGGCACCTACTAATGAGATTACTATCTAACTTCTCAATAATATCAAATATAAAAAGACTAACAATGTGCATCCCAATATTTACTCTTATCACACTAGAAATGGCCGTAGCCCTAATTCAGGCATACGTAATTACAATTTTAATCTGCCTATATTACAAGGAAACATTTTAAATGATAAAAAAATACCACCAATTCCATATAGTAAGAATAAGCCCATGACCAATTACCGCATCAATATGTATATGGGCAATAGTATCATCAACAGCAACCATAATGAGAGGAAAAATAGTAGAAATAAAAACAAATATTACTGTAGCAGTAGTAGCCATAACCTCAGCGATATGATGAGCAGATGCAATCAAAGAAAGCAGGACCCAAGGAGAACACCAAAAAATAGTATCGAAAGGACTAAAAATAGGCATACTTATATTTATTGCATCAGAAGTAATGTTCTTCTTTAGATTCTTTTGGTCGTATTTTCACAGAGGAGCAAGACCATCATTAGAAGTGGGACAAAGATGACCCCCAAGAGGTATCAATAGATTCGAGCCCACTAACGTACCCCTACTAAATACCCTAATTTTAATCTCGTCAGGGGTGTCAGTCACATGGGCACACCACTGCCTAATCAAAGGAGGAAAGAAAAGAAGAGTAAGGGGGATAGCAGTAACATGCGGGCTAGGAGTATACTTCTCTTTCCTCCAATATATAGAGTATAAACAAGGAGAATTCTCCTTGAGAGACTCTTGCTATGGGACAATTTTTTTTATAGCAACAGGATTCCACGGTATCCACGTAATAATTGGGTCAACATTTCTAATGGTAACACTGATTAACATGGCAAAGATAAGAGTAACCAGAGAGCACCATAACTCATTCGAAATAGCAGCATGGTATTGACATTTTGTCGACGTAGTGTGACTTTTCCTATACTTATCCATCTACTGATGAGGGAAATAAGACTAAATAGTATAAGCTTTACATTTAATTTCCAATTAAAAAAAATTAAGTCAATTACACTGATAGTAGCCAGAGGAATTAGAGCTGTAATAGCAAGTATACTAGTCGGACTATTTTGCATGATTAGGGAAAGCAAACAAATAAAAAAAGATGAAAAAACTAGATTCGAATGCGGATTTATGAACATGAGAGCCAGAAAAATAAACTTCTCTACCAATTTCATCATGGTGGTAATAATATTTTTAATTTTCGATATCGAAGTCTCTATCATTATTACAATAAGAATAGTAAGAAAAATAAACATATCACAACACTTAGTAAGTACTGTATTCCTGCTAGTGGTCAGACTATTACTAGTAAAAGAATGGTGGCAAGGCACATTAGACTGAAGCTCCTAGACCAAGGCCGCAAAAAAAGAATTACTATCTTATTTGCAATAAGAGAAAACTAAAAGTTAATTCTATTAGAAATAAGTGGTTTCGGCCCACTAAAGAGAATCTTTTTTTATAGTATAACAAATACATCCAACTGTTAATAGGAAAATATCTAAAGAGAAGTGATAGCTGCTAACTAAAAAATATACAAAAAGTATAACTCTTTTCCATATAGTATAAAATACTTAATAATTTCAATATTAAACAGCATAAGCTATGGTAAACAAAACGGACAGTAAAAACGTTTTGTTTACCAACCCTCTCTGTTTCTTCAAAACAGTGCTTTCAATAAGCTATAAGGTAAGTAAAGTCTAAAAATAACCCCGGCTAAGAGGAGAAAGAAGATGGGTTTAGAAACGCCCCAATGCAACCCTAAACTAACCCTATGATAGACTAGGCTCACCAAACCCTGAGGCCCGACTAACTCTAATCAAGTGGATTCGCCCAGCAAAATATAGTATCTAAAGGGCTGAGACTTAGAGAATAGCGCCCCTCTAAATCAGTTTAACCAAAGCATGTCAATAAAAAATGAGAAAAATACCTGAGAAGCAAAAAAATAAATAAAGAGGGGGAAGAAAAAAAGAACACCAATAAACTTATCAAAGCCATAGAATAATGGTATTTCACCCCCCATAAAAAGAGAAGAAAAGACCTTTCCTAAAGCAATAGACCAGAAAAATAAAAATCCCATAAAAAGCATATTAGATGAAAGGAAGGAGGTCAGTAAACTAGGGCAACACAGCAAATCGCTAGTTAAGGCCAAGTTTAGCATCTTAAAAGAATAGATAACTGATAAGACGCAAGAAAAAAAAAATATAAGTAAAAGAGAAATACCCGACTCAAAAAAAATGAAACTCTCAATAATCAAGTCCCTAGAGAAGAACCCGGAAAGAAAGGGAAATCCACAGAGACTCAAGTTAGCAACTATAACCATTAAAACTAAAGAACCTCTAGGGAAAAACTTATTACCTTTAAAACGCATGTCCTGAAGCCCTAGACCGACCATAATAAGAAACCCACAACTTAAAAATAAGAGGGACTTAAAGAGCGCATGTCTAACTATATGAAAAAAAGAAAAAAATAAATGACCTAACCCGAGAGAGGCCATCATAAGCCCCAACTGGCTGAGAGTGGATATAGCAACTAATTTCTTCAAGTCAACCTCTAGGCAAGCAAAAGCCCCAGCCGATAAAGAAGTCGCTAGAAAAAGAAGCAAGAAGAATAGCGAAAAAAAAACTCTCTCAAATAAGAAAAAAAAACGAATAAACAGGTAGACACCTGCCGTGACTAAAGTGGAAGAGTGGACAAGAGAAGAAACTGGTGTGGGAGCCGCTATGGCCGCAGGGAGCCAAGAGCAGAATGGAAGCTGGGCACTCTTAGTTATACCAGCTAAAATAAGAAACACTGAAAAAATTAAAGGTACCGAAGAGAAAAACAAGTCAACTGACATCCAACCTAGGGGTAGCGCAAGAAATAAACTAAAGATCAAAAAAATATCCCCCAAACGATTCGTATACACAGTAATCAACCCTGAACGAAGGGAGGAAGTATTATTATAATAAACAACAAGGAGGAAAGAAGTGATCCCCAAACCATCCCAACCAAATATTAACCCCAACAAAGAGGGGCAAACCACCAAAAAGGACATAGAAAAAATGAAAAGTAAGACTAGGGAAATAAAGCGAGTGGCAGTAGAGTCACCATCCATATAAAAGATGCTATAAAAAATTACAACAGAAGAGATCAATATAATAAAAGACATAAACTGAAAAGAAAAAAAATCCCCAACAAAACTCAAGTGGAACGAGGAGCAGGCAAAAAAAGACAAAGAAAAGTCAAATAAAAACTCGCTACCGTAGAAAAAGAAATAAAAAAATGTTAACATCAAATGAAAAAGGAACAACAAAGAGGAAAAAAGCAAAAAAATTGCTAAATACACTACAGTACCACAAACTATTATTTAAGAAACTTAATTAGCAGTAAAAAATAAAAGAGAAAAAGACAAAAAAAAATAAGAAAAAAAGCAGAAAAAAGGCGGACAACAAGTCGGACAACTTTATGGAAAAAGGAGCCAAAAAATTATGACGAACCAGAGACCCATGCATTACACTCACCATTATAATAACGCAGTAAAAGCCAACAAAAACAGATAACAAAAAAAAAATGAAAAAAAATCCCCGCCCATAAAGCAAACAAGAAAAAATAGAAATAAGCTCAGAAAAAAAATTAAAGGAAGGAGGCGCGGCCATATTGAAAAAGCAAAAAACAACCCAGAAAAAAGAGAACACCCCACCCAATACAATAGAGCCTCGAAGTAAAAAAACTCTTCGTCTGAAGAAATTTTTTCTAATAAAAGTTAGCAGAAAAAATAAGGCACAAGAACAAAGGCCGTGAGAAAATATTACCAAATAAGACCCCATGATTCTATAATAAGAAAGAAGAAAAAAACAACTTAAAACTGGCCCCATATGAACAATGGAAGAGTAAGCCACTAGACTTTTAATATCCACCTGACGAAGGCATACAATGGCAGAGTAGAAAGACCCCACCAAAGACAAGCAAGCTAGAAGTCACCCATACTCAAAATAAAATAAGAAATATAAAAATCTAACCCTGTACACACCAAAACCACCCATTTTAAGAAGAACACCAGCAAGAACCATGGAGCCTAGCAAAGGGGCATCAACATGAGCTTTAGGCAACCATAAATGCAGAAAGAACAATGGGAGCTTAACAGAAAAAACTAGAAAAAATAGAAACCACCAAAAAGAACCTAGAGAGTGTGACTTTATGAAAAAATTGAAAAAGAAAGAGAAGGATAAACCTGAGTCGTTAGAAAAAAGAATAGACAGTAGTAGGGGGAAAGAGGATAACAGCATATAAATAACCATATAAAAAGAAGCCTGAATACGGTTAACTCTATAACCTCAACCAATAATAATAATGAAAGTGGGGATAACAGTTAACTCAAAGAAAACATAGAAAAGAAACATGTTACAAGAAAAAAATAAGTAAAACAAAAAGAACAGGAGAAAAAAAAGTAAAAAATTAAGGTAACCCCAATGTGAGTATCTAAACTTCTCATAAAGAACTGAAAGAATAGAAGAAAAAAAAACTAAAACAGCTAGGAGAATTAGAAAGAAAGAAAAGGAGTCTAAAAATAAAAAGGTTCTAAGGGTACCACCCATTGAAAACCCAACCAAAAATAGAAAACCCACCCATAAAAGAGAAAACAAAAAATTGAACTCATGAGGGTAAAGAAAAAAAAATAGCGCTACCATAGTAAAAAATAATTCTTCCCAAAGAAACGATAATTAGATAATAAAAAAGAGAGGGTAAGAACAGCCTCTAAAACCATAAAGCAAGTAAATAAAATCAATAGGCAAGACCCATAAGACATAATAACAAGCTTATTGCACAGAAAAAAATAGTTAACAAGAACAAAAAACTCTATCAAAAGAAACAATAGCAAGACTCTATAATAAAAGTAAGAAAATAAAAGAAGAATAAAAAATAAAGAGAAAAAAACAAGCATTAACAAGCTATAAAAGTTTAACAAAACGCTAATTTTGTAAATTAGAGGAAAGAAATAGCTTCAAAGATAAACTGGCCCTACCCAAAAGAGCAGTTCTAATAAACTAAACTTTGCATTTCAAAAACAATAATAACACTAGTCATAGTGATATCAAGAAAAAAATCCCCCATACTAATATTAACAGTAGTAGTATTGAGAGCACTAATAATGTCAAACAAAATTATGAGAATAATAAGAGGGCACTGAAGAGCAGTGCTACTAATCCTTGTTTATGTTAGAGGGGTCATAGTGCTATTTATATACATAGCATCACTGTCACCCTATGAAAAAGTAAAAAGTAAAATCGGGAGGGGAGCCATAGTAATAGTGGCAATAATATCAGCGACCATCGAATTAGGAGCAAACAAAAAAATAAACTTAAACATATTTGAAAATAGACTAAGAAAAACAGGAGTGAACCTCACCCTTATAATGATACTTAGAATCATAGCAAGAATTGTACCAAAAATACTAATGAACTTCAATAAAGGTATAAAATCGTCTAAATAAATGAAAAGAATAAACATAACAAAACACCCAATTAAAGCCACAATAGAAAACACACTAGTAAACCTTCCGACGCCGACCTCAATTTCATACATATGAAATTGAGGCTCTATATTAGGGGTCAATTTAACTGTACAAATCCTGTCTGGAATTCTACTGTCATCTCACTACAATTCAAGAATTAACCTAGCTTTCGAAAGAATATCCCATATTACGCGAGAAGTGAATTACGGTTATTTACTCCGATTCATACACATAAACGGAGCAAGAATCTTCTTTATTTTAGCATTTATCCACATTAGTCGTGGAATGAACCAATCATCTTTTAAGTATAAATCAACTTGGGTGTCAGGAGTAATTATTATTGTGATACTGATGGCCACAGCCTTTCTAGGCTACGTTCTCCCGTGAGGGCAAATATCGTTTTGAGGGGCAACTGTAATTACTAACCTCCTATCAGCTATTCCCATGATTGGGGGGGAAATTGTGAAATGATTGTGAGGAGGATTCTCAATTGGGATAGCAACATTAAACCGATTCTTCTCATTACACTTCCTACTGCCCTTTGGCCTAGTGGGTATAGTAGTGGTACATTTAGCTTCCCTACATCAAACAGGATCTAACCAACCTAGAGGCATAAACCCAAACATTGATAAGACCCCATTCCACCCATATTTC
>Ga0209336_10001755_pt1 | contig 10443 bp, 5 predicted proteins | sample LinPmetageLP32_FD_184042 | JGI IMG/M metagenome (GOLD analysis project Ga0209336, IMG submission 184042) | Marine viral communities from the Pacific Ocean - LP-32 (SPAdes) (version 2) | ecosystem: Environmental > Aquatic > Marine > Oceanic | place: Pacific Ocean | collected 2009-08-23 | reverse complement strand
AGGAAAAGAATTTTAGATTCAGGTAATGAATCAATTAGAAATTTATGTTCCAGAATTGATAATTATACAGTAAGTTTTACATTTAAATAAGGAAAAAGGTTATGGCTCTAAAATCACTATATTCGTTTACTATCGATCAAGAAAAAGAAATCGAGAAGACGCACACTCGCAAGAATAAAAAAACAGGAGAAGAAACGACTGTTACAAAGAAGGTCAAAGAAAAAGTACCTATAGAGGTATTTATTAAGAGACCATCTCGCAGAGAATTAGAAGACGCAGAATTAGAATACTCTGTTGAAATGAGCAGGTGTGTTAAGAGGGGAATTCTCACTAAAGCTATGTTGTATAAAAAATACAGTGATACAGGTGGTGTTTGGACAGAAGATGAGGCTAAAGATTATGGCAAGCTTTATAAAGAGACATTCGAAATTCAAAATGAATATGTTCGTTTAGAGACGGTGGAAGATAAGTCTGAAGAACAGAAAAAAAAGTTAGAAAAACTCAAAGAAGATTTAGCTATTATTAGGAGAAAAGTCGTAGATGCAGAAACATCTATGGAAACTCTTTTTAATCACACAGCAGATAATAAAGCTCAAAATAGACTGTTGCTTTGGTATACTCTTATGTTGACTCACGTTCAAGATGAGTCTCAAGAGGAGCCTGTCCCTTACTTTGTCGGTGAAGATTTCGAAAATAAAATCGAAGACTACTATATTAAAGAGGACGAGTCTTCAGACTTTTATGGACAATTAATCAAAAAAGTTAGCACTATTTTAGCTTTCTGGTTCTTTAACCAAGCTTCTTCTCCTGAAGAATTTAATAAACTTATCGAGGATGTTGAAAAAGGTGAGGTTTGAAGGAAGAGTTCTACATCTCTCTAATTGGTGAGGCTTTTGATGGTTATACAGAAAACTGTCTAGGGGATAGAGCTGTTTACATAAAACATGTAAATATCCGAGATCAAAGGTATTTGCATAAATACTACGAAAAGTATAAAAATAAAGCCCTATCTAAAGGTGTCGAAACTGAAGAAGACAGAATAAAGTATGTTTTAAAAGAGGATCTGTGGGATGAGAAAGATGATATGAAAATCCAAAGTTTGGATTTAGAAATCACGAATCTCAAAAGGACTGTAAATCAACTGCTACTTGGTTCTCAAAGAGAGCAATACAGAGAAACAATAAACGAAAAAACACAAGAATTGATTTCTTTAAAGCTAAAAAGAAAAGAAGTCATAGGAAAAACTGCGGAAGATTATGCTACTGCTCGTAGCGGGGATGAATTATTAAGATTTTTATTGTTTAAAAATAAAGAGCTGACTGAACATTTGTTCACAGAAGAAGAATTTGATGATTTAGAGGGCTGGGAAATATCAGCATTGACTGAAATGCACTCGGACATACAGCGTAGACTGGGTGATGAAACAATACAAAAGGCTGTATTAAGACCTTTTTTCAGTATGTATTTATCTCTTTGTGAAGATGCTTATGGTTTTTATCAAAAGCCAATCACTGAATTAACAATCTATCAGTTGAGAGTCGTGTTGTTTGGTAAGATGTTTTTTAACATATTCCAATTTACTGATGACATACCAGATAATATCCGAGATGATCCAGAAAAACTGTTAGCTTATTCAGAATCTAAGAGAAACAATAGTAGTAATCCAATTAGGGATGACGCTGCGGGTTCTGTTGTTTTTGGTGCTACTGACCAAGATGTTAAAGAGCTAGGGGGAACATCAGGAGGGGTTTCTCTATCAGAGGAAGCTAAAAAACATGGTGGTACACTAGACATGGAACAAATGATGCGATTAGCTGGGCATGATGTGTAAATCTTTGTGTAATTACAATAAAGGTTTACGGATATGCCAATTAAAATACCAGTCACACAAACAGGATTAGAAGCCAGCATTCAGGCTGCTGCTAAAAGCGCGGGTAGGAAGCTCAAGATAAATTTAGGCACAAGTGCAAAAAGTGTCGAAGGTCTGTCGCAACCTCTTGGTCGAATCACTGGTAAGGCAGATCAGTTTACCAAATCAATGGAAGCGGCTAACGCCCGTGTTTTAGCGTTCGGAGCTTCAGTAGGTGTTTTATCTGCGGTCACAAGGGGTTTTCAACAGTTAGTAACAACTACTATTGATGTAGAAAAAAGATTAACTGCTATTAACTCTATTTTAGGAGGGACCGCTAGTCAGTTAGATTCCTTTAAAAAGACAATTTTTGATGTAGCCAAAAATACAGAACAGTCTTTTGGCACGGTCGCGGATGCAGCTTTAGAATTGAGCCGTCAAGGTTTGAAAGCTGAAGAGGTTACTAAGAGATTAAATGATGCATTGGTTTTATCTCGTTTGTCTGGCTTGGGGGCTTCAGAGGCTGTGGCTGGTTTAACCGCTGCTATCAACTCTTTCAACAGAGAGGGTGTCACTAGTGCAGAAGTTCTTAATAAATTGTCTGCGGCAGCGGTTTCGGCTGCGGTTTCCGAAAGAGATCTTATCGAAGGTATTAAGCGATCTGGTTCTGTTGCTATCCAAGCTGGTGTTTCATTAGATGAATTAGTTGGTGTTATTACAGCAGTGCAAACAAAAACAGCCCGAGGTGGTGCTGTTATTGGTAACTCATTTAAAACTATTTTTACTCGTATTCAATCCATAGACAAACTGCAAACAATGCAGAATCTAGGTGTGCAAGTCACTGATGTCAGTGGAGAAATATTAAGCGGAACAAAATTAATAGAAAATTTAGCTAAAGCCCTTTCAGATGTACCTGATGCTAGACGATTGCAGATTGCAGAGAATTTAGTCGGCAAATTCCAAGTCTCGCCGTTCTTGGCTATTTTAGATGATTATAATTCTAAAACTTCAAAAGCTATCGAAATTACTAAAATTTCTCAAAACGCAACGACAGAAGCTTACGAACGTAACAAAGCTTTAAATCAAACTTTATCAGCAGCTATAAACTCCACAGTTGTTAGTGTCCAGCAACTAGCAGAAACTTTAGGTAAAATAGGAGTTACTGACAATTTAAAAGGTATCTTGACTTTCTTTAATAATCTAGTGTCAGGATTACAAAATTTATTAGATGGAGATTCGTTAGGTAGTAAATTTGCTAAAGGAATTGTAGCTGGTATAGGTAATGTTCTTAGTGGTCCTGGGTTAGCTATATTTGGGGCTATTATTGCTAAATTAACTATAGACCTTGCTAAGTTTGGCGTGGGGTCATTGAATACATTCTTTGGTTTAAATAGAGCGGCTAAAGAACAAGCAACTCTACAAGGGCAAATTGCATCTACTCTTTTAGGTAATTCGGATATTCAAAAAAGGATTTTAACAATAGAGAATAGCACTCTTAGCGTCGAGCAAAAGAGAGCTGCTCAAACAAAGTTCTTCACTACAGCTCTCAATGAACAGTTAGCTGTGATGACTCGGATGCAAGCGATTGCCGCTAGGGTGGCTCCTGGGGTCATGCGTGGTACTGGAGGAGGTAGAGGTCGCGCTGCTGGAGGATTTATTCCAAACTACAATGCTGTAGCTGGTTATGGATCAGAAAGATCAGATATCAGTAAAGGCGTAGGAGGAGCGCCAAGTTCAGCAAAGCCTGTCACTATACCTAACTTTAATTTTGGGGGAGGTCAAAAGGGAACAATGGTTGCTAATAATAGCGAGTATATGGTCCCTAATTTCGCGGGGACTGGAGGATCTGCTATATTCAACCAAGAAATGGTTGCTTCTATGGGTCTTCCATCTGGAGCGAAAAAGATTGGTGCGGCTGGAGGATATATTCCTAATTTTGCTAAATCTAAAAAACTGCCTAAAAGAGTAGACGCTTCTCGTTTCTTTTATTTGGTCCCCGACATGAACGTAAGGGGAAAACCTTTAGGAGAAAGAACTGTTGATAAACAAAAAATTGGTGGTGGAATTGCTTATGGTTTAAAGAAAGAAGAAATAGCAAAAATTTCAGACGGAGAAGAAAACGTTTTATCAAAGAATATAAGTTCTGCTATTTTCAAAAATACAACAGCTTTTATACAAAAATTAAAACCTCTAGGTAGAGATGTAGACCAAAGTCAAATAGAACAAGGATTTGATACGACAAGAGGAGCGAAAGGAGCTTTAAGAGGAGCGATAGGAGCGGCTTTTGAGGTTGGCATTACTAAAGCTCTTGATTACAAAGCAGCTATAAGAGAAAGAGGAGGAGACTTTGATGTAAGAGGCGGTGTTAATTTAGAAAGAGTGCGTAAACTATTTGGATTCCCAACTGCTCAAAATACAGGAGATTTAAAAGTAGGTATAAGTCCAGACAATATTGTAAGTTTTTATAAAAAAGTAATAAAAGAGGAACGCGCAGGTGCTTTTGGGGCTACAGAAAAAAAGATGAATGCCAGAGCTTTGGCTACCCAAGAGGTGAGGAGAGAAAGGCCCGAGTTATTTAAAAAAGGTTCTAACACTCCTTTGCATTCACAAAGAGGTGTTGTCGAGTCTTTAATGAACGCTAGACTTCCTAGTGTGCAAAAAAGATTTAATTTTGCTGGTGGATATATACCTTCTTTTGCTGGTCCTTTACAAGAAGCGGTAGCTAGGGAAACAGCGGCAGGTCTTCCAATTAATCAAGTAAGAGTAAATCAAGACCCATCTTTAAGAAATGGCGCGAACCCAATGGGTCTCGCTGTGACAAACACAAGAGACGAGCCTACGGGAGCCATCCCTAACTTCGCTAAAAAAGCTGGTCCAGATCAAGCAACAGATGCTATGGGTGGATTAGTAGGAAAGCTGTTAGCTACGCAAATAGCATTTTCTGCTTTGAGTGGACTTTTAGGAGAGGTTACTGAAAAGAATTCAGTTTTATCTACAGGATTAACAATACTGAACGGTGTTGTTAGTGCGGCTTTTGCTGCCCAAGTTTTTGGTGGAGCTAAAGGTATAATGGGTGGAGCGCGGAATTTAGCTGGGACTTTTTCTCGGGGAAGAGGAAGAGGAGGAACACTAGCAGGAAAAGGGTCTTTGACTATGATGAGAGGGGGGAGATCTGTGTCAACTGGGTTGAGTGCGATGAGAGGTGCGGGAGCCGTAGGAGCTGCTAAAGGTGGAGCTACCGCTTTAATGGGTGGATTAAAAGTAGCTGGTGGAGCTTTACTTCGTTTCGCTGGGCCTATAGGAGCTGTGGCAGGTGCAGCGCTGCTTGTTAATAAAGGTTTAAATGCTTTAAATGGTAGCACTGCCGCTGCGAAATTAGGACAAGAGGCTTTAGGAAGAGCTGCGGAAAATGCAGCGATGGAGTTAGCAGATCTAAGATTTAAAGGACAAAGAGAACGAAAAGAATTCACAGACACTTCCACATCTTTAGCTAATCAGGCCGCTGCTAGAATAAAGGAAAAAGGTTTTGTTGGAATGGGCAAAGACAAAGTTCAAACAGAAAACATAAGAGGGCTTGTCGAAGCAGCTTACAATGCTGGTGCTACTAGTAAAGAAGTCAACGCAATTCTTGACGAGCAAGATGAGAAGAGAAAAAATCGTACAAGACAAGTACCTATATATGGTCCTGGAGGCATAGGGTCTCGCGGACCCAGTATAACTGGGTTTAGGACAGAAAACATTCGGAGTGAAGATTTTGAATTCACTAGCAAACAGAGCGAAGCTATGGTAAAAGCGCTTGAGACTTTAAGCAAGGTGGATTTTTCTGCCAGACAAGATGCTTTATCTAAATTCGTAGCGGAAGACCCAACTTTGAGAAAAAATTTAACTAGTGATGACGAAAGTGTTAGAAAAGCAGCCGAAGAAAGAATCTCTAAAAAAGCTATTGAATTAGGAGTAACTACAGAATTAAAAGCCGTTCCTATAGATGAAGGTAGAGAAGCAGGAAAAGCCGCTGACGATGAAAAGTTAACTAGATCAGCTCAAGTAAGAGCGGATATAGCAAAAGCTCAAGCGATATCTGAATTAAAAATATTAGAAATAAAATCTAAAGCTATAGGTAATTTAGACATAGAATTGCAGAGAGGTCAACTTTTAAATAATCTTAGTGGATCAGAATTATCTGCTTTAAAAACTAAAATTGCCCTTAGAGATGAAGATAGAAATCTAAACGGTCAAATTTCAGGATTGTTACAAGAAGAAATAGGAAAGGTAGAAAAATTAACAGTAGAAGAAGCAAAAAGAGAATCTCTTAAAAAGGCTATAAAAAATATTAATTTAGAAGACCTTAAAGATGCAAAAAAGAGAGAAATAATACTTAACAATCTAAGAGATTTAGCTGGCGAAGAAGCTGATATCTCTAAATTATTAAATAATTTATTCGGAGAAGGTGTAAAAGATTTATTAAATCAAAGTGAAGCGAGAAAAGGTAATATCAAGCTGACTGAAAAAGAAACACAGGCTCAAATAAAACTAACTGAAGCTATAAAAAACTCTCAAGCCAATTTTAAATTAGGCACAAATCGAGACGCTTTCAATGTAAAAAATGCATCAGAGTTAGAGAGAAATAGAATAAACTTAGATTTAAGTAGAGTAAGAGGAGATCAATCTCTAGCGCCGAAAGCTCAAAGACAGGACGAGGTGAAATTACTAAAAGAATTAAATAAACTTGATATCAAAGATGCAGATGCTGAAGCTATTAAAAATACAAGAACAGAACTAAGCTCTTTCTTAGATGTGTTTAAAGGATTTGCCAAGGATGGAACATTTAAATTTGTAGAGGATATTATTACAGACAAATCACTTACTCCGCAACAAAGACTAGATAAAGTAAATCAAAAGTTTGCGGATGGAGATGTTGAAGGTTTGATGGCTGGTCAAAGTGATGAAGTAAAGAGAAAGGTCGCAGAACTTGAAGAAGCATTCAGACAAATTAACAAAGGTCTAAAAACTCAAAAAGATGGATTTGAGAAAGGAGCAAAAGAATTAGAAGAAAGTATTAATTTGGTTGGACAAATTAAAATGTTTAATCGATTACTTTTTGAATTCGTAGATGGTTTTAGACAAGCAAGAGAACAATTAAAGATTTCAACTCTTACTGCTGATTCAGGGAGTGCTATGATTGGTGTCGCTGGTCAAAGGATAGACGCGAATAGAAGACTTATGGCGGGTCAAGACCCTGTAGCACAAATCGAAGTGACAAGGCAATCGGCAAACAGAAAATTACAGGACAAAGCTTTTTTAGCTCCAACAAGGGCAGATAGAAGAAATGTAGAAAGAGAACTAGGAATTGTAAATCAACAATTCGAAGTTCAAAAAGAATTGGGAGCTTTGTTAAGTAATGAAGAAACTCCTCTAGAAATAATAGAACAGAAGAGGAGGGAACTTTTAAAACTAGACAAAGAAAGATTAACAGTAAATCAATCCTTAAGCGCTTTACTTGAAAATGCATTTATTAAATCTCCCGAAGATATACAAAATGAATATAATAAGAGTCTAGTAGGTAGCGCTGAAAAGTTTGCTAACACTCTTTCTGACGGTTTGACTAATGCAATCGCAAAGGGAGAAAGTTTAGGAGATACTCTCAAGCAAGCAGCAGCGGAATTTTTCCTAGAGCAATCTAAAAATAATTTCAAATCAGCTCTTGATACAGGATTATCAACAATTGGTTCAGCGTTTGGTTTTAATGCAGGGGGAAAGGTCACGGGCGGCTCTGGAGCCAGAGATGATGTTCCAGCTTTATTAACAGGTGGAGAGTTTGTGATGAACAGAAAATCTGTTGATAAATACGGCACAAGTTTCATGTCATCTCTAAACCAAGGTTCTATTCCGACAATGAATAGAGGGGGGTTATTTACTCCAGGAACTTATGGACAAGGAGAAATTAAGGGAAAGAAAAACCTTTTAGATTTCGCCACGCAATCATTTACTACTGGACAATTTGATAAAGTCTCGGGTGGGTCAGGATTTGCATCTATAGGACTAGAGCCTCAAAGTGCAGCTTTGACAATGTTTGGGAGAAGAAACAGTCCACAGTTCAAGAGGGAGCAAGATTCCAAGAAAAAAGCTTTTGGTCTTTTTGTGAATCAAGTAAATAAAGAAAAAGAATTCGAAGAAAGTCAAACTAGTTTGGGAGATGTTCTAAAGAATGCTGCAAAAACCTTTCTCATCAGTTATGGTGTTAATCAATTAGTGGGTAGAGCTGCTAATGCAGCTTCGTTTGGGAAGGCGGGTAAAGACGGAGAAGCAGGTAGAGCTATGCCTCTAAATGAAGACGGAACAGAAATGGGCTTTTTACAAAGGATGATGCTAACGCCGCCCAAAAAAGCGACTGGAGGCTCTATACCTTACGCAGCAGGAGTAGATACTGTTCCCGCTATGTTATCTGGGGGAGAGTTCGTCATGAACGCTGCCGCTACACAGAGGGTGGGAAGAGGCGCTCTTTCCTCTATCAACTCTGGTGGAGGATCAGGGGACGATGGCGCAGTTGTGGGGAAATTAGATGAATTAATTTCTGTTTCTGAAAATAGCGGTGAAACGACTATAAATATAACAGTGAATTCTGATGGGACATCTGATCAAAGTGAAAATGGGGATGATAAAAATTCAAATCTTGCACTCAAAATAAGGGATGTTGTGAGACAGGTTATTAGTGATGAACAGAGGCTGGGAGGATCTTTAAGAAAAGCTAGAGCATAATGTACGACACAACGTTAAATTACGATTGCCACTTCTTTATATCAGGAGCGGATGGGAGTCCTAGCGCGAGAGAGCTTTCTGGGGTAGAAAGCCTTGATATAGGTTATTCCAATAGCAGTAACATTTTAGCTCCTTTAGGGACTGCGCGTGGTTTAACAACAGTAGGGGGAGCTACCAGTCAAACTGTTTCTTTTTCTAGAAATTTAATTTATCAAGATCCTATTTTAGATTTTAGGGGAGCTTCTGAAGCTATGGCAGGAAGTTTTAATTATAATAATAATGCTTCTTATGGATTTAATAGTGGATATTTATCCTCTTACTCTGTGAATTGTGCTGTAGGCGCGATACCTAAAGTCAACGCATCCTTTATTGTTTATGATGAAATGAGGAGTGGAGTTAATGCTACTGGAACAGTGTCAACTCCAATTTATATACCGAGTCAAGGATCTATAACTGCTACTTGTGATAATAGTTCTAGTAATCGTGTGATTGGTTTCGATTATTCATTAACCATGAATAAAAAGCCATACTATACAATCGGATCTGAAACACCAATAGAAGTAAAACACCTAGACCCAGTTCAGTATTCAGCTTCCGTGCAAATGGAAGTGGATGATACATTCTTACAAAGTGGGTTTGATTTTTTAAATGATAGAGAAAATAAAAATGTTTCTTTTTCTATAAAAGGAAAAAACGGCTCCACAATTCAAAATTTAAACATCCCAAACGCTTCCCTTGTTTCAGAACAATTGACATCTAGTTCTGATGGAGCAGTTCGTTTAACACTTAACTATATAGGACACGGATAATGAGCGAAAGTTTATTTTATAATAGAGACCAGAATATTTCTGGTATAGCAATACCTGCGAGTTTTCCAGCTATAGGTCTTACTCCTATTTATGGATCTACTGTAGAATTTTCCGCAAGAGATCATAATTATAAAACTGATGATTTTTATTATAATTTAATACCAATGTCAGTTAATAGTTTGACTGCTAAATTTGGTTTAAAGTATGAGGTAAATGAGACTAATGCACAGAAATTAGCTGTGTTTTTCGAAGCTCAAAATGGAAATAATAGTTTTAAATTTGCGCCAGATTCATCTAACATATACAAAGACATGTCAGGTGTTTGTGGTAGCTATGGAATTACCTTTATAAACAATCAACATTATCAAGTAGTATCTAGTATAAGTGTAGACCATGCACCAACTTTACTTAATTGGTCGGGAATGGGTTCTTTCTGTAATTTAGATTTTCAGGCTTACGATTATTCTAATTCGTATGAAAAGTATGATGTCGTTTATACAGGTATAAATCAAACCAAATTGGACAACTTTTATTACTGCACTGGGGAGCATACTTCGGCTCAAGTAAATAGTCCTACAGGAACAGACTCTATGTGGAGTCAAAAATTCTTTTTTGAGCCAGACATAGGGAGTCAGTCTACTGTAGAAATAAAAAGTGATGTTTTAGAATATAAAAACTCTTTTATTCAACGATTTAAAACGAATGACAACATTTCTACTTTTGATATTAGTTATAATTTTACTAATATTTCTGATGCCCAAACCAAAAGCATGATTCACTTTTTAGAAAATAAAGGTGGTTATAGAAGATTCGAACATCAAATGCCTTCAGTTTATAATAGACCTAAAGTTTACTATTGTAATAGTTGGTCACATACTTGGAATTATGCAAATTCCAATAGTTTAAAGGTTGATTTTAAAGAAGACCCATTGGGCGTAATTCCAACAGGAACATAAAATGGCGAGAAATATTGTAAAAAGTTATAATTCTGTAGTAGCTACTTCAGAATCTACTGTGGCTTTCAGCACT
>Ga0209336_10001754_pt1 | contig 10443 bp, 5 predicted proteins | sample LinPmetageLP32_FD_184042 | JGI IMG/M metagenome (GOLD analysis project Ga0209336, IMG submission 184042) | Marine viral communities from the Pacific Ocean - LP-32 (SPAdes) (version 2) | ecosystem: Environmental > Aquatic > Marine > Oceanic | place: Pacific Ocean | collected 2009-08-23 | reverse complement strand
TTCTTTAGAATCAGACATATTTAAAAACAATTTTAAAAGAAAAGAAAATAAATTCTTTGCTAACTTAATAAACGTTTCAGCAGCAACAGGTGGTGAAGTGCTTTGGGGTGCAAGCTCTTCTGGAATTAAAGGATTTTGGTCAACTGTTAAAATGAAAATCGATAATAGTTTGCTAGTTAATCAATCAGCTAAAAAAGAATTATTTGCGGTATCTTCTGATATTGTAGAATCATCATATTAAATCAAATGGAATTAAATATACGTATGCTAAAAGATTCTGATTGGAATACTTTAGTACAATGGTGGGATGCTTGGCCAGAATGGACAGCACCATCAAAAGATTTTTTACCAGACAACGGTAAAGGAGGTTTTATGGTTGAAAAAAATAATCAACCTATAGTTGCTGGATTTTTGTATACAACAAACTCTAAAGCAGCTTTACTTGAATGGATTGTTTCTAATCCTAAATATAGAGAAGATGACAGAAAGGAAGCTATAGAGCTTTTAATAGAAGGCGCAGAAAACGTTTGTATAAAACAAGGAATAAAATTTATATTTAGTATAGGAAGAACTAAACAATTAATAAATACACACAAAAAACTAGGGTATACAGTTGATGAAAAACCCTCTTATGAAATAATAAAAATACTTTAATATGGCATTAATAACAGCAGCAGCTACGCTTACAGTTGTAGGAGGTTTAGCATCTGCAAATCAAGCAGATAAAGCAGCGGGTAGAGCTAGCAGAAATGCAGGCAATGCTCAACGTGAAATAGACGCAACTAAAGCCGCAAGAGCTGTAATACCTAATCCTTACGCTAATGTAAAAGATTTAAGCTCTATGGCTAAAGATCTTTCAGGCAATTTAAGTAATCCTTTTGCAAATTTAGGAGTAGCTACTCAGGCTGCTGAAATGCAAGTAGAAGAAGCGGATATTGCTTTAGCAAATACATTAGATACATTAAGAGCTACAGGTGCCAGTGCTGGTGGAGCAACTGCTTTGGCTCAAGCTGCATTACAAAGTAAAAAAGGTGTTAGTGCTAGTATAGAAACACAAGAAGCACAAAACGAAAAACTAAGAGCTCAAGGTCAACAACAATTAGATCGACTTAAAATGGCTGAGCAACAAAGAGTACAAAACATAGAAATTAGTGAAGGCCAAAGAACTCAACAAGCTGAAGCTAGTGGAAAAATATTTGAATATGAAAAAGACGAACAAAGAAATGTTGCTGACTTAGATAGAGCGTCTGGCATGTTAACACAACAAAGGCAAATGGAGGCTGATGCGAATGCTGCAAAAGCTGGGGCACTTACTGGTATAGCAACTGGCCTAGCTGGTTTAGGCATGGGTGTTATGAGTGGTGCTGGCGCCGCGGATATGAGTGTTGGAAAATTTTTAAAAATTAAATAATGAGTTATAGAAATCCAGGAATAATAAGAGACCGTACTGCAGATGTTTATGTACAAGCAAGTAAAGACCTAACAAATGTGTTTATAAAAGGAATTGAAGCAAAAGGTGCTCGTCTTGCGGCAGAAGCAGCTGAAAAAAAGAAAGATGACGAAAGATGGAATTTAAATGCTAATAGAAATTCTAGAGTTATTAATAAACAAAACAAAAAAACTGGAGATATAATAAATACTATAAATGGTAATCTTAATAATTCATATCAAGATAATATTAAAATTTTAGGTGGAGATGGTTTAACTGCTATAACAGACAACGACACGCAAACTGACTTATCGATAGAAAAAAGACAAGCTAATGACGATATATACGCTAAATACGAAAACTACAATACAACGTCTCAAACTTTAATGGGGAAATTAAAAGCAGAATTAAATGAACATTATGGCGAGGAAAATGGACAAGAAGGTTTGTCATCTGCAGCTTATGGAGTTGATTGGAATTATGTAGGTAGAAATGATGGAGAAAGAGTCGGAAATATGTTTATTGTAAATGCTTTAAATAATACCGATGCCGCTTCTAATTACGGAGGAACCATGTCTAAATCAGGTGGTTATGATGAAAAAGGTAATTCAAATGCAACTTTTATAACAAAAATACCAAGTGATAATGAAGAATTTTTAAAGTTTCAACCTAAATTTGACAAAGGTGAAATGGATGATAAAGAATGGACATTGCATAAAGAAAAAAATGGTATAGAAGAAGAGGTTGATTCTGAAACTGGTAAATCAACTTTTGTTTTTAAAAGAACTATTAATAATGAGAATTTTGGTCAAGGTTTTGTTAGAAAAACTATGGCAGGTCCTAGTGCTGATGACATGTTAAAAAATCCTGGAATGGTCACGGATAGAGATTTACCACCAAAAGAAGCTTTTTTAACAAACAAATTAAATGCACCTGTTGTAAGTGTGCAAGGTATGAAAGGTGGAAGAGCTACAACAAAATCTAGTTCAAATCGATATTTTGATAATGATTTTTATGTTGGAAAAGGCGCTAAGAATTGGCCAACAGCACTTTCTAAAGCTACGGCTATTGTTGGTGGTAATGACACTGAGGAAATCAATAATTATCTTAGAAACAGATTAGATATAACTAATCCTGAAGAAGTTATGAATGAAGGAATTTATGATCCAAACTTAATAGCAGAGGCAATGCAAATGAAAACCCAAAGAGACGGTTTATCAGATTATGAACATAAAGATGCGGATGATAAAGATGTTGCTTATTACAAATCACAAGGTATGGATATAATAAAAGGTGAACGTATTTATTACGAACAATCAAATCCAAGTGAAGTATTTAATCAAACAGATAAAACCTATAGTAAAAAAGATGTGCTTAATAGCGATAAGGTTAACAACAACTGGAATAAAAACAAGCCTGTTCTTAAAAATATCTTTAATTCATTTACGGGTGGAGGTCAAAAAGTTCCACCTGTTAAAACAGTTATGGCTAATTTTGCACAAGCAAATATATCAGCCATACCAATATATGGTGAGGGTGGTGAAGAGTTAATTGGTTTTGAATTAAAAAATCAATTAGTAACCACAAAGCCATCAACAATTTTATTAGGTGAATCAAAAGAATCTATAGAGCAAGCAATTAAAGTTGCTTCTGGTTTATCTTTTTCAATTGGATCACAATGGGAATCTTTACAGCCAGATGCTTTTAGCATATTAGAACCTATAGTTTACGAATAATTAAATAATATACATATGAATGAATACATAGTAGACGGTCAAGTTTACCAAGTTTCAGACGATAAGCTTGAGAAATTTTTAGAAGAATTTCCTAATGCTGAATTAAAAGAAGAGACTATTGAACCAGTAAAGACAACACCTGTAGGGCTGGATGCGACTGCAGGAGAAGAAAAAGCATCCAATATGGAATCACCATCGGATCCTGGTTCTTCGGATTTACCAGAAATACCAACTAGAATAGGTGATGAATTACAAGGTGTCTCTATAGATGATATACCAAGAGAAACACCTACAGGTGGTCAATTAGAATTTGGAGATCAAAGAGATTTAGAAACGCAGGTTGCAGATTTTAAAAAAGATTATGTAGATGCTTTTAATGGTGATGGTAGATTTGCTGAAATACTAGAAGGCAAGGAAGGTAAAGAGCGGTTAGATTTAATGGAAAAACTACTACCAAGACCTAAGTATGTACAGCCTAAATACAATAGATTAACAGACTCTTACGAAGAAGAACCTACAAGTGACGCTGTAGAGCTTTTTAGTTCTTATTTACCGTCTGATTTTGATTTATTTGACAAACCAGAGCAATTTAAAGCAGCAATGGAAGATGCTAAAGCACAGGCTATAAGTGATGATCCTTCTGTAAAACTAATGCTAGGTGCTAGAATGTCTGTAGTAAGTAAAGAAGCTGAACAGTATAAACTAGATTTAGCTAAAAAATATGATTTAAGTACGCCTGACGGCATGACAGATGCTAACAAAGATTATCAAGATTGGTTTAATACAAATGTTGTTGATTACATAGAAGATTCTACTGCTCTTCAAGAAATATCAGATCAATTAGAAGAGGTTGGAGGAGTTGCTATGTCAGAGCGAAACACAGAGTTTGGTCGTGACAAAGACTTTATGCTTTCAGCTTTTGATTTTGATGAAGATTCTGTTATTTTAGACTTTGGAGAGGCCATGTATAAAGGTACTAGACAAATGGGTGTTGGTTATAGAAAATCTGTAACAAGTCAATTTCACGGGCAGATAATAAAGTACGATAAAAAATTACAAGGTTATAAAAAAAAATTAGATGAAGGTAAAATTTCACAAGAAAAATTTGATGGTTTAACAAAATACTACCAAGCTAGAAAAGAAAAAGCACAAAAATCTATTGTTAAGAATGTTGAGGCTATTTCTGAAACAGAAGGTTATTTAAGTTTGTTTGAAAAATCTAATTTAAAAGATGGGGCACAGTTTGATGATGTTATAAAAATACTAGGAGAAGCTATACCTCAAATTGCTGCTGCTGGCGCAGGCGCCGTAACAGGTAATCCAGCTTTAGCGAGCATGGGTTTAATTTCTATATTTGGTCAAGAATATGGAAACAATTATTATGAGGCTATAACTGAAGGTTTATTAGCAGAGGGTAAAGAACCTTCTGAAGAAAATATAGCTTTAGCTATAAGCGACGGTAAATATGCTAATAGAGCTGAGGCCGCTGCTTTTGCTGGTATGCAAACAGCGCTAGAAAGAGCTGGTGCAACTGGTGTTATGAAAAACTTTTCTAAAAGTATAGGTTTTTCTAATATTAAAAAAATGTCTTCATCAATATACAAAAATGGTATAAAAGATTTTGTAAAAAAATCCTTGCCTAAATCGCAAAGATTTATAAAAGGTGGTGGGGGTGAATATTTAACTGAAGGATCTCAAACAGGTTTATCACAAATATCTGTTGGTTCACAATTAGAGTTAGAAACAGATCTTGATTTGGGATATACTAAGTTTTTAGACGGTGAAGAAATTTTAGAATCTGCAGAGGCTGGAGGATATGTTGGGTTTTTTCTACCTTTTGGTGGTGCGGTAATTAATCAAACAACTGTTGAGCTTAGAAACGCTGCTAGAGATGTTGCTACTAAATTTGATTTAAAAGGTAGCATGCTTAATCAAGTTAATGGTTTTTTTAAAGCTGCTGAAGAAAACTTAAGAGTAAAGTTTTATGATAAAGGAGAACTAACACAAGAACAATATAAAGAAGAATTACAAAATCTTAGTAATAGTAGAAACACTGGTTTAAAAATTCCTAAAAACTATAGTGATAAAAGTAAACAAACAGCTTTTGATTTAATATTAAAAAGAGATAAAATTACTAATAAAATAGCTGGTTTAGATGAAAGCTTAACTAATCCTGAAAAACAAGAAGTAAAAGATATAAATTTACAATTAGCAGCTATAAGTGTAGTTGAAGGGGCTAGGATTAAAAGAGGTGAAGACACATCTACCGTAGAAAAAGTAGGTGAACAACTAGGTTTTAGTCTTAAGAAATTAACAGCTAAACAGTTAAAAGCAAAAGGATATAATGCTAAAGAGGATTTAGGTTTTATAGAAGGAGATACTATATTTTTAAATGAAAAATTAATAGGAAAAACATTAAATGTAAAAACTGCTTCTCACGAACTACTTCATGGTATTTTATATAATTCTATTAAAAATGGAAAACTAACTAGACCAATCATAGAGGCTTGGTATAAAAACAACCTATCAGCTGAACAAATAAAAGTTTTAGATGAAAGAATTGAAAAAGGTGGTTATAAAACTCTTAAAACTAAAGAAGGTAAAAATTATTTAGATGTAAGGCCTGATGAATATTTGACTCAAATATACGAAGCTGGACTTATTGATCAACCTGGTATGTTTGAAAAAGTAAAACTGTTGGTTCAAGACATTATAAATACTCTTGGTTCACCTTTTGGTTTAAAAACTAATTTTGCTAAAAAAGATGATTTAAAAGAATTTTTAAGAGCTTACGATAAAACAATTAAAACAGGTAAATTATCTCAAAAAGTTAAAGACATGGTTGGTGGTGAAATTGATATTAAAGCACCTACCGCTTCCTCTAAGGCAACCTCTGAAGCTGCTTCAAATAAAGTTCAACAAATATTTGAAACAAAAGGAAAAAATGGTGCAATAGAAATAATAGAACAATTTAAACCTATAACAAATAGAATAGTACAATCAAGAAGTCAAGCTCCTGGCTTTGATAGACAGTTATTAACTGATGAAATAGAAACTGGTAAAAGAGGTATTTTAGATTTAATATCAGAATACGATGCTAGTAAAGGAGTTCCACTTGCTGCTTACATAAATCAATTTTTACCATCGAGAGCTATAGAAGCTTCTAAAAGAGTTTTAGGTGAAGAATTTACTGTTGATGTTACAGAAGCTAGAGGTATTACAGATACAACTACTGAAGAAACTACAGAACAAGTTGCTGAAAAACCTGTTAAAGCGAAGGAAAGTTTAAGAAAAAAGATAAAAATTACTGATGCCACTAGTAAAAAAGTAGTTGATGCCGTTATTAAAACATTTGGTACTAAATTACCACCTGCTGATTCTAAAAAATTTAAACAAGCTTTGCAAAAAGCATTTAGAACAGAGCTAAAAACTACTATAGCTAAAGATGTTCTTGGTTCTAGAGCTGCTTATGAAGCTTTTTTAAGGGATAACTTTGAAAATATTTATGAAGCTATACCTCAAGACGTTATAAACAAAAGATTTAGACAATTTGCGGAGGATACTGGTAAAAGAGAAAAAACTAAAGAAGGTAAGAAAATATTTAAGAAAAAAGACATCACCAAGGCTGAATTTATAAAATACTTTTTAGGAAGAGATGTGGGTACATCTACTAAAGGCACTAGAAAAGATGCATTAGCCGAAGCTTTAGCACAAGAGTTTGCTACTGATGCCACAATGCAAACTATACAAAAACCTAATATTGTAGAAAAAAGAAAATTTGTAGATAAAGAGCAGACTACAGAAAAAGTTTCTAAAGCTATTGATAGACCTAGTGACTTTGCTTTTAGTAAAATAGCTGAAGACGCTATAGACAATATTGATTTTGTAGTTGAAGCGGCTCAAGGAAGGGTTAAAGTTGATGGATTATTAAAGTTTTATAAATTACAAGAAACTTTAGTTATTAAAAATGAAAAAGATATAGATACTTATATTAACAAAATGATTGAAGATGTTTTTCCACTACTGCCAAGAGGAGCGTTTTTTGGTCCTAGCGGAGGAACTGCTTTTACAAGTAGTAGTAAAATATTTGGATTAACTTCGCTTAAAGGAAAAGATGGTAAATCATTAAAAGATAAAAATGGTAAAAGTATTCCAAACCCGTTATGGACTAAAATAGTTAAAAGATTTAAAAACTTAAATGAGCCTAAGATTGATGGTAAAGATAACCCTGATTATGTTTCTGATAGCGCTTTTGGCAAACCAATATTAGATAACAGAGGTAATCCTATTAATTTAAAAATTTCTTCATATGCTACTTTGTTTAAAAATCCAGCTACTATAGAAAAAAATATTAAAAATGGAGACATTGACAGATTTAATACAAAAGTAGGTTTAATTCATGAAACATTGTGGAAAAGAATAAATGAATCTATTTCAAAAAATAAAAACGCAGCTACAGGAATAGCTACATATTTAAGAATAACAGCAAATGATACTAAACACTGGCATAAGCAAGGTGCTGCTTTTGTGGGTTATTCTACAAAACCAATAGGAAAGGTTAACTCAAAAGGTAAAAGAACATTGTATGAATACGAGCATGCTATGCCCGCTACCGCTGCTTATTTATATTTATTAGATGTTGCTTTAAGTAAAGGTAATTTTAAACCTGCTTACAATGCTGTAATGGATAATTACAAATTAATTGCATTAGACAAAGCAGATAATGCTAAACTAGCTAAAGCTAAGCTTGGAATTGGTATGCCTAAAGGCTGGAAGCTAGGTGAAAATGCTTGGTGGCAAAGATATTTTAATAATGAAGTTGCTAAGTTTAATGGAGGAATTAATCCTAATTCTTTAACATTTACAAATGGAAGAACTTTTGCCGATCAATTACAAATAGATTCATCTGGTAATTTTTCAACAATTGCTTTTTCCAAATCTAGAAAACAAGCAAAAGCTTATAATGAAAAAATATTACCACCAGTTATAGATAAAAAGTTTGATAAAAATGCAACTAATAATCAGGTTTTAGATGAAATGGAAAAACTTGATAAAGAATCGGTTGATGCTAGAACTGCTTTTAGTAAAACTCAAGATCTAAATAAAGATTTTAATGATATAATAGAAAGAGCTACAGGTATTGGCACCAAAAAACAATATGGTCAAACTAAAGCTAGAGCAGTAGGTGCTGACAAAGGTAGATGGGATTGGGCAGGGATACCACCATCAGCTCAAGATTTTGTAGGTTTAACTAGATTCTTTGCTGGTAAAGGTAAAAAAGGTGATGAGACTATAGCTTGGGTTAAAGAAAACTTTTTAGATCCATTTGCAAGAGCTAATATAGATATATCAAATGCTAGAGTTGCTTTAGCTAACGATTTTAAATCATTAAAAAAATTATTAGGAATAAGTCCTAAAGATTTAAACAAAAAAATAACTGGTGAACCTTACACTGTTGGTAATGCTATAAGAGTTTATACATGGGCTCAACAAGGTATGAAAGTTCCAGGTTTATCTAAAGCTGATCAAAAAATACTAGAAGACTACGTTGAAGCTGATTCTAATTTAGTAGGTTTTGCTAATGAATTAATAGCTATAAATAAAGATAATGGTTATCCTAAGCCACAAGATAGTTGGTTAGCTGGTACCATTACTACAGATTTACTTTCTGGTTTAAACACAGTTGTTAGAGCTAAGTATTTAAAACAATGGCAAAACAATGTGAACGAAGTGTTCACAGAAGCAAACATGAATAAGCTTGAGGCCGCTTATGGTAAAGGCTATAGAGACGCTTTAGAAAACATGCTCGGTCGTATGAAAACTGGCAGCAATAGAGGTTTTAAAGGTGATACATTAACTGGTAGATTTGTAGACTGGTTAAATGGATCTATTGGTGCTATTATGTTTTTTAACATGAGATCTGCTGTACTACAAACTATTTCAGCGGTTAACTTTGTTAACTGGTCAGACAATAATCCATTAAAAGCTGCGGCTGCGTTTGGTAATCAACCACAGTACTGGGGTGATGTTGTGATGCTAATGAATTCAGATTATTTAGTTGAAAGACGTAATGGTTTAAAAATAAATATAAATGAAGCTGATATTGCTGAAATTGCTGCTGAGTCTAAAAACAAAGCTAAAGCTTTTATAAGCAAATTATTAAAATTAGGTTTTTTACCTACGCAAATAGCTGATAGTTTTGCTATTGCTTCTGGTGGAGCTACATTTTATAGAAACAGATATAAAAGTTTAAAAAAAGAAGGCTTATCAGATACTGAAGCTAAAGCACAAGCTTTTCAAGACTTTAGAGAAGTAGCTGAAGAGTCACAACAGTCAAGTAGGCCTGATAGAATTAGTGCTCAACAAGCTGGTCCAATGGGACGTGTTATATTAGCTTTTGCAAATACACCAGCTCAATATGCAAGATTAATGCAAAAAGCCGCTAGTGATCTTAAAAATCGCCGAGGAGATGACAAGACTAATATATCTAAGATCATATATTACGGTGCTATACAAAATGTAATATTTAATGCTTTACAGCAAGCTTTATTTGCTATGGCATTTGGAGACGAAGAGGCTGATGAAGAAAAGAAAAACAAAAAGTACACAGGTATTGTTAATGGTATGTCTGATTCTTTATTAAGAGGTATTGGTTTTCATGGTGCCGCAATCTCTACACTTAAAAATGTTGTAATAAAGTTAGCTGAAGGAGCTAAGGCTCAAGATGCTGCAATTGAAATGTTAGATATTTCACCTCCTATATCATCTAAAATAGGTAAATTAAAATCTGCAGGAAGAACATGGGACTGGAATAAGAAAGAAATAATGGAAAAAGGATGGTCATTAGACAATCCTGCTTATCTAGCTGCTGGTCAAGTTGTAAGCGCTGCTACTAACGTACCACTTGATAGAGGTATAAGAAAATTACAAAACTTAAAAGATGCTTCTGATGCTGAAAATGAAGAATGGATGAGAGTAGCGAATGCTTTAGGTTGGGCTAAGTGGGAATTGGAATGGGAAAAAGATAAGCCTAAAAAGAAAAAGAAAAAAAGAACTTTTGGTAAAACATTAGGAAAAACATTTGGCAAAAAATTAAAATTATAAATTATGGAATCACCTCTATTAAAAAAAGTAATGAAAGGACCTAAATGCTGGAAAGGATATGTAGCAAAAGGTAAGAAAAAATCTCCTAGTGGGAAAAGAGACAAAAACGGAAAGATTAAAATGGTAAACAATTGTGTAAAAAAAGGTAAAAAGAAATAAAATTATGGCTTTTAA
>Ga0209336_10001753_pt1 | contig 10445 bp, 14 predicted proteins | sample LinPmetageLP32_FD_184042 | JGI IMG/M metagenome (GOLD analysis project Ga0209336, IMG submission 184042) | Marine viral communities from the Pacific Ocean - LP-32 (SPAdes) (version 2) | ecosystem: Environmental > Aquatic > Marine > Oceanic | place: Pacific Ocean | collected 2009-08-23 | reverse complement strand
CTAACTTTGCTGGTGTTACCACTCTATTAATTAAAAACTCTGCTGGGTCTACATTAAAAACGATAAGAAGTCCTAGTTCGTAGGGAGTTATAAATAATATTATGACTGTTCGATTTTCTTTATACAATGATGGTTCTAACAATATGCAGGAATTTACTGCGGCTCAGAACACAACTAATCAATCACAAGCAATTTATCAATATAGTACTGATCCTTCGGTTACTTTAACCGTTGGTTCTGGTTCTAATATCGGCACAAGAACTGACACAAGATTACAAGCGGGTGCTGGTACAACTCATGTATCTTCATTTCAAACACCTGCAAATACAAGTACGATAACTGTAAACTACACAAATTTAGGACAAAATGTTGCTTCCGTAACCGATCCATCAGATACAAATAATGTTGCATATCCTGTTTATTATGATGGCACTAATGTTGTATCAATGTCTAAGACAGATTTTATAGATACATTTATTAAACCTTCAATACAAACAATGGTACAAACGACTTCAACTGGTGCGAATCAAGCAGGTACCTACACTATTTCAACTGGTACTAGTTTATCAGATCACACTCTTATTTCAAGTACCGCTGTATTTTCAGATACTAGAGCAAACACTGGCGCTTATTCATCTTCAAGTTTATTTGAAACTCAAGATCAACCAACAACAATTACAAATTATTATGTACATAGAAGAAATGGTAGTAATAATATTGCTTCTTGTACTGTACCTATGTTTTCTGATACAGCTGGTGATATAAGACCATATACAGACGCTGAATGGCAAACACTATTAAGAAACGAAATTAGAAGAGCGGCAGCAAATCTTGCAAGTTTTAAAATAAGATATGATACGGGTGCAACTGATACCTTCTATCGAGGTAGTGCTATGCAGGATACGAAATTTAATTCGCAAGTATTAGCACAACAACAAATCAATACAAATGATTATAGATCACAATATTTTCCATCTGGTTCGACAACAGTTATAAATACTTATTATTTAAGACCATATTTAGAAAGTTAAATTATATGATAGACCCTAAACAAATATATACTGCTCACTTTACAGATAACGAGCAAACTACAATAGAAGTTCTATTAGGTACTGAAGAACCTGGTGTATTCGAGTCAATGATTATACCTTACAATCCTAATGAAGATAACTGTAAGTCAGTTCTTGGTATTATTGATATGGATAAACTTCACCAAAATACCTTTCGAAGAAAAAAATCTGAAAGTGAGGCATTGATGGCCTTAGCAGTAAACGCCGCTCAAGAAGAAGGTATGTTGGATAATAGATACCATTTAATAGATCTTTTATTAAATGATAAAGAACAAAGTATTGAAGATTTATTTGCTTTTAAAATTGCATTATTTGATACAGAAAAAGTTAAGAACTCACCTAAAGCAATGAAATCTAAAATAAGAAAAGCAAAAACTGCTCTAGACGCATTTAAAATAGTAATCGCTTAATACCAATAGTCTTTAATCCAATTATCGTATTCGTGTATAGTATCTTTTACTCCAGCGAAATGTATAATTTTTATTTTAGAATTTGGTTCATTACCTAATATCATATAATCTTCGTTGAATTCTTGACAATATTTTACATTGTTTTTTATATTGATTTCAGGATCTAGATTTACTTTCCCTATCCATTCACCAGGCATTAAAGTAATCTTGATATTATTTTCTTTACAAGTATCTTCGACATAGTTTTGTTCACCGTAGTATTTGAAGTGTACTGTTCCGTTATTATAATATCTTAATTGTCTTTCTTCAGGATCTAATTTGTAATCATCAGCGATAAATTTTAAACTATCACCTCGAAACTTATACCAACCACCGTTTAAAGTACAATGTGAATATCCTGCCTCTAAATAATATTTTGATTTCCACCATTTGTCGTAAGATATAATTTCATTTTTTTCTACAGGATAGTTTACAAGTTCATCTATGTTTTGCATAATAACTTGATCTATATCCATTATAATAATTTCATCATCTTTACTAGCCCCTATTAGTTTAGGATCAAAAAATCTAAGTTTGTGCCAGTGCCTTTTTATAAGAGATTGTGATAAAGGAAATACTTTATCTGCTTTAACATTAGGGTTTTCACTAATACAATAAAACTCAAAGTCTCTAGTAATATTTCTTTTAAGTGAATTATATAACTTATCCACATAATCAGGCGTGTACATACCTTCGAAATATACTGTACAAATTTTTAAACTATTTTTGGCCATAACTTTGTATAGTCACCTCTAATTTCAGATAACTCTCTCATATATTTTAATCCGTTTTGATACTCTTCTTCAACTCTGGGTTTTTCTAATTCTGCAACAATACGATTACCTTCATATTCAGTAAAGTCATAATCGGCGTCTTTGTATTTTTCAATAAGTTTTTCTTTTTCTTTATCAGGTAAATTTTTAATTGATAACATTAATGGATCGAGTACGGTATTATTCATTAAACATTGAATTTCAAATTTTTTATTATAATATTCTCTTATCTCAAACAGATCGTAAATGTTAAGTAAAGATACTGTTATATGTATTTGTTTCACATGGTCCTTCATCTCAACTAAGTTTCTTTCAAAACTTTCTATATCTTTTGGGTATCTAATCCACGCCTCTCGTTCTCCGTAATGGTCAGCCGACACACTTAACCAGGTTGATTTAAATTTATCTAATACATCAAAGATTGAATGATTTTTGTATCTTATTTCTGTGGCATTTGTATCATAAGAAACTTTAATATGTTTTGCCTGCTCAACTGGTATTTTATCAATTAATTCCCAATGTTTTGGCAACTGTAAAGGTTCACCGCCAATCATATGTATATTTTCTATTCTGTGAATATTTGCTAACAGTTCGGTCAAGATATCATTCCAAGAAACATAATTTGTCGGTGCTTTAGTTGATTTTCTAAAAGAAAAGTCTCCTATAAAATTCATCTTTTTTAACTGCGTTCTTCTACCTGACGAATTGTTAGGATAACACATATAACATTCTAGGTTACAAAATGACCCCAACATTTTTAATTTTATTCTAACATTTCTTTCATTATCTCCAGGAAAAAAGTCTGCAACACTATTAGCGAATCTTGAAGTTCTATATGAAGGATATCCTCTATCTTCTAGTTCATAACAAAATCTACATTCTTTTACTTTTTCACCAGACATCATTTTATTTCGTATTGCTTCCATTTCAGGTGAATCAAAAAATTTAAATGGTGTTGTTTCTCTTGTCGTGTAGTTATGATTGGACTTATCTGCTTCACAACATAACTTATAGGCACCATCATTACCAGAATAAATTTCTTTAAACGGTAGTGGACAATAACTTCTATTTTCATTAAAGAATTTTTTTATATCAAATTTTGCCATATTTTATCAAAGTCTTTTAATATTGGGTGTACTAAATTTGCTGAAGGTTTGTATTCAAAACTATGCCAATCTTCTGGTAATTGTGAATATGGTATATTATTCTTTTCTATTAAGTATGTAAAGTAAACTTCATTGTTAGAAACAAAAGGCAACTCTAAATCAGATGTTATTTGTTTTAAATTATCTAGATTATTCATATAGTTTATTTTTTTGATAACTTCAGAACCACCTACAAGTATGCCTGTATTAAATATTAAATCGGTAGTATAGTCATCTAACATTTCTTGTTTATGAAATAACTTAGATTTATAGTCGTAATGATCGCCTGTAGGTATCATATCACCAGTGTTGATACTAAATGCATTGATCTTTGACATATCAAATTTAGTAAAAATATTGGGTGCGTCATTTACTATAACATCAAAATCTAAATAACAAACATTATCAAACTTATCAGCCAACTCTTCAAATCTTTTTAATTTATGATGATTAAGTTCTTCATAGTTTTTACACGGCGTCTCATCTACAATAAATTCTGCTTCACAAAACTCAGCGTAAGTTAGTTTGTTTTCAACTAACCTATCATAATGTTTTTTAAATTGTATTTTAGTTCTTAATCGTTTAGGAATATAATCATTTGGATATGGTTCTGAATCTTCTAATTGATTATCGGGAAACTCATTATATACGGTGTAAATTACATCCATTTTATTACATTACCTTGATTGGGTCTTAACGAATTTTGTCTATTATTATTCTTTGTTGTATCACCGTAACCAATAGAAAGAAAAAATAATGGATCGTCAATTTCTTCATTGTAAATAACATTGTAATTGTAATTGTTTGGAAAATGACATTGACAAAAAGAAGCGTCTAGTCCTTCTTTATTTGCTAAGACTGACATAACATAAGCAAACATACTGGCCCCTGGCCAAGCACTACTTACAGGTCTGACATCTTCACCTTCAGCGTATGTCTCATTTTCATTTTTCGCAATCATCTTCACCATCATAGTTCTCAATGCATAATGACTTCTTTTAACTCTAAAAACAAATAAGTATGGTGCCCTTACTTGAGTATTAAATGCTGGCATTCCCAAACCTCGTTTTCCTGTTTCGTAATATTCATCTAGTATTGGAAATAAATCTTCTTGTATAAGTTTTTCTCTTGGCATTCCTATAGAATATTGTTGATGAATATAATCCTCTTGTATCTCTGGTATAGCACAGGCGGTTTGTAAACAAAGTTTTCTTTTATCTTCAGCGTATTCTGGTCCATAAATATCAACATAAAAAAACCAAGTATTGTTTTTTATAGGTGTGAGTTTTAAGGCGTCTTTTACTATCTTGTCTATTATCTTTTTATCAGGAACTTTATCAGTCATAAATCTGAACTGATGGCGTTTTTCCATATCATTTATATTTAGCATAAAATCTCCAAACCGTATCAAAGTCTTTGTTTATGGCGTGAACGAATTTAGTTTCTTTTGGTATAAAACCTTGTTTATCAAAGAAGTAATGCCACTCTTCATTTAACCATTGTATCTTACAACTATTTAGTTTAACTTTATAACTGAATAATGTTTCATTATCATAACCAAATATATTTCGAATATTCTTTGGATAGAATTTGTCATTATGCAATTCTTTCATAAACTCCAATGTATTATCGAAATCGGAGAAATAATCTAACTCTTTTAATTGATCTTTAGTTATGCCTACAATACCTGTATTAAACACATCATTAAGAGGGCTCAGCCCTTTATTTATTAACATCGCTTGGGCATTATAATACTTTGCACTAGGGGATCTTATTCCGTGCCTATGAGAGGATAAACCTTTCCTACGACTAACTAAGTTATTGGTATTATAGATTGTTATAGCGTTTTTAAAATTCCAAACATCAAAAAAATTGTCATTGGTAAATGGTATAACATCTAAATCTAAATATAAAATTTCATCATAATACTTTGACAACTCATACATCAAATGTATCTTGTAAAAGTTTATGATATTGTATTGAGATATTTCGGGTCTAGACTCAAACTGTTTAGCAAATTCTTTGTACTGCCAATCGTTATTGTAAAAGATGTAAGGTACACCAATACTATCGGCATAATCTGCTTGTGTATCGAGTAGTTTATCAAAATGTTTTTCAAATTTATCTACATTAGAGTCATCTGTTCTAATATAGAAGCTAAATATTATTCTTTTCATAACTTATAAATACTATTTATATGATTGATTATAATGTATCTAAAGTGATAAGAGATAATATTGATGATAAAGAACTTGTTATTAGCATATTACGATCTCTAAATGAAAATCAAGAAAAGTGTAAGGATTGGTTAATTGAAAAATGCGAACCTTATTTACAAGTACTTGATGACCCTAAAATATGTGTTGCGGCTGGTTGGTATGGGTTACTTGCTTCAAAACTTAGAGACTTTACTGATAACAAAATACTATCTTTTGATATTGATCCTAAATGTAAAACAATAGGTAAAAAATTGTATTTAGATGACTATGGTATAACTTTTAAAACTAAAGATATTAATAACTACAATCCTTACGATTACAATGTAGTTGTATGTACTTCTTGTGAACATATTACAGATGATGAATTAAATAATTTTCTATCTAAAGTTAAAGAAGGTAGTCTTGTAATTTTACAGTCTAACAATTATTTTGATTTAGAAGAACACATAAATTGCAAAAATAATTTAGGTGAATTTGAATGGTCTGCAAATCTAAATGTATTATGGCGTGGTGAATTAGATATGAATAAATATACTAGGTATATGTTATGTGGAATAAAATAGGGTTTCATAATTTAGATTTAATTAAAGAAGAACTTAGTATTCTTCCTAAGTATGATAATCAAATACTTCTACAAGGTGACTCGATACATACTGATCCGTTAGACCTTTCTGATTGGAAAAGTGTTGATAAGAATGAAGAATATTGGAATGTAAATTTGTTTTCTACACCTTATATTAATTCTATAATAGATTTATATAAACTTAAAAGAACACGATTAATGTTAATGAAACCTAAGACTTGTTATTACTGGCATAATGATAAATCTAAAAGATTACATATACCTATACAAACAAATTCGAATTGTTTTTTACTGGTAGAAGGACAACAATTTCATTTACCTGCTGACGGTTCTTCTTACATTGTAGATACAACAAAAAAACATACTGCATTAAATTGTTCAAAAGAAAATAGAATACACTTAGTAGGAGTATTATGAAATACGATATATTAATAACATCAGTACCTCATATGGATAAAGACAAACCAGCACCAGGTCCTGCCTTTATCAAAGCATATCTTGAGCGTGAAGGTTTTAGTGTTATGGTTATTGATGGTAATAGAATAGAAGAACCTGCAAGTATAATAGAAGAGATTGATAAGTACGATTTTAAATGGTTGGGTATATCTGTATTTTCATATGAACAGGAAAAAATTGCATTAACAATCGGCAATATGTACGACAATGTAGTTTATGGCGGGCCAGGTGTTCATCTTAATTGGCAAACAGAAAACTATATCGTAGGTGAAGGTGAGTATGCACTATTAGAATTTTTAAAAGGTAACTTGAATTATCCTGGTATTAATGGTAGTCCGCCTGAACAGATTAAAGATGTAGATAGTTTACCTGCACCAGATTATACAGACTGTTTAGGTAAATTTGATTATGATACAGTAGTCATAAGTGGGTCAAGAGGGTGTGTTCGTAATTGTACATTTTGTGATGTTGCAAGTATATGGCCAAACTTTAGATTTATTGAAGGCACAAAACTTGCTGACAATATGATTGATCTTTACAAACAAACTAATATCGATCATATACAATTTTCTGATTCATTAGTCAATGGTTCTATGAAACAATTTAGGTCTATGGTTAAGAGACTGGCAGAACGACCTGAAAAAATTACTTGGTCAGGACAGTTTATAGTAAGAAACGAAAAGGCATTTACGGAAGAAGATTTTAATAATCTTTTAATGTCGGGTTGTGGAGGATTAACAGTAGGTATAGAATCTGGTTCTGAATCTGTCAGATATCATATGAAGAAAAAATTTAGTAATAATGATATAGATTACTATGTTAAGAATATTGCAGAACGAGGTATACCATTAAAACTATTACTCATAGTTGGATACCCTACTGAAACAGAAAAAGACTTTCAGGAGACATTAAGTTTATTTGCTAGATATAAAAACTATGCAGAAAATATAAAGATATCTCCACATATGATGTTTATTGAAAAAAATACACCTATTGATTTATTACATAGAGAGTTATTTAGTGATTATGGATTCGAATGGGAAAATGAGTTGTCAAATTTTGATATTAGATATGAAAGATTTTTAAAAGTTTTTGATGAAGCGAAAAAACAAGGGTATTCTTTCAAAAAACACGCATTAGACAAGATAAAGATATTTGATAAACATATAAATAAAGTACCAGGAAATGCTTTTAATTCTATAGCGATAGAAGCATCGGCATTATAAATAGTATTATGGCAACACCATCAGGAGCAATTAGTTTTGAAGATATAAGAACAGAGTTTGGTCAACCCCAGGCCAATAACTCTCTCAATAATTATTATAGCGGAGGATCTGCTCTAGGAGCACCTCTTGGTGTAGTTCCATCAAGTGGTGCAATCTCAATGTCTCAATTAAAAATTATTGAAAAAACATCAGGTGCTGGTAATCAAGTAAATATTGCTAGTGGCGTGCCGAATGGTACTCATTTAATATACTTTACTAACAATCCTTGTTATTCAAATAGCACTGGTACTCCTGCTATAAGTGTACCTAGTGGTAGAACTGCTGGAACAACACTTGTCATAGGTCATGGTATTGCCGGTAAAGGTGGTAATGGTGGTGCTGGTCAAGAAGTCGAAGAAACAGGAAATACTAATTTTGCTTTTGATACCACAGGAACTGGTACTGCTGGAGATGGTTCTGCTGGAGGTACAGCTCTTTCACTAAATTCACCAACACACCTTGATAACAATTCAACTATTCGTGCTGGTTCCGGTGGCGGTGGTGGAGGTTCTGCCTTTGGCGCACCTAAAACTGGATATATTGATAATGGAATCGCTTGTGAAACAACTAACTTAAAAGGTATTATAAGCACTACAAATGGAAGCACAGAATTTACAATCGGAACTGGTGGTTCAGGTGGTGGAGGAGGAAACTCTAACATTACAAATAATGCTGATGGTAGTGGTGGCGGACCTGGTGGCGGTGGTCATCAAACTAATTTTACAAGTACTGCTGTGGTGGCTGGAAACCCACCCGCCGGAGGTGTACAATGTAGTGCCAACTCTTCTTTCAGCAATCAAGGAAATTTTAAAATGATTGCGAATGGAAATGCTGGGGGCGTTCCTGGTGGTGGAGGATCAGGATTTGGTGGTAATACAAATGGTCGAGACGGTGGATCAGACGGAAATGCTGGTGCTTCAGGAAGTGCCGCAAACGGAACTACAAACTTTCCAACTGTATCTGCTAACGGTGCTTCTGTTTCTCAATTATCGGGTGTTGGTGGTGATGGTGCTTCAGGTGGAGCAGCAGGAACTGCAATCGCAGGATGGAATTCACATAACACGACAATACACGGAATTGCTTCATCACAAGGTACATATACAGGAGGAATATCATAATGGCAATAAATTGGCAAGTAGCAGAGGCGGATGAAACTGGAACTTTGTTAGAATTTACAGACGGCGACCATAAAGTTTGGATACGAATGAGTGAAAAGTTTACAAGTAGTGATACTATGGGAACTCTAGACTATGAAGATATACATAAATATTTAGCACTTTACACCGACAAAATAAAAGAAATGTTTGCAGAGGCGACTGATGATGACTTCAAAGACGAAGGTGTATTTGAGTTATGAAAATAGATATAGATTCATTACCGGATCAACCTGAACTTAAAATGAAAACTCTTATCGAAGAAATAACAAAAAGAGTACAGTTTAAAGAAAAGGGCAAAACATTAACTTATTCAACAACATTTGAATTTGATGATGTAAATTTCAATAATAGTTATGTAAATTTATCTGAAGGATTTACAGTATTATTTTGTGAAAGTGGTAAAATTAATATTAATGAAATTAGAACTATGCGAAAAAGTGATCTTATAATATGTTCGACATTAGGAGCAACTTATAATATGCGTAGTCTTGACCCTAGTGGAGGAAAAATATATGCCTTTATATAAAAGATTAGATGTAATTAATGAGGCGACAATCAACGAACCTATCTTAGAAGAAACAATCACAAACGCAACTGGTGGTAATGTTCGAACTTCAGCTGTAAGACTTATTCAAAGAAATATAGTAGTTAGATGTTTACCTAACATTTATTATAATACGATTGAAGATGGTGAAGGACCTATTTTTAATAATCACGCCGTTCCAGAATATTGTAGAACAAATTTATCTGTACAAGTTATCTGGCCAGGCGGATTAAACTTTAAACTAGATAATGATGAAGAGTTTACAATACCTCAAGGAGGATATCAAACCTTAAACGATAACAATAATTTTGTTATAAAGTATAGAAACGAAATTATTGAAGGTGATAAAGGTACTAAGTTAGATAATATTACATATGATGGTGACCAGATATATTTTGGTAATAAACAATATACAAATGGTCTTGCGAATTTTGGTGGTGGGTTTTATTTCTTTTTAGGTATCATTCACGACATCACATATTCTGCTCAGGCATGGTATCCAAGAATAGTTAGACATATTACTGAAACTACAACAACGGTTACAAGAGACGATAATACCATACAATCATTTTTATATGTTACCAAAGGTACAGTAAATATTAAAGAAGGCGTAACCGATAGAAACTTTAAAAAAGAATCTTGCCTAATATTACGAAAAGGTAAGACTTATACAATATCACAGGTTGGTGATGAGAATATAGATGTTTATGAATTTAAATCTGTTAAGAAAGCCGCTTCTAACTAAAAGAGGTCTAGATAATGTTAAATTAGCAGGCCGAGAAGC
>Ga0209336_10001750_pt1 | contig 10461 bp, 11 predicted proteins | sample LinPmetageLP32_FD_184042 | JGI IMG/M metagenome (GOLD analysis project Ga0209336, IMG submission 184042) | Marine viral communities from the Pacific Ocean - LP-32 (SPAdes) (version 2) | ecosystem: Environmental > Aquatic > Marine > Oceanic | place: Pacific Ocean | collected 2009-08-23 | reverse complement strand
GGGAAATTTGTTTGCCTGGTGGAAGGATGCTGTTGCCCTTCACTACTATATAACATAGATAAAAAAGTCTGTCAATCTTCTTGAGTTTAAATACCAATATGCACTGGACATACCAAGAGAAAGACATTACGGAATTACCAGAGGACTGCGTGGGGTTTGTTTATCTCATAACGAATACAACCAACGGTAGGAAATACATAGGCAAGAAACTTGCAAAATTCAAGAGATCCAAGGCACCGCTGAAAGGCAGACGCAACAGGCGTAGGTACAAGGTTGAGAGTGACTGGCAGGAATACTACGGATCCAGTGATGACCTGACAATAGATATCAAGAGACTTGGTGCGGAAAACTTCAAGAGGGAAATACTGTTCTACTGCAAGTCAAAATCAGAGCTGTCATACGTGGAGGCACGTGAACAGTTCTCACGTAAGGTTCTGGAAACCAAGGATTACTACAACGGTCACATCCGTGTGCGAGTACACGGCAAGGGAATCCTAAAGTCGTAAAAAAACCCCCAACTAAAATAGCCGAGGGTTCTAAACTTTAAATGTTAAAGAAAATTACGCCGCTGTTTTTGCCGCATTCTTAACTTCTTGTATTTCTTTTCTTCTTGCTTTGATCAGCTTTGATAATTCTGCTAATGCTTTTCTGGCTCTTGTTGCCGAAGCCTTAACACCTTTGTCAACGAACTTCCCGTTTTCTTCTGAGTACGTTTGAATTGCTGACATTATTGAGTCGTGTGTTTCTTGTGACATAATTGTTTTTCCTTTTGTTGTTCGTACGATTAACATTAATTAACGTCAGTGTTATTAAAGCACGTAAGAAGTGGTTTTGTCAAATCAAAAAATTTTATTTTTTACCAATTACCATTGCATCTTATTACCAATAGATAACAAATAACTTATAGAATCTGTTTCATACAAATTAAAAATTAAAAAACTATCAGAGTGGATTTGCAATCCTTCTTTTACTGGTAATTGACCTACAGTTTTTTTATCGAATGGTTTCTTTGACTTATTTGGGATAATCTTGAATACATTTGTGAGATTGTTTTGGTTTATATCAAAGTTATCTAATTTTATGTCTTTTATTATCGCAGAACTTTTTATGTTGATATAAAAAATTTCAGGTATGTCTATATTGCATGTGATTCGCTGTGTATTTTTATTGATGTGGGTGACCAGATCGACTGCTTGGTCCGAATCGCAATATATCCTAGGCGAGTCTATAATATTATTATGTTCGTACTCGAGAATTAATTCTAAAAAAACGTTTCTACTTGGAAACCACATTCCGTTGCCTTTTTTGTAAGTTGATTTGCGTGTTCGACTCTTTTACTCTCTTTAGCGTCAAAATCTTTTTTGTCAGTTTTTGCAGTAAGTTTTGTTCCTGCTAATAGTCCAGGTATAGTCATTTGAACTCTTTCTACAATACTATTTGCATACTCGGAGTGTGCATCGAACCATTTCAATGCGTTCTTGTAATCCTCATCTGTTTCAGACAAATAAGATGCAATGATAAGCAAGTCTATTTTTATCTTGTGTTTTTTACACTGTTCTAGATGATAATCTAAATCGTCGTTATTGAAATTTTTGCCTAGTGCTATCCTCACTTTTGATGATAAACTTTCTACTCCACACAGTAGATGTCCGTTACTTTGTTTAATATCCTTATATAGGTCATCGGTGTGCCTGCCCTTGGGCCTAATTATGAAGTTTCCGTTCCAGTGTATCTGTTTGTTTGCAGGTTTTTCATGATTGAAATCAGCAATTATTTTTATTAATTTTCTAAACTGCACTAAATTTCCGTTTGAAATACTACTTGCAAAATCAAACCAATAAATGTTGTACTTCTTTATCAATTCCTGCATTTGGGAGAATACCACCTCGGCTGATAGATATTGGAATTTGTTCCAAAATTCTATAACGTCACAGAATTCACATTTTTGTACGCAACCTCTACTGTCAACTATCGGTAGACGAACATACTCGTACATCAAAAAATTATAGTCATCGAAATCAGGGGTCACAGCATTATGGAAATCTGGATCTTGTTGGGCTGTTTTACGATCTTCTGTCTGTTTTTTGTTATCCACGAAGTATTCAATCAACGATTGTGATGCATCACCCACGATAAAATTATCAATTAGTTTCTTCTGTTTTAGACTTAAAGGGAAACTCACTTTTCTAGATTCTAATGTCGTGAGACCAGGTCCCCCGATTACTATTTTTATATCCGGTCTTTCTTTTTTCAACAAAGTACACAACCAAGCTGTGAACACTTGGCTATCAGTAGAGAATAAACTTAGCCCTATGTGTGTAGGATTGTATTCCAATATTCTCTTCATGTAATGATACAGCATACTTGTTATCTGTTTGTAAATTTTAGGATGTATTATTTGATGGTAAAAAAACTCTTTGTAGAGTCTGAAATCGGGATCGTGTTTTATTTTATTGTAAATTTCAATATTGAGATCCAGGGCCACGCACTCCACATCTTTTTTTAAGATGCCTTTGATATAAGCAGGAGCAACAATTGGAGTATTCCAGTCTATGAAAGGAACAGTTGTTACTACTATTTTTGTTTTGGGCATATGTGTAATTACACAATTATGTCAACGTCATTGGCATAGTTGGTAAATCCGTTCTCTTTTACAACCTTTAACACCGAGTTCACTCTGCTTACTAGTTCGTCTTTGTGTGAGATTAGGAATATGTTCTTTTTCTGGGTTCTGCTCATATCTTTTAAAACTGCCATTGAGCTTTCAACACCGGATATGTCCATGCCTGCATCTACAAGTTCATCTATGAACAGCAAGTTGATCTGTTGATAAAGACTTTCCCATACATCTCTGAACGCCCAACTTAAACTTAGGATTAATCTGTTTCTTTCACCTCTACTTAGATTATCAAAGTCTAATTCTCTGCCTAATTCCTCAATACGCACACTCAGATCCGATTGGAAAGTAACTGTGTGTGGCAGTTTTACTTTGCCTAAGAAGTATGCTAGTCTCTGGTTTAGATACGTTAAGTTTTGTTCTATGATTCTTGTTCTTATGAACGAATCTTTCGCTGTCAATAGCTTGTACAAGAAGTCTTGGTGTCTGTGCAAGTCTTCCATCTCATTGGCTTTCTTGTAATCTACTTCTTGTATAGCAGACTTTTTCATCTCTGCTATCTGTTCTGCATATGTGTCGTCTTTCTTTTCAGTTTGGTCCAACTGTCTTTTTAGGTCTTGCAACGAGCCTTTGTGATTGTATGCTTCATCTATCGTGTCGTAATAGGTGTCTGGTATCTGTCCAAGATCACCAACCTCGTCTATGCCCTGTTGTATTTTGTCAAGATCAGTTTTTAGTTTTGTTACATATTCTGATGATTCTGTAAGTTGTGTTTTAAGTTTCCCAACCAGATGCTCGTGTTTGTCATCATGCAGTTCCTGTTCACATGTTGGACACTTGGCCGCCTCTGCAAACTCTAGATCCTTTTCTGTCTTCCCTACTGTGCTTTCTGCCTTGGTTAACGAATCCTCATGATATGCTTTCTCTTTCTCTAAACTTCTCAATGCAGTCTGCATTTCGTTGTGTTTGGATAATCTCTTGTGTGCATCAAGTTCTTTCGTAATATCTACTTTGTCTAATTCTGCTATTGCTTCTTTGAAACTTTTTACGTCTTCGTCTTTCTGACTTGCCCATGCAGTGGATCTTATCTTTAAACTTTCTATAGACTCTTGTATCTTTTCATTTGATGCAACTCTGGCATCTATTGTTAATTTTTCTTCTGTTAACAACTGTTTAGTTGCTTTCTGCTTCTCTTTCAAAAGGTCTGCTTTTTGAGATAGTAATGTTATACCCAGCAACTGTTCTATAATCTCTCTTTGCTCTGCTTGTTTGGTCGATAAAAACGGTTGTGTGTATGTGTTTAGTGCTATAATATTTTTGAACATCGAATGGGTCATGCCCATTAGTTTGTTTATTTCTACCTGTGTTTCTCGGTTTTCACCTTGTGCTTCATTACTTTCAATTTTCTGTTCTATGTCATTGGCATAGAATCTAAATATTTGTGGCTTTCTGCCTCTTTCTATTGTGTAGGTTATTCCGTTCTTTATGAACTTAACACTTACTATCATGCCTTTTTCATTGGTCTTGTTGACAAGATTATCTCTTCTGATGTTTGTTAGTGCTTCACCAAAGAACACATAGGATAGTGCGTTAATGATTGTTGTCTTGCCTGTACCATTTCTAGCACCTGCATCATCACCACCCAGGTCCATGTTCTCACCTATAACTAGAACTAGACTTTTATCAGCGAAGTTGATGGCCTGGACCTGATTGCCCACACTCATGAAGTTCTTTACTGTGAGTTCTTTAATCGTTAACATTTTTTCTTCTTCTACGTTTTTTGCCTATGTTTTCTATTGCTTCGTATTCTGACAACGGTGTTGAAAGTGTGTGTTCTTCCATGTGTTTCTTCCAACGTTTGTAACCTTTTAGCCACTCTTCCTGCGTTGGTGGATTTTTAAGCATGTCCATCACTTGCTGTTTAGACATTGTCGGTTCTTCGAGTTCGCCCTTTAACACTTTTATTAATTTCCTTTTACTAATTTGTGACATCTAGATCGTTGTAAATTGCTGTTAACACATTCTTGTCGTAAGTCTCAGAATCAACGCCCTGCAACTGTTTGATAACAATTTGGTCTACACTATCAAATTTCTGTACTTGTACTGTTGGCTGTTGTGCATTGTCCACTTGTTCCGGAATTAGCTGTAGTTCTCTGAGTTTGTATTTGTCTATAAATGTTTCTCTCACGAAGTTTGCCTCTTCGTAGCTTATTTTAATATCCAGTGTGACTCTTACATACATCTTTGGTTTTAAATATTTGTCAGGATCTTCCAGTAGTTCTGATACTTTTATTGTGATGTATCTAGGCATATCAGGCCAATTAATGTACTTGGGTTCACCACCGTATTCTAAAACCATCATTCCCCTGTCGTCGTCCCACGCATCTGCGTAATTGTGCGGAAATGCATTTCCCATGTACGTAATATTTTTCATGTACTGTCTCTTGTGAAAGTGTCCTGAGAATACTTTTCCACAACCTGCAAAATGATCTGATTGTATAGTACCAACATCCGGCATCTCTACCATAGCATTCATTTTGAAGTACGGCAGTTCGAAGTGTCCAAACACATACTTTTGTTTCATTTTTTGGATTTTTTTATACTCATCTTCTACAATCCATGGAAGAATTGCTACATCGTCTTCCACTAACCATTCGTTGACTATGTGTATGTTAGGAATGTTCCTGATATATTCCATGGAATTTATTTCTCTTTTTTCCCTGTAATACAGATCATGATTGCCCATGATAACGTAAACTTTGTCAAATGCCGCACCCAGACGTTCCATGTTTGATACTGTGTAGTTCATTGTGGAAACGTTAGTTGCTGATCTATGATGATGCCAGTCGCCTAAGAATATACAGGTCTCACAGCCTTCGGCTTTAGCCTGTTCTATAAACCATTTTACAAAGTCTTCACAGTCATCATTGTGTATTCTAGAATTACCTTTTAATCCAAAGTGTATATCTGTGAAACAAGCAACTTTTTTAAAGAATGCCATATGTTACCATTTCTTTTTGACAGTCGGTTTATGATCAGTCATGTCTATTTTGTTCTTAAACTTGACTCCCTCAAAATCATCCTTGAGATCTAAATTTTTGCCCTTCTTCTTAAATTTCTTGTTTAGTTTTGCCAGTGTGGTCTTGTTGACCTCGTGTACATCACCGTGTGCTGTTTCCATCATTTTCTTGTACGAAGGACCCGCAGTAGTGTTCTCGTTCTGTCTGGTGAAACTAGGCATCATGCCGTTGTATTCTAATAGGTCATCTCTGATTGCTTGATTTTTCTTTTCAATGTTCAGTATCCTCGTGAAACTGTTTGTTATTGCCGCTGTGTAATATGCGAACGGGTTGTCTGATTTTGATTCATCAAATTGCAAACCAATCTGTGACAGTTGCATCAACGCCTGAGACTGCATCTCATCATTGTACGTATACCCTCTCCAGTTGGCCCTCGTACCATATCTCTCACAGAGCTTCATGTACATCATGGCCAGTTGGTTGGTCATTTTGCCATGGTCCACTGAGAAGTATCCGTTACTCATACCGCCCACCCAGTGTGATTTACCCATACATTCTAATTTGTCTTTTTGATCAAACTTGTAGTGTTGGAAAGGAGGGAAGTTCACTTTGCTGTGATGGTCCGCAACAGTCTTTGGATTCTTTTTTCTCTCGCCATCCATTGGGATATGATCGAACATCATGACCCGGAACACGAGATCTGTTTTCTCTATCTTTCTTGGAGATACTGTGTAATCTGCCAATTTGATCTTTTTAAGACCCGCCGCTTTGGCCTCTTCCCACGCTTCCTGTGTAAGTCTCTTGGCTTTGGCCTTACGTGCCTGTGCCACAGCACTAGCATTGACTTTCTTAAGATTGGGTACTATTAGATCATACTGTGCATCCTCGGGTGTAACGTATGAGCAGTATGTGTTTTTGCTGGCGTGTATTTGTGCCAATAGATCTCTGTTGTTTAGGTACTTGACTCTCTTCATAAATCCTTTACTTTATATTAATGTAAGTGACCACAAACAGGCCTGTTGAATCGTGTCGTATGGTGAATTAAGTGTGCCTAGAATAATGCCTATAAATATAGTTAAAGTATACGAAATTTTACAAAGGAAAGCAACCATTAAATGGCAAACGAAATTGGCAGAATAATAAAGAACGTGGGACAGGGCATATTCAACAGGACCCTGGGCAGGCTAACAGGTGCCGGTATTTCCACGGACAGCAGGATAGTGAATGCGAGGGCCAAGTGGTCCGGACGTGGCGACAAGACAGACTGGCGTGTGAGATTACAGGTCCCAGATGGACCATTGACTCAGTTCTTTGATTTTGAAAACAATCCTATAATGAAGCCGTTAGCAGGATCTCAAGGCATGTTCTGGCCATTGACACCAGCAGTGGTTATACAGCATTCAGCGAACTATAATGCCATGGACCAGGTACACAGCAATTACCCTCACCAGGCATACCAGAACTCACAGGTAGACTCATTGAACATCATTGGTGAATTTCCCGTACAGAATTCTGAGGATGCGAAACACTGGGTTGCTACTGTGAATTTCCTAAGGACAGCAACAAAGATGTTTTTTGGAACCGATGACGGAAATGGCCTCAAAGGTAATCCACCACCGATCATGCACTTGTTTGGTTATGGTGATCACATGTTCAACAAAGTGCCCGTGGTCATAAACACATTCAACGTTGAACTGAGACCCGGGATAGATTATATTTCTACGAAGCAAGGCGACACAGAATATCAAGCTCTGAATGGTCCAGATGCAGGATTTGACATATCGGCGGCCGCCGGTGAATCACAGACCTGGGCACCAACACTGTCAAACATATCAGTGCTAGTGACACCTATCTACAGCAGGGATTCTATCAAGAACTTCTCAATGAAAAAATTCGTCAGGGGTGAACTGAACGGAAAAAGTAACGAAGTAGGATTCATCTAATGGCAAAGTACTCAAACACATCTCCGTACTTCGAGACAAGGGAAGTTGCGGATTACTTAGATATTTTAAATCCACGAACGATTACAGCAGAAGCAGACGACCAGACTTACACCATAGAGAGAACTTACGCTTACAGGCCCGATTTGTTGGCCTATGATTTATATGGCACACCGAGGCTGTGGTGGGTGTTCGCACAGAGGAATCCAGACCAGATAGAGGATCCCATATACGACTTCAAGCCGGGAGTGACGGTTCAACTGCCAAAGAAAGAGAACCTTCTCAACGACCTGGGGATATAACCCATGGCAAGAAATAGATTAAAAAACAACATCAAGAAATCACTTGAAAATAATCCACTTCAAAAGCGAAAAGATAGTGCTGAAAATTTAAAAACTAGGTTCAGCGGCAAAAAAGGAGTAGCAGGAACAGAGCAAGGTTCCGGCGAGTACAGGAGTAGCTTCACTTCAAATGGTGCATATAAAGATAGAGCTGTTACAGGTGTAATCAGACCAGGTGACGGTGCTGAAGTTTCTAAGTCTACCTTGAAGAAAGACAACGACACATACGTCACAACCATCAACGCTCCTAATCTCCTGCATCAATTTGCATCGTACACATCTTTGTTCACACTGAGTGGTATGTCGCAGGACGATCTGATAAGCACTACCCAGTTATTGAATTCAAAACCACATGACGTAATATTACGAAGTTCAGGGATCGGACCGACAGAAAACTCAGAGAGACAGGTACTATCACCGGATAACACGAAAACGATAGAAGGTAATAAAAGGCTACAGGGTGCGATAGAAAAGAGCAGGACAGTTCTATCAAGCAACAGAGATCTGTACATTAGGAATGTGACCTTGAACAGCATTCCAGGTCTCAACGAAAAGAGGAGGCTCACGTCGGTTACGGAGATCGTGATGGAGATAGTGGAGCCGGCAGGTATCACACTGCTGGAGAGGATACGTGGTGCGGCGATCAACAACGGATATCTCGACCACCTGGACGCTCCGTTCCTGTTGACAATAGATTTCAAGGGATTTGACGAATTGGGACAACAAGCTACGACCAGTGATACCCAAAACATGAAACGTTTAATACCAATAAAAATAGTAACTATGGAAATGAATGTTACCCAGGCGGGCACGGTGTATACTGTAAAGGCAATGCCCTATAATGAATTTGCCTATGTCAATAGACACAATTATCCCAGGACGGCAGGTCAGCTTCAACCGATAGGCAGGAAGTTGTCTGATGTATTTGTTGCCCTAGAGGAACTGTTGAACAAGCAGAATGAGGACGAAAAAGCCGAGGGACAGGTAGAGAAACCGGACATATATACCATAACATTTGATAGTGGAGAGTCAGGAATCAGAGACGTTGAGCTACCGATGGAAAATATAGAATCAATAGGAATGGCCTCGCAAGGGGTAACAGGCTCGGACGGAGGCTTCTACGTAGGTGGGACTCAAGAGATTCCACCCGACTACATGAAGATAAATTCCAGCAACGCCATCACAAAAATATTGGAAGAGATCATGAAGGGACATCCGGATTACGCTGACAAGAGGTTTAAACAATGGAAACAGAAGGTATCCAAGATAGCATCACAGTCCAGGGGAGGTCCCTCACAAGTTGCCGAGGAGGTAAATGATTTCTACTTTGATTATTTCAAAATCAGAGCGAGTGTTGTGCCAACAACACAGTTCGACAACATCCGTGCAATGAACGTCAAACAAATAAACTTTCACGTGGAACCATACAAAATACATGCATATTCTTCTTCCGTTCCCGGAGTCAGCACAGGGCGGAACTTCAAGAATTTCGTTTTCAAGACATACAACTACATATTCACTGGAGACAATATCGATGTGATGGACCTATCCATCGATTACAAGGTTGCCTACTTCCAGAGCAGGCTTAAGGATTTTGAAAATACCAATGATCGTAAAAACACTATCGTGGACGCATCAGACAAGTCAACGGGAGCGACCGATGCCACAGATCACAATCAAGATGGAAATTTACTTACACGATCCTATCCAAACAGGGCCAAAGCAGAAGGTACTGGTAAGACCGGAGGTACTTCTACACAACTGGACTCTTTCCTGGACTCACTGACACACCCGTTGGCAGACATGGTGAACATCAGGATGGAGGTACTTGGAGATCCAGCGTGGATCAGCCAGTCACAGTTCATACCACTAAACGCCAGTAACTTTGCACCGGGCACGGGCACGGGCACAGATCCGGACATTGGTTATTGGAGAACCAGAAGAAACAGGATATGGAATGACGACCTGCAATGTTACAACACTGACGTAGCAGAACCGATCATAATGCTGAACTTCAGAATGCCCACGGATCTCAATGATCAGACAGGTGTGTATGATCTGCAGACAGACCAGTCGGCAGAATTCAGCGGACTGTACAGGGTAGTACAGGTGGAACACAATTTCACGGACGGCAAGTACACTAACGTGCTTAATCTTGTTAGATTCAACAACCAGGGAGTGATTATTTCCAACCCTGTGCCTACAGCTTCTATTACTGACAAGGACGGTGTGCCGACAGTCACACTTAGAAGTGAACTGACAAAATATTACAGTGCGAAAAATTTGACCAACATAAAATCGAACTTAACTAGTATTGGGAAGAAATATATTGACCTTGCTTCTGCAAATGTGAGCAGGATCAAGAACAAAGCTATCAACAAAATTAAAGGATTCATAAGTTAATGTCATTGCACAACTATCTAAAAGGAGACGCTTCCACATCAAAAGCACCGGGCGGAGACAAGTCATGGACAGGACAGAATCCAGGACCATACCTTGGCACAGTCAAGGGCAACATTGATCCCACCAGGATGGGTAGGTTG
>Ga0209336_10001743_pt1 | contig 10488 bp, 23 predicted proteins | sample LinPmetageLP32_FD_184042 | JGI IMG/M metagenome (GOLD analysis project Ga0209336, IMG submission 184042) | Marine viral communities from the Pacific Ocean - LP-32 (SPAdes) (version 2) | ecosystem: Environmental > Aquatic > Marine > Oceanic | place: Pacific Ocean | collected 2009-08-23 | reverse complement strand
AGTGAACTTGGTTTCCAGTATGGTTGTGGTTCTTTAGTTTCAATTCTGTCTTTAGGTGCCTCAAGAAGTTCAGGAGGCAATACTTGTAGGGTCATATGTAGTAATTATCGACCTTTTAAATATAGTTAGTACAATTGGTAAATGTGAGATAATTAATGATGCGATTTGCAGATGCTTTGAAGGGTGGATTGCTTGGTGCAATTACTGGTAAAGACATGTCTCAAGGTGTTATCCCCGGCTTAACAGGCACTGATATGTCAGGTGGAATTGCAGGAATGCTGCTTGGAGATAACTATCCATCGTTAGCAAACATTCAGAAAACTGGTATGTCAACATTTGGATTGACACCAGAATTAGAGAAAGCATTGGGTGCTGAAAAAGCGTTCGGACATTTTGGGATGATGGGTGGACCCACTCCAAATGCCTAAACGCTATTTATAAACCGGTGCATCCCAGCCAGGTAACCCTGACTTGAGGTGCTTGCTTCGATCAATAGTCCGGCGTCGGATCCACCTCTGAGTAACCCGCCGCTGAACCGTTCGTTTGTGGATTCCGTTGAGTTCGCTCTTTATCTTTTCGAGTAGTAAAATCTGAAGCGACGATAGCTCGATAAGGACTGTCACCACCTTCTTTGCGATATTCGCGGAGGTAGCCTTGAACGCAGATAGGGCGTCCACTACGGATTCGATCTGTAAGTTTTTTCTTACGTGATTCATGTGTTTCGAGAAATAGCCATGTAACAATGTCTGAGTTATCTAGTGTTGTACCAATCTTGACTGCAACCTGATTATTCTTACGTTCTTTAATTTCATTTGATGCGAAGAATGCATTACCAAGAACAACTTGGTTGCAATACACATTGTCTGGAATTGATGGTTCGATAGTTGTGACAATAAGATCCAGGGGCTTGCTTACATCATCAGAGAAGACAAGGTTTCCTGTGATCAATGCTCGGGTACCTTCTTTCCAATTTTTATAGAGGGATAGCTTAGATCCTTCTCGGTTGTAACAAAGGATTCGTAGTTTGACCTCTGAAGCACCACTGCCAGCGGGCACAACAGCATCAGCACCACAATAGTCAAGCCCATAAGCGCTGATCGGATCAGAGATAAAGGATCGTAGTTCAATAGTTGCGGCAATAAAGTTCATTATGACTGTATGTTTTTCCAGTCTTCATCTTAGGCTTCATCCCCACATTGCGCGAGCAATAGTAGGAAGTTCTGTATCAAGTATTTCACCAACAGAACGTGCAATTGACATATGCTCTTTCTGAGTACCGTGGCTACCACGTAAATCAACGTAATGAAGCCAGCTGCGGATAGTGCCAGACATATACAATTTAGTTACTGTATTAATTGGTAAAACTGAACGAGCACATTCTTTTGCTACTCCTGAGTGAAGCAGTGATTCATATAGACGAACACCTTCACGGAAGTGATCATCGATTCGCTGCTCGTAATACTCTTGCGTTTCATTCTCTAGATCATCAATGGAGTTTTGACGATTAGCTGTGTCTTGCCTTCTTAGATCTGGTAGTACTGTTGCAAAGGTATCAGTAGGAATAGCGTAACGTTGACTGAACTCTTGGAATGAGAACGATCGATGTCGCAAGATTTGTGGTGAAATCGCCCTAGTAGTATCAATTTGTACACACATAGATGCCATTTCAAATGGACTCCAATGCTTGTGCTTAATTAGATACTTAATTAGCTTTTCTACTTCAGGATTATCTTCGTTTCTTGGATTTGATACACGCGCAATCTTGCCAACAAGGGCTTCAGCATCAGGCGTGATCCAAACTAGTTTTGCTGAGTGCATTATAAATCTGGAAAATGTTTAGCGTGTAATAATTTTAATTGTTTAATAGTAAGTTGATTTACTTTATCTTCGATCCTAGCTAAAAGCTCTTCGACGTGATCGCTTTTTGTTTTAGCTTTTGATTTTGCCATATAAGATAGGTTTAATTCTGCCAAGGCCAGACCTTATATCTGTTATTGTGCCAATACTTTTAAGTTTATCGTAGTATGCGTCAAAAATATCTACCATGGTATACGCTCGTACAGCATCGTAATATGTATCGCCAGCTACTGTGTAAGTAATGATGTGAACATCAGTTGGAAGTTCACGATCATCAAAGGTAGCTGGGCATATTTCTTGCTCAACGACTTGTATTTTTAATTTATCTTTTGGTTCAAAGGTTAATTGTTTATCCATTGATGAATAGTGGTATCAGGCGTATTGGGGTAAGTTTTGGTTTGCAGTCTCAAAAAATGCAGGCATTCTTGAGGCTCTTGTTTCAGCTAGCCCTTCAGCTTTACCTCGGGTATATAAAGTATCTGAACTTTTAAGCCAGAAGTTGCTGGATAAATATCGATGTTCAGCTTCTCCCTGGAGTGATTGAAGGCACCAAGCAACCGTAGCTCTCCTAAGGTTATTGAGCGTCTTGTCTGACTTAAGTCCAAGCGCTTCACAGACAAGCGTGTTAGCCGCGACGTGGGTCTGTTCGTCTCTGCTGATATCGGCGCTTGTCGTGCGTAATCCTGTATCTCCCAGGAATCGGAAGATGGGCAGTAAGACGAAGAAGACTGATCTCTCAAGTACCACAGCTTTGAGAACAGGATGGCGGTCCAGCTCCAGCCAGGTTTTACAAATGTGCGCAGCTTCCTTCTCAAACTGAGGGGAGACTCCATGTGCTTGAGCTGCAAAATTGAGGGCAATATCATGATTTTCTTCATCTACAACATTAGAAGCGAGTAGCTCTTTACAGCCAACTACATCAGGTAGATCACCTTTCATAGCATCGCTAATAAAGTCACCTACGGGAATCTCAAGACAACGCAATGCTAATGCACGTTGAATGACTTCTTCACCACCAGTCAGTAGTTGACCAGCAGATACTTGAACAGGTGTCCAGGTACGCTTGCGTTGGTGAAGATGAATGTAAGGAGTTTCTGCTTTCATTGTTATTAATAATTAGGTTTACTCGGCGCATCCGACACAGGATGCTGGGTCATTAAAGACATCTAGGATTTCATCATCGGCATCGTCATCGTTGAAACCAAACATTTCACCAAAGTTGCCATCTAAGGCGGCTAGAGCATCATCCTTTGCTTGTGTATTTTGCATGACCTGCAATGAATAATACAAAGATGTTTGTGGTGAACTTAGCCAGGACTCAATAAACTCATCGTTGTATTGAAGTACGTCGGACCAACTGTTGAAACTATATCCATGGTTGAGGCCAGTTTTGTTCAACATTGTCATGATGCCATTTACTACTCGGTAGTAAGTTTGCCAACCTACGGACTCAGCCGTTTCAACGTCTCCATAGTCAAATGTTTCGACGCCGAATGTAGAGCTGTCCCTATCAACCGTACGCCCAATTGGCGGTGCAAGTTCGGGGGTAGTTGTGTAGCCTGCTCTGTCTTTATAGCGATAGGAACATGACGCTGTGGGAGCAACAGCAAAGCAACGATCCATGTTGGCTCGGCTAGCTATAGCTGCAGCAGAATCAATTCCTAGTTGAAGTGCTTTAACTATCTTACGTGCTTCAGGAGTCACGATGTAATCGGCTAAAGGGTACAGATGTTCATTCAGTGCTTCACCAAACTCAGCATATGTAACTCCTTCTAGCGCAAGTAGATTAGCTAATCCAAGCATCCCCAAGCCGACTTGACGGTCGTCTTCTTGAGAAAGATACTCGCCTGTTTTCTCAACACCAGTTTTACCGTGCAAATCAATAAGTTCTTCCATGCCACAGATAAATGCAGCTGGTAGATCTTCAGGACGACAAGCACCCAAATTTATATGTTCCAAAAGACAAGTGCCCCGGCTCTTGAGAAAGACTTCGAGGCACACGTTCGCGAAAATTCTTTCACCGTGCTGATCATGTCTAATCTTGGCTAGCCAGATGTCTCCACGGGCAATACCTTTAATGATTGCATCTTTGACAGCAGGGATAGCCATATCCCACATAACGTTTGAGAGATTGACGCAACGCTTTGCCCAAGGAATTTCATGCCTAGGCATGTTTACAAACTCAAGGATGTCCTTGTGGTTTAAATCGAGGTGCAGCACCACAGCGCCATTTTTGTATACACCACCTCTACGTAACTGCTCATTCAAACAGCTATAAATTTTGCCGAATGAACAAGGTCCAGAACTTACTAGCCCTTTACCGTTGTCATGACCTGCAGGTCGCAGGTTAGATAGATGCACGGCAACGCCTGCTCCGAAGCGCAATCCGTGACTCACGTAGCGCCAGCTGGCCTCAATACCGTTTGGTCCGGTCATGCTGTCATCAACCACAAATACTGTGCAGCTGACAGGGAGGCGACTAGTGGGATCGTCAATCCAATTTTGCACTCGACCAGTGCGAGCAATAACGTTATTTTCCATTTGTATCGTAGTAGTTAAGTTGTGGACGTGGTAGACAATTAGCTAAGTTAGGTGGGGCATAGTTAGGTCCTTTTAGTACCTTGCCATCTTCACGATAAATTGGCTTTCCTTGTTCATCTAGTTTACTGAGATTAGATTCAAAGACGAGGGTCATTGCCTTATCTAAATCAATACTATAAGTAGCAGCAAACTGATAACAAACAAAGACGAGATCTGATAATTCCTTGACCAGTTCTTCTCGTGCTTTAGCATTTTCAGGGTCAGCAAAGCACTCTTCTGCAGCAGTTAGAAACTCATTAGATTCTTCTCTAATAAGACGTGTCTGCATATCCCATAGCTTCTTTTTAATAAAGCCATAGCGTGAGATGTTAGGCAAGATTTCTTGACTAAAGATTTCACGAAATTTGAGTGCTTGTTTTAGTAGTGACATTTATTTCTCTCTGAGTGTGATGCGTCCACGTCCTAAGTCATATGGACTTAGTTCAACATGTACACGATCACCAACTAACAGTTGGATTTTGCGTGTAATTAATTTACCTGAAGCACGGCATAAACAGCGATGCTCTGCTGGTTCATCCAATTCGACATTGAAATAACCGTTTCCACTTTCTTTGAAGATTACACCTTTGGCTTCAACAATATTCGTTTTTTTGCTCATATGCTTTTACCGTTTTAAAATATAATTTGTTGTACTTGACAATCATTTCTTGTATGACTTCACGATCGCTAGTTTGACCAACAGCTTGTAGATGTTGAGAGCAACCGTGAAGCTCACCTATAAGTAGGAGATACATCTCAGGAGGCATTAAAATCCTTTTACTTTTTTGTGTTTCTTTTTGTCTTTCTTGTAAAGATTGGGAGGACCAATCTTACATAAGTGCTCATCACTTTCTCTTGCAAGAATAGTGCACATTTGGTCTACTGCCATAGCAAATATACCAGCATGAGATAGTTTGCCGACCATGTGATTAGAAAGATCAAATATAAACTCTTCGCGTTCGTTTTCAGTCATTCTGGGTGTGCATATGTGTAAGCGTCAAGTGTTGCTTGAAGGTGTTCAATAATGTTATTGGCACCAACGAATCGTTCAACCGATTCTTCTCGATAGTCACAGTCCTCATCTCCATCGACATCTAGTCGGCAGGAAACCTCCTCATGAACGACGACGAGCGTTGGTGACAGTTCCACCGATAACTCCTCCGCCAGCGCTGTAGGGCCGCCTGAGGGTGCTTTAAGAGGCACAAAGTCAAGCTCAGCCGCTTCGTTTTCTGTGAGAGTTTTGACGTGGTCCTTGAGACGATCGCAAGGAGCACACCCGTCTTGGGTAAAAACATAAAGCTTGTAGTTCTTCATCATTGATTAAGCAGGTTTGCCATCGGTATAGTAAAAACCACCGATACAATTATCATTATTAGATATTACTAAATGTCGTGCATGTTGATAACATCTCATCCCCATGTGATAGGAAATCATGACAGGATTACCAGGAATAACTGTATCTAATCGATCACAAAGAATCAAACGAGCAGCAGGAGCTTTGCGTTTGTACTGGATCTCAGCCATATAGGCATAATGAGGATCTTGTTCCTGTGTATCAGGATTAAAAACCGTCATCATTGTCGGAGCAGTCTCGACGATTGCTTCCATTTCAGACATCATTTTGAACATTAGTCGTTAAACATGGGTGAAGGTGCACAGCGAATGACACGACGACAATCAGGACAAAGCTCAATTGTGTTTGCAATCGCTGTGTTTGTGTCAATAGCGGTAACTACAAAGTCTTGCTTGTCACCTATCTTGTCGATATAAACAACGTCGTAGTCTTTCATCAAGTGTTGGGCAGATGTAATTTCAAAGGTGGCAGATACTTTTTCTCAGCAAGGTAGACTTCGACTTCCTTTCGCTGGTCCATAGTGAGATAAGCAAACATGATGTTGAGTATCTGGTTGAGATAGACCGTAGGAAATTCAGGTGAGTCTTGGGCCAATGCTGCGTGGCACAGCAATACGACATCGAGGACGTCATAGTCGGGAAGTTTTTCTAGTTGAGGATTCGTTGTCATTGAGAAGCTCTAAGTATTCATCAGGGTAAGCAGTGAAATGATCAAGCATTACAAGAAAAGTTGCAATGCTTGTTTCAGTTGGTTGGACAGGAAGGTTAATCAACATTGAAGTGATATACCTGCGAGTTGCTCGAAGATGAGCAATTGAATCCATTGTCATTCAGTGTCCGTGTCTTCCATTTCAGAGACATCAATAGTTGGATCAGTGGCTTTGGCATAGTCATATACAAAAGCATCAAAGAAGTCTTGTAACTCATCTTGCTTGTCAACAAGTGAGTTACAAATGGCATCCATTTGATCTTCAGTAAGTTGATCCCATTCAGTTTCTAAATGTGCATACATGAGGTCGTACACAGTTTGATCGACCTCATCGTCATCATCTTCTTCTTCCTCATCATCAATGTCAGAGTCTGAATTGTCAGAATCATCATCAAGAATTACTCCTGGATTAGATTCTGCGTATTCATAGACCCAATCATCGATTTGATCATAAATCGGCTCATAATCAAAATCTTCATCATTTTGACAAAGATAACGAACAGATTGACGATTTTTGGCAGTCAGGGTCTTGTAGTGTTCAATCAGATATTCGTCAACATTTATTGCGAGAAACGGATCATAAGAATCATCCGCTTCCAACAGCAACGCACGGCGTTCAGATGCAGCTCCCATCAGAAGTCAGCTCCAACAGACTCTTCAACTTGAACATCAACAGCTTCAACAGAAGTGTCAGGTTCAGTTGTAGTGTTCAATGCATCTTTTAAGGTAGTGACAATGCTAGACATCGATAACTCATATGATTCCCATGCTTTTTCCGTACGATCGGATTTAAGGATTGCATAAAGATCTTTATCAGAATAAATCTGACCGGAACGAATGGAAGCAAAAATGGGTTTACGACCCATGGTGCCTCGATACGAATCGATGTTAAATAATTCAGAGAGCATTCCATTTTGGAACATGCCATACAAACCAGAAATGACACAAGTGGACCACCAAGTTTGAATACCTGAGGTAACCAAAATTTTGGTACCTTTATTCGACTCAACTGTGATATTGAGTTTAGTGGCGTTTTCTGTACCAATTCCAGTAACAATATCGACATCGATAAGCTTGACGCTTCCAATACGCTGTAAAGGCTTTCCAGCCTTAGTCATCAATGCGACTGGCTTTTCATCATTACCGATGTAATGAAAAAGTACAGCTTCGCTTTCTTTGACAACACCGATGCCGATCATCATGTTGATTTCAGGCGCTTCTCCACCTGACACGAGGTCAGCAACAATTGCAGAACTATCTACGAGCATGGTCATGTGATTTAGTTAGTAAGTGAACGCCCAAAAGGGCATAGAAAGATACAGCCGCTGATAAGCGGCAGTATTGTTATTTGTTTCGTGCAGGATCGAGTGCTGCTAATCGATTAGCTCTGTTCTGACATAAGTCAGCACAACGCTGGTACACCGATTGTGGATCATCAGCTTCATGCTGAATAATTAGTTGTTCCAAAAAATGCAAGAACAACTTGGAGAGTTCTCTTGAATCTTTCATTAAACAGCAGCTAGCTCTCCCTGGATCTCAGCAACCTTTGTTGTAGCTTGACATTGGACAAGTATCCAAGCTAGTTCACCGGATACGACATGTTGATCACAGAAGTACTGGACAGTATCTTCGATGATTTCTTGGATCTCTTGGCTTAGTTCTCTGGATATTTCCATTGATAGATATATAAACTACGGAGCTCTGCTCCATTCCATAAATATAGCCGCCAATCGGCGGCTATGGTTGCTTTATTAGATTTGCTTAACTAACAAAAGATACTTATTTCCGACGAGCTTTTCTTGCTTTACGACGGGCTCGACGAGCCATCCTTTGTACAGCTTTTGCCATACGTACAGCCTTCATACTAGCTCTCATAATCGCTGCTTTAGACACACCAGATTTTCTAGCTGTTTTTTTAGCTGTTTTTCTAGCTGCTTTAACTAGGGTTCGATTAGTTTTACGTGCAGCTTTACGGGCAGCCATACGTTTAGCTTTTTGTGCGGCTGTTGGTCCTTTTCCAGCTGCAGCTCTTTTTGCTCGATTAGCGGCTCTATTTGCTTTCGAATTGGCTTTAGCTCTCTTCTTAGCCATCATTAGCTTTTGACGAAGAGCTTTACGTTCTGTAGAACCTTTTGCAGTGGCTTTTAATTTATTTCTAAGACGCATGATTCTCATCATGTTCATCATCCTTGTTGCACGCTTTTGAGCATTAGCTTCCTTCTTTGCTTTGCGATCTTTTCGCTTTTGAGCATTAGCTGCTTTCTTAGCATCCCGCTCTGCTTTCTTATTTCCGCCGGTTCCTGTACCTCCTCCAGAGTTACTTCCACCTGAGGAACCATTTGCTTTAGGTTTATCTTTGGGTTTAGTGCTAGTTCCTCCACCTGAGGAACCACTTCCACCTGAGCCAGACCCACCTCCGGTTCCGTTTCCTCCACCAGAGTTAGAGCCACTTCCGGTTCCTTTATCTTCACCTGAGTTAGATCCACCAGGTTTAGTGGTATTTTTGGAATCAGCTTTGGCATTCTTACCTGCTGCACTGGCACTAGAACTGCCACTACCGCTTTTGCTTGTATTTGTATTTGTATTCGTATTTGACGAATTACCAAAATTGCTTAAATTAATTCTGGTACCCGTACTAGCAGCTTTTCGCTTTCCACGGGTATTTTCTTCGGCAGCGGACATAACTTTATTAGAATACTACATTTAGTTTAACAATCATACTTTTAGTGAATTGTTATTAACTAGTCTTTTTTCTCTGCTTCTTTTGCAGGCTGCGCTGGTTGTGGGGCAGGTGTAGGGGTACGTCGATCAGATCGAGTATTCCGTGCTGCTGCTTCATCACCTAGTGTCATTGGTTTGTTCTCAATACATATTTGTATGATAACTAGTAATTACCACAAACCTGGGATAATTTGACCGGTAAGTGCATATGATCCTAAAGCAGCAATTACTCCAAGCATTGCAAAACGACCGTTTAACATTTCAGCTTTTTCGTTGTGTGTCACAGTGATCTCCATTACGTTGATTGGTGGTTCTTTGGCAAAGACATTTTGACGTCCTTGATCTTCATTAGTTACGGTCATATTAATTATTAAGTCTTGTTAAATTTTAACTCTTTGCATTTAGTTTGTGCGAGATCTTTCTCAAAGATTTCTAAGCCAGCATCAGTAAGTATGTGTTTATACATACCTTCAAATACTGAGAGGGGCATAGTCACAATATCCGCTCCGTTATAAAACGATCGCACTGCTCGATGCACACTACGGATAGAAGCTGCAAGTACTTGAGTTTCTACACCTTTGGCTGCATACAATCCTTTAATTCCACGAACAACTTCTAAGCCTGATACTTGTTGGTCATCAAGTCTGCCAACAAATGGGGATACATAGGTAGCACCAGCTTTAGCAGCGAGAATGGCTTGCGGGATAGTAAAAACTAAAGTGACATTTGTTCGGATGTGTTTCTTAGAAAGTTCTTTGCAAGCAAGCAGACCACATCTAGTCATTGGTAGTTTGATAGTAGCTACACCACTAAATTCTTTAGCAAGTTTGAGACCTTCTTCGAACATCTCTTGTGCACTACCAGTGACTTCCATACTGATATCTCTTACACCAATATCAGACAATTCTTGATAGACAGAGAGTGGATCTTTGCCTGATTTTCTAATCAATGTTGGATTAGTGGTAACCCCATCAATTAGACCAGTTAGGAAATGTTTAGCTACTTCATCAATATTTGCTGTGTCAAGAAAGATTCGCATTATGGTTTTCTTTTGCAAGTACTTTTAATATATTTGAATAGTCTTCATAGCGAGGATTATTGATACTTACATGATGGTATTGATAATACTTAATTGCATGCATCATATCTTGGAGTTGTTCAGCTGATAATTCCATTATCAAAATCCTGTTGATGCGCATTTTTCTGTTGCAACTTTAGCAAAAGCTTTGGTGAGATTACAGACGGATCTTTTGTTAATGCGCGAATAC
>Ga0209336_10001735_pt1 | contig 10522 bp, 12 predicted proteins | sample LinPmetageLP32_FD_184042 | JGI IMG/M metagenome (GOLD analysis project Ga0209336, IMG submission 184042) | Marine viral communities from the Pacific Ocean - LP-32 (SPAdes) (version 2) | ecosystem: Environmental > Aquatic > Marine > Oceanic | place: Pacific Ocean | collected 2009-08-23 | reverse complement strand
ATATGGGAAACTAGGCAACTCTAAACCCATCAATCCTAGAACAAAAACTTCATTACCAGTAAGGTTTTTCCTATAAAAATCATTCATTCTATACATATCTTCTTGTGGTATAGTTTGATCTGATCTCATTTTAACGACATTTTCTGATTTACAGACTTTAACTCCATTTAAAGAAGAAATAAGTTGAAGATTTAAATTACCACCTCCATCTTTTTTCGGGATATCAGAAAAGACAAAGTTTCCTTGTGTTTTATAGTCTTTGATTTTGTGTTTATCACTTTCCCATGTAGAGATAAAAACATCTTTAACGAAATCTAATTTAGAATATTGCGTTGCTATATCTATTGTCTGTGGAAAAATTCCACCTTGAATTACTATGTCTGTATCTTTCATTTTTTATTTTTTGATAAAGGGCATAATCTGTGTTTGAAGACCCAGAGAGGAAGCCGCATAAGGCTCATGAACTTCTAGTCCATATTCTTTACAAACTGGATCAGTATCTCGACTGCCGATTTCGTGACCCCAGTCATGGACAGCAATACAGTCTCCTTTTTTCAGTAAAGGGGCGAAGGTCGAAAATTCCAAAGCCTTGTTGCCTCCGTCGCAAAAAATAAAAGTTTTAAATTTGTCTATATTTTCTTTTATACCATTAATAGAGGATGTATCGAAAACATTTTGATGAAAGGAGTTAATAAATGGACTAATCTCTGACAATTTGTCGAACCAGTGGCCAGCCCCCTCATTTGACCTATTATACCAGTCTTGTTTTGGGTTAATCTCAAAAGTATCAAAGAAAAAAGCCTCTGTTATAGCTGCCATATTCGCAAAATAAGTAGATAAACACCCTTTTTGACTACCTAATTCTGCCACGTATTCGAATTTGTTCCCCTCATAGTAGTGTTCCTGCCAATAAATGGAGGCATATGATTGAGACATACCCGCACCCATAAAACGGCGGTTGATAATTTTCATATCTTCAAGTTGCATTTCTCTATCAGCGTATAGATTTTTACCTATTGCTGGATTGCTACCATGAGACTTTTCTAAAAGTAATTTGTCGTGTTTCATTGTTTTAATATTAAGCTCTCCCATATTTGACCTTGCTATAGTTTAATGTTATTTTGTCAAAAGAAGAAGATACTTCCTCCTTAATTTTATTTCTATTCCAATTTAAATCTCTGACTTCCATCGCTAAATAACCTACTTTTTCGAAATCTGGATTATTAGATTTTACTATTTCAAATATCTTTTCTTCCACCATCCAAAGATCTAAATTAGCCCGATACAAACGATCTGTAAACTTTTTTATCAAGTCGGGTTGAAACTCAATCATTATTTTTTTATAAATATTTATTTCATCTTCTACATTAGTAGAAGATCTTTCTGATCTAATTTTGGTAATAGTAAACCTATCCAAAACTTCTGACATTGGCATTTTCATTTTAAATAATCTTTTTTCCAGTAATTTGAAACAGTGTAAGTCTGACCTTTTTGTAATGTCGATCTAGATAATAAATACTTTCCACAATCTAAACTTTTGACAAAGCCATCTATGAAGCAATGGACAGAACTCTCGACACAATAAATAGCCCTAGCATTTTTAATTACCTTATACCATCCAACAATATTATCGTCTTTAAATTCCTGTAATTCAATAACTTTTTTGTTTATTTTTTTTGGTAGTTCAGCCTTGTCATTATTAGAGCTTGTCAAATGGGCTAAGACATAGTCTTTCTCATCTCCAACAAAGTGATCATAGATTTCATTTTCTTTTTCGATATCTCTCAACCAATCTAAATCATGTTTGAGTTTAAAATCTAAATCTGCTAATCGGTATTTTGTTTGTTCAAATTTTTCCCAAGGAAGCTCCGCTGTTGAGTGTGGACCTCTGTCAGCCAAGTTAAGTATTAAATCAGGCTTTAGTGAATGAGCGAGTTCCAAACATTTAATAACATCAGACCTTAACCAGTCAGAATCTAAAACTCTATCGTCCAATATGGTATTAGTAGCGTATGGAAAATGCTGCATTACATGGGAAAACTTTTTCCTAGTGGGCCATATCACTTCGTATCCTAAATCTGCATAATGTTTTGCTATTGGAGCGCTAATAAAAAGATCCCCAAAAGCTCCAGGTTGTATTAGTAGACACTTTTTCATTCTTGCAACTTAAAAACCAAAACGCCTTTTGTGAAGACATCTCGTTTATACGTTTGGGATGAATAATTTCCTATTTTTGAAACTGCTTCTTTAATTTTTTCGGGATTAGGATAAGAATCTATCTGAATAAAATCAGATAAATCATCTACGATAATAAATTGTGGTAAGTTTTTTTCTACCGCTTGTATTTCTCGAATTACTGGCGAGCCATATCTGCCGACTGACTCATCGTAGGTAGTGTCTCCCCCTGAACCATGAGCGTCTAAAAAAAGAAAATAAGGATCAGTTATATCGCTAATTATATTTTGTAGAATTTCATTACTAGATCCTTGTAGAAATTTTACATTTGGTAAATCGTAAGTCTTTATGCAAAATTCAAAAAGTTCTTCTGATAATTCAATCGTGATAACCTTCTCAAAAAACTTAGACCACTGCTCTGTCCCCCATCCTCTGTGAGTCCCAGTTTCTATACAAAGAGGAACTTTTTTAGGATCGACCCCAAGGTGTTTTAGTAATTTTATGTAGTGATGAGTTTTCATTTAATATTTTGTTCTTAAACTTGATTTGAATCCTTTGAAATTTTCGTCATCGGTGGCTAAAACGCTGCCATGTTTAGTTAGGGCTTTACCCCAATAAACTTTAAAATCTAGATCTTCAAATCTGTCATTTAATTCCCAATCCATTGGTTGAGTTATTTTTGTTTCTTGAAGAAGACTGTTGAGTCTTTGTAGAGAGTGTTTTTTATAAAGGACCGTACAAAGCCCGTTGGTCGCTGGGTGTTCTTTTTTACCAAAAACATCTCTGTCATCCCCTCTTCTTATCCATGCTTCACCTAAAAAAACGCAGTCGTAATTAATATTATTATTATCACATATATCATGCATTGCATCTACGTAGGTCAATGGACTTTCTTTGAAGATAACATCATCTTCTAAAATAAAAAACTCTTCACCTTTATCCATATTGGATATTTTATTTACAGCCTCTTTGTATTTCATACATAAAGACATTTCAGATCTAAGCATTTGCCTGTCGAATTTTTTTTCGAAATCTTGTAAATCAAAATTTTCATTTATAATCTCATCTGTTAGATCTTCTTGATCAAACTCTTCTATAAATTCATAATCAATATCAGGAAACCAAGAATTAAGCTCACTCAACATGTGCGCTTTCCTGTCTTTTAGTTTCGTATAATGAATTACGAAGATTTTTTGAATGGAATGCATCTTTGTAAATAAGAATAGATATTATAGTCAGTAAAGTATTTAATTTTAGATTCCTTTACATGGTCTATATATTTTTTGTTAGAACCTTCAATTATATTTCTGATATCTTCTATAACAGATTCACTCCCTACATCAATTTTTTCAAATGACTTTGGGTTATAGAACTCATGCGCCAAGTTACATCCATCATAAATAGGGACACAATTATTCATAAAACAGTCAGTTATTTTTTCTGATATATAATAATCTTCTTTAGAGTTCTCTATACCAATACTAAACTCATAATCGCGTAGTGCGTCTTCTTTATATTCAGCATAACCTTTATAGCGAGGATCATTTATCTGCCAACCTCTACCGTAGACATCTATATCTAAATCTGATTCAAAAATTTTGACTAACAACTTCTCTCTTTGTAGATATAAAGAATCTGGGTGTTTTGGAGATCCAGCTATAGCTCCGTGAGCAGCTAATATCATAGAGCATTTTTTGGGTTTGTCGAAGTTTTCGTACGAAAGGTATTGTTCCATCGAAGTTTTTATACCCTCTCCAGCCTGTTTTACATGCGATTGTGTAGAACCACCAGAATCTTCACTAAACATTAAAGTAGGAGCCATTTCTACATTATCTCTGTGAGCGAATCTACCTACACTGCTAAATACTTTAAAACTATTATCCAATACAGCATCTTGTATGCAGTGGCTCCAACTTGGCTCCATAGTGAATACTATATTTTTGTCTCTTGAGACAGAAAGCATTTCAGAGCTATTATTGAATGTAATTAAATAGTCAAAATTTGAACCAGATGTAATTTCTAGTCCATCTGGAGGAATTCCCCAATTTCGGATTACTCTATCAGCTAAACCTTCTGGACTGTCCCAGTGACAAGCAAACTTTATTTTAATATTATTCATTTTTAAAGAAATTAAAATCTATTAATGACGGGTCAAAATTGCCCCATAGATTATTATAAAGATCTTCGGATAATTTCAAATTTTTAAGTTCAGACCAATCGTCTATGATTAGAATAGGTATTCCCATTTCTTTAAACTTTTCTACCCCATGCCATCTAGTGACAATAGGAATACTTTTCATATAGATAGCTTCCCAAGTTTTATGACAATCTAAACCATTCCCCACAGGAGAAACTGTAAAGTAAGATTTGGCTATATCTCTTAAATAATCTTTTTGAGTGGACTCAACAAAATTGTCATGATCTTGTATAGAAGCCGCATCGGGGTAATTTTTTTTATTTTGAGGAGGGTATTGATCTGATATTTTATTTAAACAATCATATCTGGCTGGTGGATTTGTAGAGACGTTAAAATTAACATAGGCTTTATTGGTCTTTTTTTGTTCCTCCTCTGTAATTTCAAGAAACCTTGGTTGATTTCCATGTGACCATTTAGGATTAGCTATTCCAATGGGAATGGGTTTTAATTTAGGGTGATCAAATACCAAGTTTTGAGTATACCACTTGTTTATATTGGGGAATAAATCTAATACATAATCTATCTCTTGAGCGCCAAAATTCATGTCAGAATTATGGGTAACTAAATCAAAGACATCAGGAAGTTTTACAGATCCAATTTTTACATAAGTATTTAATAAACTTAGATATTCGGGTTTGCAAAATACGAGATTGTTGTCTAAAGATTTATTTTGAAAATTAACAAAAAAAGAATCTCTAGCATTTTTATAATCCGTTAACTGTAAGCCACATTGATGCTTGAAATAAGTTCCGCAAATAAAATTCATTTTAAAGCCCTTTCCCAAAATATAGATGGAGCGTTTTCGCAGCCATCTCTAAACTTTTCATAACCAACGTCATTAAATTCAATATAGGCTCCTATTTTTGATTTGTCACCTATAATTTCTTCAACGCCACATAAAATTGCCTCACCCATCATTCTGCAAAACGGCTCATTTACCAAAGGTCGATGAAAAATAGCTTTTGATGACTGCAATATCAAAGGAACGTCTTCATATTCTGCTCGACCATTAAATTTAATATTAGGATAACCTTTGAACATTTTTTGCGGAGGAGTTTCTCCCCAGCCGAAAACATCTATTTTTCTATCTTTATTTTGTTCCGCAAACCTAAGTAAATTATTTAAGCCTTTTAGGGAGTGTAAAAAACCACAATAGACTACATCATATTTTTTTTCTTGATTAGATTTTTTAAACTTAGAAGTGTTAATAGCATCATAAACAATTTCTACATTGTGAAAGTAATCTCCATATAAATCTTTAAAGTAATTGTAATGATAATTACTTAAGAAAAAATTCTTTTTAGCTTTAGAAAATAAAAGATTTCTCGTTTCGTTATCTAAATAATCGCAAGAGTCATGTTCTAGCCTAACAGAATTAGGTAATTTAATAATCAAGGGTATTTTGGGAGGAGATATTTTACTAATAGCCTCTAAATTAGAATTAATCACCAAATCATAAGAAGATAAAAAATCTGTAATTGATGAGTCGTAATGGTGTTCTTTTATATCAAGACCTAACTCTCTGCCTTTATCGATAAGCAATTTATTGCTTACTTGAGCGCCACCTTGTCTTTGTTCTAGTGTGAAATCAGATATAAATAATACTCTCATGCAACGCATGATTATATTCTACAAACCTTCTTCTTCAAGAACTTCCTCAATTTCAGCTAGGAATGGAAAAGAATTTAAAAAATCCTGATGATCAGCAAAGTTGGCATCATCCCAACCCCACTCACTTAATACCTCTTCGTCATCCCAAGCTAAAGCCTCACTAGAGATCATTTTACTTACTGGTTTTTTACTCCAAAATCTGCAAGACCAATATCTAGCTTTGTGTTTTGGTCCTGGGTTCGAATCACATTTATGACGCGCTCTAAAGTTCCTACGTCTAGCAGGATCGTCTCGTTTGATTTCCATATTAGGATCACCAAACTTTACCATGACTGTATTACCTTTGGGGCTTTTTACATAAACTCCAAATTTCTTTTTGGAGCCAGAAGGTAAGCGAAAAGGTTTATTTAAAGTTTTTTTTTCCGCTTCGGAGTAATCGATATCTTCTATATCTTGATCCATTTCCTCTTCAGAAACGCCAGCTTTTAAAAGATCAATTTTAGAAAGAGCAAATTCTAACTCATTGTAGTCAACGTAGGCTTCTCCATTTGGCTCATTGTAGTATTCTTCACTGCCTATAGCTATGTCGCCATCAGCAGCTCTATAAGATTCTTTTACTTTACCTCCGCTAACCATTTTAAGAAATGTATTTACGCGAGCCATAGACCACTGGCCCCTACTTTTTCCAGGACGGTGGCTGCTAGAAAACGCTCCCGAACCTCTTCTATATACTTTTTTAAGTTGGCCAAGAGTGACTTTTTTAGAATATTTTTCGTTATGTTCTTTAACTTTATTCTTTAAAGCGGTAATAACTTTTTCTGAAAAAGTTATGGACGGAGCTTTTTTATCACCACCTGCGGAACCTTTCGGATTCTTTTCAGACCCTTTCTTACGCTCCGAAGGTTTAGCGGGAGTTTGAGCAGAACTGCGTGGGCCTTTACGTTTAGCGCTCTGGCTTTCTAAAAACTCTTTAGCTCGGTCTGAAAAGTCGTATTCCATCAAGAATTTATTACACTTTTAAATATTAAAAATGAATATTACCCCTCACAAGAAGAGCAATTTAGTATAGATCTAGCTAATTCCTGACTAGGATTGGCGCTCCTCTGATAATAAAAACTTTTAACTCCTTGTTCCCAACCAAATATTAACAATTCACTAGCCTGTTTTGGTGGGCATTTAGGAGAAACCATGATATTCAAACTTTGTCCTTGGTCAATAAATTTTTGTCTTTGAGCAGCTTGAATTACAACTTCTTTTTGAGAGATTTCCCCAAAAGTCTTGAATACAGCTTTTTCTTCATCTGAAAGAAAATTTAAATGCTGCACAGAGCCTCCTTTAAGAAGAATTGATTTCCAAGTCGTTTGGGTGTTTTTATTCTTTTCTTCTAAAAGCTCTTCAAGATAAGGGTTTTTATAAGTGAACTTTCCTTTAGCTAAGTCTTTTGTAAAATAGTTACTATTTAGCGGCTCTATAGAAGGAGATACTGCGCCTAATATAAAAGAGCTTGAAGTGGTCGGCGCGATAGCCATCGTGGTCATATTGCGCTTGCCATATCCTTTTAGATGTTCTGGCTCTCCGAACAAAATAGCTAATTCTTTTGTCGCTTTATCACACTTATCTGAAATGGTTTTATGTATTTCTGAATTTAAAAATTTAGCATCCATGCTTTCAAAAGAGAGCATTTTTGATTGCAAGTAAGAATGCCAACCTAAAACACCCACACCTAAAGCTCTTTGTCTTCGAGAGAAGTTGTGAGCAGACTTCATATAAGGAATATCTTCTGTTTTTTGGATATATTCCTCCATAACTGCATCTAAAAAGTAAGTCAAAGTTTCTACAGCATCAGTCTCTACGATTTCGTCCCAATTTAGTAAGTTCAACGAAGATAAACAACATACAAAAGATTCATCCTCCGAAGAGTGAAGAAATATTTCACTACAAAGATTAGACGCATGGATTTTAAGTTTTTTATCCTTGTAGGGTTTGGGGGCGTTAGCGTTCGCAGTATCAGAAAAAAATATGTATGGATAACCAGATTCGTATCTTTTCTTAATAACCTTACCCCAGATAGATCTTTTCTTTTTATCACCCCCAACCATAGATCTCATCCACTCATCAGTGATGCAAACAGCAAAAGACATTTCTTGTATAGGGTTTCCCTCTGATCTAATCCTAAGAAATTCATAAATATCAGGATGGTCTATCGGCAAGTAAGCAGCGAAAGATCCTCTCCTGACATTGCTTTGTGAAACGACAGATGTGACCTTATCAAAAAGCTCCATAAAATGGACAGGACCACTAGATGTCCCTCCATCAGAAATATTAGCTCCCCTAGATCTCAAGGAGCCAAAATAACCAGACGTACCTGAACCGAGTTTGGTTTGCATACCGACTTCGGCTTGTTTATCAAGAATAGAGTCCATACGATCTTCGATGTATACACCATTACAAGATATTGGTAGACCTCTTTCTCTACCAAAATTAGCCCAGACAGGGCTTGCTAAAGAATAAAATCCTCTATAAAGATAATCCTCGAACTTTTCTGCAAAGCCTTTTATTTTAAGATATTTTTCGGCAGCTACTGCAATATCATGACCTCTGATTTCAGCCGTTTCATCATTTTGAAGATAACCGTTGTTTAAAAACTTACGAGCATCCTTGTTAAGCCATTTATATTTGTTCATTAAAAAAGATCGTCAGCGTCGAATGTTTGAGAATTTTTTGAATATTCAACTGGTCTTGAGTGGAAAAAATCAGTGGCGTTATTGCCCATCAATTCCTCTTCGAACCACATTGTATCTTCTAACAATGAAGTGTCAACATCAAACGCTGAATGAAAGCCTATTTTTTCCAAGGAGTCATTAATTCTATTTTTAATAAACTCTTTGAGAATGTCAGCATTCAATCCTTTTTCATCAAAACCATTGATCATCCAATCAACGATTTTACTTTCTGCCACAAAAGCATCTTTAGCTTCACTAGCAATTCTCTCTTCTAATTCGTCATCAAAAAGCTCGGGGTGCTCACTACGAATAGTGTTAATGATTTTAATACCAGCAAGAGCGTGAATATTTTCTTCATTACGAGTATATTTTACTTGCTGACCAGTATCCTTCAATACGTTACGATAGCGATTAAACCAGTTGACGATATAGAACTGGCTAAACAAAGACACATTCTCTACAAAAAGAGTAAAGAGAATAATAGAATAAACATATTGTTTTTTTGAATCTTTGTAAAATTTATGATTATATTTGCGGAGATATTTCACCCTACCTTCGATAAAGTCAAGTTCTAAATTTTTCTCGAAAACATCCTCTAATCCCATTACGCTCAACAACCTCTCGTAAGCATTATTGTGAATAACTTCAGTATTAGCCATTACGTAGCCTAAATCAGTTAGACTCGGATGAGGTAAATTATCTCCGAGCTTACTCCAGAATTTTTTTACAGCAACTTCGATCTGGCCGATTGCAGAAAGAGTCCTTACGATCATCTCTTTTTCGTCTCCTGACAAGTTTACATTAAAATCTTGAATATCACTGCTAAAACTGAATTCTTTATCGGTCCAAAAACCGTTATGCATTGCCTCAATAAACTCCTGCGCCCAAGGGTAATGGTCGGGCTTCCTCGATACCTGTTCTTCAAAAATCATGGTGTAAAAGATTTTACACTTAGTCCTGATCTAAGGCAAGCTCAAATACGATATTTAGAATTTTTTTTTTGTTGTTGACAAGGGATTACAGAGACGTATAATAACCGTGAAACGGGATAAACGTAATTCTTAGCTATTACGTCATAGATAAAGCAATACGTTATACTGTATCGTATACGTTTTATAAATATATTATAAATAATAACAGATTTTTTTTGATTTCTGTGGAAAAAGAAAATACAGATGCTAGAATGTGTTCAGTGGAAAGCGATCTAACACTCATTTCTAAAATACAAGACGATAATGCCGATCAAGAAAGCCTAATAGCTTTAGTAGATCGACATTCTGGGATATTTCACACGATGGTTAACCATTTTATGTCAAGTCCTCAATGCGTCTTGGACAAAAATTCAATCGTAGAGGATAAGGAAATAACGATTTATGATTCAGCTTTGAATTACGATCCCTCTAGGAACACTAAATTCTCTACTCACTTAGCTAACCAGACTAAGTGGAAATGCCTTAATGCATTGAATAAGAAAAAGAAGAATAGAGAATATTTTATTGACGATGAAAACAGTTACATAGAGCCTAGTTGCGATTCTTTTATCGGAGATATCGACAGAGAAGAGGCTTTAGGTGTGTTTGAAAGCTGTCTAAATGCAGAAGAAGACGAAAGAGTTAAAAAAATAGTTGACATGCGTTATGGATCGACTAATAATAGACTCACTCCTTGGAGATCTATAGCTGAAAAGCTTGACTTAAGTATCCAAGGGTGTATTAATATCCACAACAAATTTATTAACAAAGTAAAAAAAGAAGCAAATTATGTATAATTCTATTACAGCCGCAGCATATCTGGTTAAAGACCCAGAAGTAAGAAC
>Ga0209336_10001734_pt1 | contig 10525 bp, 13 predicted proteins | sample LinPmetageLP32_FD_184042 | JGI IMG/M metagenome (GOLD analysis project Ga0209336, IMG submission 184042) | Marine viral communities from the Pacific Ocean - LP-32 (SPAdes) (version 2) | ecosystem: Environmental > Aquatic > Marine > Oceanic | place: Pacific Ocean | collected 2009-08-23 | reverse complement strand
TACGATAAGCAACCTCTCTCTACGCACTGTCAAAGGTAACCACCTCACAGCCCCTAGTGGCTCCTCTAGACCTACATATCAGACGGATGGAACCTCAAGTTGGCTAGAGTTCGACGGGGTAGATGACCAGCTAGAGGCCCCAACGCGATTTGGTCTGTCCGCAAACCCTTCTATCCTCTCTGTGTACGGTGTGCGACCTTCAAGTTATAGCACTGATGCCGCGAGGTTGTGGCAGTTGGGGGCAACAGGCGTAGCAGGTACGTTGAGCGGAGCTTTAGGAACACAAGGGCTTTCTTGGCGGTTTAACAACGGCAACCGTATTTTTGAAGACGTGCCTGCTGGAAGTGACTATGTAATCACGTACTCTCGTCAGGCCGGTGACACATACGGCGACTCGAAAGCGTTCGTTAATGGCGCAGAGAGTACACAGATATCCACCTCCAACGGCAACGACGTCCCCATCAATACGGCGCAGTTTTTCTACGTCAGCTTGGTTGGCAACGCTTTCCAAGGCCGCATGTATTCCCTCACCTTGCTAGAAGAACACACACCAGAACAACAGCTTCAGTTAGAGCTGTGGAGTTCTCGTAAGACAGGGATTACGCTGTGACGTTATATACTAACAGAGTTGCTTTCGTTGCACCTGTAGATCATTCCGAGGTCTGCAATGTAGTAGCCAACCTCTTAGGTCGTTCTGGTTATAATTTCTCTATACGACTTTCTCCAGACGGTCTTGAACCAGCTACCCACTTAGGAGGTTCTACTGTAGAGACAGACTCTTTTGTTAGGGTCTTGAGTTTAGCCCCTTATGTAACCCCTGAAGTTGAAGGTTTGTCAGAAGAAGACTGGGGGGTTGTTGCAGATGACCTATCTACAGATTCAAAACCAAGTCCGCAGACTAACCCTAAAGAACATTTCGATTACCTAGTAGAAACTCTAGGGTTGTCGATTATACAAAACAAAGAGGACTAAACTAATGACTAAGAGCCTGTCAAAAACAGAATCAACCTCTATTCTAGGTGTGGCAGGCCAGAATGTCCACAATGGCAACATCCGTGCAGATGAGTTCCTTCGGGAGCTTAAGGGCCGTGAGGCTGTCAAGAAGTTCCGTGAGATGCGTGACAACGATAGTACCATTGGTGCTGTTATGTATGCAGTTGAACAGATGCTTCGTGATGTGGAGATTAACGTCAAAGCTGTAGACGATAGTGAGGCTGCTCAGAAAGAGAAAGAGTTCGTCGAGAGTATCCTAGAGGATATGGAACATACTCTTGATGACCATATTGCTGAGGCTCTTAGCTTCCTATCTTATGGTTTCTCTTGGTTCGAAGTAGTATACAAGCGTCGTGAAGGCTTGGGTCAGAACCCTAAGAAGAAGTCTAAGCACTCTGATGGCCGCATGGGTGTCCGTAAGTTAGCTTGTCGTTCCCCTTGGACTATTGACCGCTTCGATGTAGAACATAAGACTGGCGACATTCTAGGTATCTACCAGAGCACAGGTTATGGTACTGGTAAGAACTACATCCCTAGCCGTAAGTCTGTTTATTATCGTACAACTACTATTAACGGTGATCCTTCCGGCAGGTCTATCCTCCGTAACGCCTATACGAGCTATCAGTACCTTAACAACATGCAGTCTATTGAGGCTGTGGGTGTTGAGCGTGAGTTGGCTGGTATTCCAGTAGCTCGTGTTCCTGCTGAGTACCTTTCCCCTGATGCTACTGAAGGTCAGATTGCCTTCCGTAATGAACTACAGTCTATCCTACGGGATGTCAAGTTCAATGACCAAGGCTACATCATTCTCCCTAGTGATACCTACCCAGATAAGGATGGTGCACCTACAGGAGAGCGTCTGGTTGACGTAGAGCTTATGTCTTCTAGTGGCACTCGCAATATTGATATTGACCCTATTATCCGTCGTTACCAGCATGACATTGCTCGTAGCGTATTATCTGAGTTCCTTATGCTTGGTGGTGGTTCTAATGGTTCCTACGCCCTCTCTAAGAGCAAAACAGACCTGTTCCTACGTGCCTTGGAGAGCTATATCACTCAGGTGGTAGACACGCTTAACAAGCAGCTTATTGAGCCTCTGTGGGAACTGAACAACCTTAACCCCGATCTGATGCCTAAGCTGGTTGCTGGTGACGTTGCTCCCCATGACCTTAAAGAGCTTGGTGCATACCTTCGCAATCTCAATGGTGCTAACATTAACTTGGCTGACCAACCTGAGATTGTTGATGCTCTCCTTCATAATGCTGAACTTCCTGAACTGGATCGTGAGAAGTACGAAGAGTCACTTGAGGTGGCCCGTCAAGCTGCTCTGGCTCCAGTTCAAGAGGATGAGCCTAAAGAAGATGATGAAGAAGATCAGGAAGATGAAGAAGAAGTCTCTAAACTTGCCGCTTTGCAAGAGGAGGTTCTTAAAGCCTCTTTGGAGTACCTGAAAGATGACTGAGTTTGCCAACAATGTAGCTATCATCAAAGCTGTTGTAGCCAAAGAACTCCTTAAGAAAGACTTCACAGGACGTGAGGGTGACAAAGGGGATAAAGGCGACAAGGGTGATATTGGTGACAAAGGCGAAAGCATTGTTGGTCCTCGAGGTCCAGTAGGTAAATCTGGTACTGATGGTTCTCACGGTGTTGACGGTAGAGATGGTGATGAGGGCAAGCGCGGACCTAGAGGGCTTAAAGGTAAAGACGGTGTTGACGGGGATACTATCGAAGGTCCAGTAGGCAAAGCTGGTTCTGACGGTGTAGACGGTAAAGATGGCCGTGGTATCAAGTCTATCAAGGTGAACAATGAGAATATGCTTGTTGTTACCTATGACGATGGTGATATGACTATTGCTGGTAAAGTCTCTGTTACTAATAAGACTGAGGTTATCCAGAACGGTGCAGGTCTTCCTTTAGGGCACTTCGCGCTCCACAGTGTTACTCTTGATGATGACAAACAGCTTATTGTCAAATGCAACAACAATAAGACTTTCATACTCCCTATGCTCCAAGCTAAGGATATTGGGGGTTTTGCTGACTACAATGACACTAGCACATCTTCTTCCCCTGTTACTCTATTAGACAATACTTGGACCGACATCCCTAACAACGGTGCAGGTGCTTTCTCTAACATTAAGTTGCCTACAGGCGTTACCCAACTGCTAGACCCGAGTACAGGCGCTATTCTCCTAGATGAGTTGCCCATTGGTTCTTCTGCTATTGTCCGTATGGACTACACAGTGACACCTACGACCAACAACGCTGCACTTGACTTCCGGTACACACTTGGTGGTGGCGCAGGTGCATACACCCTAGAGACTACAGTAAACCGTCTTGATGAGGGTTCAGGTAGAGAATACCGTCAGGCTCTTGTTACTCACTATATCTATGTAGGGGATAACAACACTAAAGACAACCCTATCCAACCCCAAGTTAAGTTGTCAGGCGGCGGAACTCTGGTTAATGCGGGTATGGTTATTGAAGTGAGGAAATCTAACGGTGACTATTAAGATTTACAAAGATCAAAACGCTGGTGCGGTGTTTATTGAGAACGCTAACGGTGTCCAATTCCTTAATGCACTTCAAGCTACTATGGATGACCCTGCTGACGTAAAAGTTAATATCCGTGACCTATCTAAAGACGTAGATATTTTCACACAAGTCCCTTTTGGGGATTTTGTAGATCAAAGTGGGTCTGCTTATGGCCCTAACGCCACAGATACGGTAAACGCCCTTAATGCTGAGTTCTCCGCCTCTGGCAGTTCTACTGGTGTAGCGCCTGTGATTACTTCCGCCACTACAGTAAACCTCACAGAAGGTGACACTCTTAACTATGAACTCGTTGCAACCAATGGCGTAGGTTATGAGTGGGACAACATCCCCTCTGGAGTAGTTAATGTAGAAGGCAACTTAAGAAAACTTATTGGCGGCTCTAGTCTGGCGGTAGGTACTTACAACATGACCGCTAAGGCTGTCAACTACTTTGGTGAAGATAGCGAGACTGTTTCCCTTGTAGTAGCTAGTCCTCCTTTCTCAAACACGAAGAGCGTAAACTTCCAGAACCAAGATTATCTGGGGGCTAATGCTGCACTTCTTGACGCAGAACTTGGACGCTCTAGTAATGGCTCTGGAAGCGGAGATGCGTGGACAATATCGCTGTGGTTTAAGCCTAGCACAAACACTAATGGTCAAACGGTGTTTTACTTTGGTGCATCTGACGTAACTAACTCAGGGTTTATAGAGGTTAGGTTTGTTGGCGGCACTGACAAAATCAGGTTGCGGTACGGTTCCAATAACAACTACGTCCAACTAAGTAGCCCCACAGACTCCCTTACTCATAGTGCTTGGAATCACATTCTAATGAGCTACGATGGTGGAACTACAGGGGCTTCCTCTGACGATGTTTCAGACTACTACAGTCGATTTAAGATTTTCATTGATGGGTCTCAGCAGACTACTTCTAATAGTCACAGTAACTACGGTTGGTCCTCGGCCATATCAGGACAGAACCTAAGAGTGGGTAGGTTCTCTTCGGGCAACTACATGAGAGATAACTGCCGTGTAGACGAATTGGCTATTTGGGGTTCAGATCAGTCGGGTAACATCTCTGACATTTACGACTCGGGTACTACCCACGATCTTGACCTCCTTAGCCCCTCGCCGGATCATTGGTGGCGTATGGGAGATGGTGACACGTACCCTAACATTCAAGACAACGTAGGTACTGCGGACTTTGTTATGTACAACATGACCGCTGCTGACATTGTAACTGATGCACCTTAAGGAACAGCTAATGTATGATCCAGACACTCTCCCTACTGAGGATGAAATTAACAAAGCTGACAAACCCCTAAACAAGCCTTTCCGGCTGCCCAAAGGTAGTTCTAAGAAGTTCGGGGTTTACGTCAAGGATGGCGACAAGACTAAGAAAGTTACCTTCGGTGATCCTAACATGGAAATCCGAAGGGACGATCCTAAAGCTCGTGCTAACTTCCGGTCTCGCCACTCCTGTGACACAGCAACAGACAAGACTAGCGCCCGATACTGGTCTTGCCGCATGTGGGAGAAAGGAACCTCTGTGAGCGAAGTAACAAAAGGCATTGAGGGTCAAATCCTTAAGTCTGATGAAGAACAGAGGCTCGTCTACGGGTGGGCCTCCGTTATCACCGAGAAAGGCGAACCTGTAGTGGATCGTCAGGGTGACGTAATTAAACCTGATACGCTCGTAAAGGCTGTGAATAACTTCATGGAGCATGTGCGTGTAGGTAAACAGATGCACGACGGAGACCAAGTTGGTGTAGTGGTTCACTCATGGCCCTGCACTAATGAGATCAATAAATCTGTCGGGCTAGAGGCTGACCGTGAGGGTTGGCTGGTCGCTTTTAAGGTCTATGACGATGATGTCTGGGCTAAGGTTAAAAGTGGAGAACTCGCCGCCTTCAGTATTGGGGGTCGTGCGGTAAAAGGAGAGTATGATGGCGACTGAGTTGCTTGAACTTCAACTAGAGGAGCTATCTTTGGTTGATCGTCCAGCCAATGCAGAAGCGATGGTTACTCTTTTCAAACGGGACGATACCCAACTAGAGGACATCGACAAGATGACTGAAGATAAAGACACCAAAGTTAAGGCTTACATGGAAAAGCATAGCTGTGGCAAAGATGAAGCCATGAAGGCACTTGGTTATGACGTAGAGAAGGCTGAAGAAGCTAACCCTGCTGAAGAACTGGCTGCTGAGATTGAGACCCTTAAGGCAGACAATGAGCGTCTCCGTAAAGGTTTGATCGAAGAAGGCTACGTGATTAAGGCTGAAGCCATCGAAAAGAAAGCTCCTGAAGAGTTTGTCGAGTACGAAGGTGAACAGATCAACAAGGCTGACATTCCGGCACCTATCCTTAAGGCTCTGGAAACTGCTGAGATTGAGAAAGCTGATATGGCCCTGACTAAGAAAGCTGAAGAAACCCTTCCGCATTTCTCTGTTGAGGCTGCTAAAGGTCTTCTGTCTGCTGTGTCCAAGATGGATGACGTAGATATGTTGATGGAAGCTCTTGCTGCTGCTGACAAAGCGTTTGCAGATAAAATGGAAGAGTTCGGTAAAGCTGATGTAGATGGGGAGTTCTCCTCTGCCTCTGATAAAGTTGAACACATGGTTAAGTCTCATATGGAAGAGAATGGACTTACCAAAAAGGATTACGCCAAGGCTTATGCGGCAGTCGCTAAGACCCAAGAAGGCAAGTCCCTTATCGCTAAAGCCTACAAAGGAGAATAACTCATGGCTACTATGCAATCGCGGGATACCCGTACTTTTGTTGCAGGTGAAGACCTCTCTACTGCACAATTCAAATTCGTTACTCTGGAAGCCGATGGTCAAGTTGATCTGGCTGACTCTGCTGGTGAGAACTGCGTAGGAGTTCTGCTGGTTGAAGGTGAAGCCGCTCGTGCTGTTACCGTAGTCCTGACTGGCTCCGTCATGGTAGAAGCTGGTGGTACTGTTACTGCTGGCGGTGCTGTTGCAACTGATGCAACTGGTCGTGCCGTAGACGCAACCACTAGCGATATTATCATGGGCTACGCTCGTGAAGCTGGTGTTGTAAACCAAGTTATCGAAATCGAACTTATCCAAGGCGGCAACGCTTCGGCGTAAACCCGATTAAAAGGAAAATAATACTATGCCTATGTTGACACCATCTCAGGTACACCTTGATGTGCCTCTGACTAACCTGACCATCGCTATGGCTCAGGAAATGACTAACTTTGTAGCGGATAAAGTCTTTGGTACTATCTCCGTTGATAAACAATCCAACAAGTTCTATAAGTATGACCGTGAAGGACTGCGTCATGGTGACGTTAAACTTCTGGCTCCTCGTACCGAAGTGAACCGCGTTGGTATGTCCCTCTCGAATGACAACTACTTTGCTGAAGTACGTGGCATTGGTATGGACTTTGATGAGCAAGAGCTGGCTAACGAAGACACCATGCTTGAGTTCCGTTCTCAGGGTGCTAACGTCTTGATGGAGAAAATCCTGATTGACCGTGAAGTTCGTTGGGCTGACACCTTCTTCAAGGCTGGTGTTTGGGGCACTGAGACTACCCCTACTAACCTGTGGTCTGACTACACTCTGTCCACCCCTATCGTTGACGTGACTAACGCTCGTCGTGCGATGCAGCTTAAGTCTGGTGGTTACAAGCCAAACTGTATGGTTGTAGGTAAGGCAGTTCGTGACATTCTCGTGAACCACCCTGACATCCTTGCTCGCCTGAACGGTGGTGCTACTGTTGCTAACACTGCTTTGATCACTGACGCCAAACTGGCTGAAATCTTCGAAGTTGAGCAGTTCTTGGTAATGGAAGCTGTCTATAACGATGCTGCTGAAGGTCTGGCAGACAACATCGACTTCATCGGTGGTAAACATGCGATGTTGGCATATAAGCCTTCGTCCATGGGTCTGAAGACTCCTGCTTCTGGTGCTATCTTTACTTGGGATTCCATTCCAGGTGTTGGTGGTCTGGGTATCACTGTTGAGTCCTTCTCGGACGATGCTCTGAAGCGCCAACAGGTTGCTGAGATGATCCAAGTTAAGTGTGCGGATGACATGAAAGTTATCGGTGCTGATCTGGGTTACTTCTTCGACAGCGTTGTAGCTTAATAGTTACTTACTAGCGGTAGACCCTGAGTTTCGGCTTGGGGTCTAACCCAATTATAAAATACCGTAACAACATCAAATAGGAATATAATATGCACCCTACATGGTTAGGCTTTCAGGTTGATTGGCCTGTATTCGTAAAGAACCCTTTTCAAGCAGCTAATACCTCTTGGACACGAGGAGAACACTTTAACTGGCAAGAGCGCAAGATGGACCCTTATAAGGTCTACACTATGTATGCCGCTGGCTATTTGTTCCACAATCAAGATTTAGAGAAAGACAATAAAGTTGGTGATCGTCTTAGTGAGATGAATACAGACCAGCTTTATACTCTAGTAGGTCTTCTGAATGGTGAGGTTAAGAAACGTACTACCTCTGCGGAAGAACTAAAGAACAAGCGGTGTCGCCAGTCTAAGATTGATGATAAACAGCGTGGATTGCTCCGCTCATTCCTACGTAAGAACCCTTGGATTACCGAGGACTTCTACAAGTTTCGAGACGACATCCTCGGAGAATAAATAACAAGGAGACCTGATATGAGTTGGTCCTATGACCCCACAGACTTAAATACGACCACTGCTTCAGGTCGCCTAAACACTGTACGCTTCCTTGTAGGTGACACAGACACTAATGACCAGAAGGTTCAGGATGAAGAGATTACGTTCTCTCTGTCTCAAACTAATGACGATGTAAACGCCGCTGCTTCTTATGTGGCTCGTACTCTAGCTTCCAAGTATGCCTCTAAGGTTACTATCGAACTGGATGGTCAGCTAATGGCCCAATACAGTGACCTCTACAACCACTACAAGTCTCTGGCTGATAAACTAGACTACCAAGCTAAGAAGTTCGGTGCTCAGTTGGGTGTCCTTGCTGGTGGCATTAGTAAGACTAAAGTTGGTGTAGTAAGAGATAACACTGACCGAGTAAAGCCAGCCTTCCGTAGAGATAGGTTCACTAACCCACCTGATTCTGACAGCTATAGCTAAGAGGTTCACATGCTCAGTAAGGATATGTATGCCCTAGTCAATGAGTTTGGTCAACCTGTTACTCTTAGGAAGGTTGTCACAGGAACTTATAACCCAAGCACAGGTACAACGAGTAATCCAGACCCACAAAACTATTCAGTCAAGTCCTACATGGCTCAATTCACTCTGACAGAGCTAACACTAGATACTGTTGTCAGAGGCGATAGGAAAGCCCTTCTGTCTGCCTATGATACCTCTGGTGTAGCTATCCCTGCCCCTGATGAGAGTGACCTCTTGGTGGGCGTAGGAGACACTGTGAGGGTAGTTGCTACTCAGACGATCTACAGCAGTGACAGCGTTGTCTGCTACATCTGTCAAGTGAGGGAATAATATGGCTCAGGTAACAGTTAAGGGTCTTAAGGCCATTGACAACATGCAAAAACAAGCAGTGAAGATCGTAAGTGGTGAACTGGAGGACTACTTCACTGAGATGGCTAACGACGCTATCAACATGTCCCCTGTATGGTCTGGTGCTTACGTTAAGTCTTTCTCTTTCAAGTCCAACAACTCTAGTAGTAGGGGCCGTAGGATTGATGGTGCTAACTGGAAGTTCCCTAAGAAGACGGGTTCTGAGGCTGACAGAGAGACAGGTAGGGATTTGCTTTTAGGTGATGTTAAGGCTGCCTTTGCAGACAAGGACGATAACACTAAGCACAGTTCCTTTACCCTCCGTAATGACTCTAACCACGCTAGGTTTGTGGAGGATGGTATTGAAGGACCAACTGGCCCCAAAGGAACCCACACACCTAAGAACGGCCACCGTATCTTTGGGAGGTTGAAACGAAAGTATGGCTGACATTAACAGAAAGATTAGGGCTGCACTAGAGACCCACCTATCCAACATCTCCGGCTTACCCGACATTGCCTATGAGAACGTCCCTTACGAGCCTACAACGGGTCAGAGCTTCATTCGTGTAGCCTATATGCCTGTGACACGTAGACCTGCTGTAAGAGGCCGTAACCCGCAACAGGAGTACCGAGGAATACTTGCACTTAATGTGTATGCTCCTGAAGGTGCTGGCCCTGCTGCTTGTGAAGACATTGTAGAGAAACTGCTAGAGGGCTTTGAGGCCACCACAGATATTACCTACAATGATGGCAGTGACGACTACACTGTTTGTATTGACTACGCTGAGAGAGACATTGGACTAACTGATGCTCCTTGGTATTTAATCCCAGTCAACATCGGCTGGTTCATCTACAACTAGGAGACTTAGATGACTTGTTTCGCACAGGGTTCCCGTTCCAGCCTTTCCTTTATTGTCGAATCTACTTTCGGCACTACACCTGCTGGTAACTTTACGAACCTCCCCTTCAGCACTCACTCGCTGAACCTAACTAAAGACCGAGTAGCTGGTAACGACATTCAAGCTGACCGTATGCCTCGTGTTGACCGTCATGGCAACCGTCAGTCTGGTGGTGACATTGCTGTTGACCTCCGTAAAGGTGACTATGACGCTTTCCTTGAATCGGCTATGCTTAATGTTTGGGCTACTGATGTTCTCAAGGTAGGCACCACCCCTAAATACTTCTCTATTGAAGATTACGCTGCTGACGTTGACCAAGCGCGTTTGTTCACTGGCTGTACGGTATCTACTCTAGCACTGTCTATCGCACCTAACCAGATGGTAACTACCACTTTCGGGATGGTCGGTAAAGATATGTCTATCGGTATTACTGAGAAGACACAAGATGCTGCTTCTGGTAATGCACCTTTTGATGCTTACTCTGGTGACTTGGCTATCGGTAACGTAGGCTCCTCCTCTGCTGTAGCTATCGTAACCGGTATTGACTTCACCCTGAACAATTCCTTCGCACCTACCTTTGTTGTTGGTGACGATAGTGCTCCTTGTTTGGAAGTAGGT
>Ga0209336_10001733_pt1 | contig 10533 bp, 11 predicted proteins | sample LinPmetageLP32_FD_184042 | JGI IMG/M metagenome (GOLD analysis project Ga0209336, IMG submission 184042) | Marine viral communities from the Pacific Ocean - LP-32 (SPAdes) (version 2) | ecosystem: Environmental > Aquatic > Marine > Oceanic | place: Pacific Ocean | collected 2009-08-23 | reverse complement strand
TGGATGATAACTTAGTCACTCAAGTTACTAAAATGGCAGAGGGTATTCGCAGCGAAAACACCAGGATTCAGAAGGCGTATGACGCCGCTCTCAGTAACCAAACTCTTGATCGGGCGGCAATAGATGCTCTCGAGGGCAATTTGGATAGTGACTTGGAGGATGAAGCTGCTTGAATATCGAAGCTAACCTACAATTAGCGGCAGATCGCCTGTCTAACAGGGAATTTGATGATCTGAGTGTTTTGGATGGGTGGCTCGATGACGCTGGCGAAGCATTTAAGGAAGTGCTTCGCAAGCAACTTACCGAACACACCGCACAAGATACAATTTGGCGTATGTCATCTATAGGTAAACCAATTTGTCAGCTTCAAATGAAAGCTATCGGAGCAAAGGCTCAACGCAAACCTTATAACTTTATCACCCAAATGATGTTGGGAGATGCAGTCGAGATAATTACTGAACTTCTTTTAAAAGTTGCGGCAGTAAATATTACCGGAGGCAAAGATAAGGTCCAATTACAGGTTGCAGATGCTTTAATCCGAGGCACCGACGATATTGAAATTGATGATGCAGTATATGATATCAAAAGTTGTTCACCATGGGCTTTCACTAACAAGTGGAGCAAAGGTTACGCTGGTTTAGTAGCAGATGATCCCTTTGGCTATATTGGTCAATTGGTCGGCTATGCCGAAGCGAAGAATAAACCGCCAGGCGGATGGATCGTCGTTTGCAAAGGTACTGGTCGGGTGAAAGTCGTTGAGTTCGAAGGCGGACAGGAAGAAATTTCTGCTCGCATGAAGCAACTTGAAACCACTGTCACAACGATCATGTCCAATGCAAAGTTCAGGCGCAGCTTTGATCCTATAGATCTCAAATGGCGCGGCAAAGCTACTGGGCAAAAAGTGCTCTGTAAAACCTGCGAGTTTTGCGGCTACTTAGGTGAATGCTGGCCACAGGCTGAATATCTTGCCCATCCAAATTCTGAGGCGAAAAATCCGCCCCACTATTGGTTCGTAAAGGACGAATAAATGCCAATCAAAACCTCTTCGGCAAAGGCCAAGGGGCGGCGATTGCAGCAGTGGGCGCGAGATCGAATACTGGAAATTTTTCCATCCCTAACGACATCTGATGTCGTCTCAACTGGGATGGGACAGGCTGGCGAAGATGTCAGATTATCTTCCGCCGCCAGGAAGAAATTTCCTTATTCGGTCGAGTGCAAAAGCCGCAAGAAAATCGCCGTCTATAGCGACATGGATCAAGCAATCAGGAACTGTCCGAAAGGATCTGAACCATTGCTCATAGTGAAGGCCAACAGGCGCAAACCTCTGGCCATCATTGACGCAGAATATTTTTTTAAACTTATACAGAAGGAAAAATCATGAGTGATTTACCAGAGAATACGATGGGCATAATTGTTCATTGTTCAGACGACGGTGAAATGGACGTAACAACAGGCCACAATTTTGGACCTGAGTTCAATGAAACTACCGCAACAGAGTTCGAGAATATACTCGAAGGACTAAATTTCTTTATGAAATATCATGCCGACCTTCTTCATCAAATTGGAGAAATGCAACATCTCTCCGCTACAGCTTTGGATGCAGAAGAAGAAGAAGTGATGATCAAGTTTGAGGCTGATAAAGCCCTGACCGAGAAAGTTAAAAAGGGTTCTAATGTAGTGAAATTCCCAAAAGGGAAGATGCATTAATGAGCCTGTTTCAAGACAATATTTTAGAGGGGTTTGAGCACCAGGATGATCAGGTGAACCATCCCTCGCATTATCGCGCCGGACACATTGAGTGTATCGACTACATCAGCGATTTTTTAACTGATCCTGAATACATCGGGTACCTAAGAGGTTCCGTCGCAAAATATCTTCACCGTTGGCCATACAAAAATGGTCACCAAGATTTGAAAAAAGCAGCCTGGTATTTGGACCGGCTGATCAAGGAAGTAGAGGCAAATAACGATGGCAATGATTGATGCTACAGCGGACGTATCGTTCGAATATTATAATGAGGATAATCCACTTACGGATTCAAACACCTATCTTAATAAAACTCCGAGGGAGATGCTTTACCAATTTCACAAGGCTATGGGGCATCCGATTGCTGAACGTTATGTTCAAAACAGCAAAATTGATCGCTTACGAATGAAACTTTTGAGTGAGGAGTTTGATGAGGTCTGTTCGGCAGAAACTGAGGAAAACCTCATCAAAGAGTTAGCAGATTTGGAATATGTAATTCATGGATATGCAACTGCCCATGGATGGGATTTGGACGAAGCATTTCGCAGGGTCCATGCATCCAACATGTCTAAGCTCGACGATAATGGAAATCCAATTATCCGAGAAGATGGCAAAGTCATGAAATCCGATAATTATAGAGAGCCTGATTTGTCAGACTTAGTCTGGAGGAAATCATGAATTGTTACGCTTGTAAAACGGAGCTCATCGTCGGTGGCGACCATGAGCCAGAGGACACTGAAGATTACGCAATGGTGACCAATCTTAGCTGCCCGAACTGTAATGCTTTTTATTTAATCTACTGGCCACAGGAGGAGATTGACTGTGACATTTAAATCTAATTTAAACCCCATGTTCAGATCAAAATTCTCAGAAGATATTTTCAATCATAAATATCGCCATGACAACGCAGAGACATGGGAGCAGCTATCCAAAACGCTTGTTTGGGATGTCTGTGGTGAACATCTGACCCCTGACGAAATAGATCAATTGATTACCTTCATTTGCCAGATGAAATTTATTCCTGGCGGCAGGTATCTTTATTACGCAGGACGTTTGAACAAGTTCTATAACAACTGCTACCTGCTAAAGGCAGAAGAAGATACTCGCGAGGATTGGGCCAACTTAAGCTGGAAAGCTGAGAGTTGCCTGATGACTGGCGGCGGCATTGGTGTCGATTACTCAGTCTACCGGGCTGCTGGCTCACCTATTCATAAAACTGGCGGAGTGGCTTCTGGGCCGATCCCTAAAATGAATATGGTTAATGAAATTGGCAGACGAGTGATGCAAGGCGGATCTAGGCGCTCTGCGATCTATGCTAGTCTAAATTGGCAGCATGGAGATATTACAGACTTCCTGAAAGCGAAAGATTGGCAGACCATGCCAATAGCAGGAACTGGTAAGACATTATGGGATATTAAACAGGACGATTTTAATTTCCCAGCGCCATTAGATATGACCAATATTTCAGTCAATTATGACACCAATTGGTTGATGCAATATTACGATAGTGGCGATCCAGGTGATATTTTTACCGAAAATGTCAGACAGGCTATGAGGACCGCTGAACCCGGATTTTCATTTAACTTCTTTGATAAAAATGATGAGACATTACGAAATGCCTGTACCGAGGTTACTTCCGCTGATGACTCGGACGTTTGTAACCTCGGCAGTCTAAACATGGGGCGTATAGAAAGCATTAAGGAGTTTGCAGAAGTTATTGAACTAGCTACTAAGTTTTTAATTTGCGGTACGCGAGAAGCACAACTTCCCTACAGCAAAGTTTATGCAGTTCGATCACAGAACAGAAGGCTTGGTTTAGGCCTTATGGGAATTCATGAATGGCTTGTTAAGCAAGGATCTCAGTATGAGGTAACCCCAGAGCTGCATAAGTGGCTATCTGTCTATCGCGGCGTCTCTGATGATGTCAGCGCCAAAACTGCATATGACTTTGGTATAAGCAAACCAGTAGCTAACAGAGCTATTGCACCAACTGGGTCAATTGGCATTTTAGCGGGTACATCAACCGGTGTTGAGCCAATCTTTGCTACAGCCTATAAACGCCGCTATCTCAAGGGCCAGAACCGCTGGGTTTATCAATACGTCGTCGATAGCGCAGCGCAGGAGCTTATTGATCGCTATGGCGTTGATCCTGATAGTGTTGAAAGCGCATTGGATCTATCGACTGACTACGAGCGCCGCATTAAGTTTCAAGCGGATGTTCAGGACTACGTCGATCAATCAATCTCTAGCACCATAAACCTCCCCTCCTGGGGCTCTAAAGCAAATAACGAGGACACCATCCCCAAATTTGCTGAAACCCTCGCAAAATATGCTCCTCGGCTTCGAGGCTTCACCTGTTACCCAGATGGCAGCAGAGGCGGACAGCCACTGACTAGCGTTCCATACAGTGAGGCTTTGACAAAACTAGGAGAGGAATTCGATGAAGCAGTCGAAACGCATGACATTTGTGACATTTCAGGGACCGGTGGAACCTGTGGGACATAGAAAGGAACTATTATGAAACGTATTTTTCCGGCTAAAACGCCGTATGAGCATGGCTTTAATGCCTTCATTGCTAATGAAGACTGCCCCTATCGCACCAGATCGTTCTATGAGCGCGAGTGGTATCGGGGATGGAATATAGCCTTCAATAAAAATAAGGACCGTTTTGTTGCTTAAGGAATACGAACCAGAGCAGCATGCGCTTTACGATGATGCCGCAAAACGATTAGGGATTCAGTTCTGGGAAAAGATTGGTTACTCCTGCCATGAAAATCCAGATCCCTACGGCATCGACCTGATTGTAGAGGGAAAGGATCGATCATTTTACTGTGAAGTAGAAATACGATTGGCATGGAAAGGTCCAACCTTTCCCTTCCCAACTCTAATGCTTCCACTTCGTAAAAAGAAATTTGCAAAAGACAAATGCATGTTCATGGTCATCAATAGAGGTCAGACGCATGCGATGATGGTTCATGCTAAAGATGTTTTGGCCAGCCCAACGGTTGAAAATGCAAATGAAAGAGTGACTGAGGGTGAGCGGTTTTTTGACATTCCACTGGAAGCTACACAACTCATTCCCCTACTCGCAAAGGTAGTATGATTCGGTATCTCATTCTCTTCTGAATAACGAAAATAGTATTGAGTCTCACATCCAATACAAAATATAGATTAATCAATCAGTTGATAGAAATATTTTCAAACCACAACATGTTGTGCTGTATTTGCGTAAATAGTAAAAACCATTGCTTTTCAATGGCTTGGAACAAATCAGGAACCTGATTCGGGGTAAGGCCCAGAAAAATAATTAAAAATAAACCACAACATGACCGTATTTTCGAAAAAACTTTATTGACCGTTGATTCATGCCTACGTTATAATTGAGATATTACCTATGGGAGGCGTCCCGATAATACCGCAAGGAACACACCAGAGCTGGAGAGCTATAAAACTCATGCGCGAAGGATAATCCTACCCACAAGCGGCGGACCCCGAGGCTTCAAACGGTGTATCTACTACGCTTAGATAATCCATATAGCTGTATGGACCTAGGCCATGACCAAATCGGGAAGCACCCACAAAGATTGGACTTCCCCACAAGAAAAGAGGTTGGCGAACCCGTAATAGAAAAAACCGCAGAGTGAAGAAACATAGAGGGTCGCAAACCTGGCCTTCGCTTTAGAGAGAGTAGGCCCTTTGCCCTATGATACTACCGCTCATATAATAGAGCAGAAAAAAAATTCGGTAGTTCTACATCGGCAAGCAATGGTTAAATTAAGAGATCAAGTGGACTGGTTTATTAATAGTACCCCCGAGATCAGGTTAACCGTTCTTAATGACGATGAAGGAGAACGAATTCTCTTCGAAGAGGTGAACCCTTTAAGCGGGACGCTTTGGATCGATGATTATGGAAATGCCGAATATGTTGGTGACGATTAGCTAATTTTCATCAACGTCAACGATTCCAAGATGGCCTCCTACCCTGGGGGCCATTTTTTTATAAAACCTAGTGTAAAAACCTAGTGTAAAAACCTAGTGTAAAAGGGAGGTTACCACTTTGCTAAAAACCCTTATTTATATGGTGTTTGGAGAGAGTGGCGCGGTTGACGGGACACTGCGCCAAGCTATCTAAAACCCCTTAAAACCATGTATAGTTGAATAAAAAGACTTGACCTAGTGTAAAAACCTAGTGTAAATGACTAGTGTAAATTTTCGTATGGATTGTTAATGAAATCAGGTCAATATCTAGAATTACAATGGAATAAATACTCTGTTTTGATGAGAGTGCCAAAAGACCTACAGAATGTTTTTGGCACAACGGCATTTAAGAAAACACTTAAGACCTCTGATTTTCTAGAAGCCGAAATTCTCAAACTGCCTTACATCATAAAATGGAAGCAAAGAATCAAAGCTGCGAGAAAAGGTGGGGCTGATCTTGAGGCTGCATTGGAGCGTAAGGTTTCTGAAGCAGAAGAAATGCGAGAACATTTTACTTCATCAGAACAAGATTACAGCGAAATCACTGAGCGGTTTTTTGTAGCCAAAGATAATACCGATCTACTCAACGAAAACGAAAAAGATAACCTTAGAGCGATTGCTATGGCTGGAGGCAAACTTACCCCTACCAAGCGGTATGTAATAGATTGGCTGGATCAACATAATTATCAGCCAGATGTTCGCGACGAAACCGAGCGTTTTCTATTAACTAATTTTTGCGTTCGATTTCCCACCTTTGAACAGATCAAGGTCCCAGATTTAAAAATCTGGCTGGAGGAACTTAAAAATGGAACAACCGAATTAAATAAAAACAGGCAGTGGACTATTGCGACTATTGGAAAGAACTTTTCAAGGGTCAGGCTTTATTGGACTTGGTGTTTTGAGAAATACACAAATGCACCCAATCTGGCATTGCAGCCAGGAGTAATGCCAACTCGCCCTAAAACTAAAGCGCACCAAGAAGCTACATCTAATGCCTCGTTTAAGCCCTTTAGTAAGGCAGAGGCTTTGCTGCTTATTAGTGCTGCAAGGAAAGTTACTGAAGAAAATAGCGAGCAAAAATCACAAAACTTAGAGGATGCAATACGGATAGGTTTGTATACCGGAATGCGTATTGGTGAAATCGCTAACATGAAGACAGATGATGTCGGCAAGGATCGCTTTACCGTTGTAGATAGTAAAACTTATAACGGCCTTCGGGATATTCCTATCCACCCCGACATCCAGCAGTTAGTTGAGCGCCTGATGCAAACTAGCAAAGATGGATATTTAATATCAGGTGAAAGTACCGATAATAAATATAACAAACGCAGCCCTGGCCTCAGTAAAAGGTTCGGGAGACTAAAAAAGAAGTTAGGGTTTGAAAACAAACGCCATGCTTTTCATAGCTTAAGAGCTACACTGGCAGCGCGATTTGAGAGTGCGGGAGTACTAGAAAACTTTGCAGCAAGGATTATCGGACACCAAGTAGAAACAATGACCTATGGGTTATATTCCGGTAAAATAGACTGGGACAAAGCAGTCGAAGCAATGGCTAAAGTTAGCTACGAAGAGTAATAAAAAAGGCCCCGAAGGGCCTGACTGTGGTAAAATTACAAAAAGTTATCCACAGAACTATACAAAAAACTTCACTTCGCCTGGGAAATATGGCATCTATGAGTCGAGTTCAGAGGTTTGGTCACTTCTGGGCGTAGCTAGATACAGAAAAGCCCTCGTATTAATTTATGAGGGTTTTTTTATTTAAAGAATCCTAAAACGCCATCAACTGCACTTCCAGCAGCATTCAATCCTTTTGAGAATATGCTTTCCGTCTGCTCATCAACTGTCTCACCACCCGGCCCTACTCTGACTTCATAACGCACTGTTCTTTCAGCAGCAGATAGGAACTCATCGCGTAGAACTGAGACAACGGATGGGGTTTCGCCTTTAGCAATCGCCCTAGCAAGCACTGCGAGCTCCTTGGGCGCCGATAGGGCAGTTGCAATGATTTCGTCCTGCTTTGTCTTACTAAGCTTCTCCATCGCTTCTATTTGCCCTGCTGTGAGCCGTCTAGCAGCAGCCGCTGTGGGATTCATATATCCGAATGAAAATAGTATGGCCGTTGATACGCTGTCCCTAATAGCCAAATTAGAAGCTGTATCAGACCCTGCCCTTGCTACTCTCATGCGGCTGGTAATGCTTACATCACCAAGAGCACCTAATGTTTGCTGCAAAGTTTCCTGCATGATCTCATCATCAGGGAATGCTGCCGCTACGGCCTGAAGCATTCCAGACTTTCGCTCATTAGTAATTTTGGCCAGCTTACCTAATGCCACATCGACTTGATCCTTAGTCCCGATGGGAGTTGAGGTAAAAGCCTCATCTCGGACCAGCCGTAGCAATGTGCTCTGTAATGCAAGCTTTGATGCTTCTTTATCCCCTACAGGTAAAGTATCGATCTCAGCCATAAGTCTTTTGATATTGTTGGTCGCATTATCACCAGAAATCATTCTTTGTAGTGTTATTGCGGGAGAAGACTTTGCATCCCCAAATCGATCAATCAAATCTCTGACAATATTGTTTTCAACTTCAATGCGTTTCTTAGAGGCAATTTCTGCTAGTGTATCAGCAGCCAGCGCCTTTTCACCAAGTTCCTTTTGAACTTGATCAATCCGTCTCTTTGCTTCTTCCAATTGCCCTAATAAAGGACTATCCAAACGCCTCAATTCACTTACATAACTATCAAAGTTTTTATTAATTAAATCAATTGATTGTTGATCGTTATTCATTAAAGCTTTTGCAAGTTTATCAGTCGCTTCAGCCTCATACATATCGAGTATAGGTTTAGTGACTCCACCAGTGCTTAATGTGGCATCCATGGCATACACTAATTGCTGTAATTCAGAGCCTGTTCTATCTGCCATAATAGTAGGTAAAACCTGTCCTACACTTTGTGCCTCTAGGTCCACCTGACCTCTTGGCTGACCGCCTTCTGGAACTGGGGTATTTACTCCTGCATTTGCTCTCACCGCTGATAAATCTGATAACTGGCGAGTGGCTTGGCTACCCATAAATTGACTTTGAGCCTCAATAAATAGACCATCAGCTTTCTGCGCCAACTCTGCCGCCTCACCTCCTTGAGAGATGACATAAGCCATTTGTCCGCCAGGTTCTCTTGAAGTGATGTGATCTCGTAGCTCAATAATCTTCTGACGCAGTGGTGAACGCTCCATTGCTCCAATAGTCGTAGCTAATTGTTTCTTAAGCTCATAGAGGTCCGCAAATCCAATATCATCCTGAACTGCATCCAGAAACTGTTGCGGGGTCATAGATGCCTCTAAACTATCAGGCACTGAAGTCATCATAAGGTTATCTGTCTTAGACTGTATTTTGCCGCCCAACGCCTTTTCGATCTCACTCATTACATAGCGAGCGTTATCATTAGCCTGTTCTAGGCCCCCAGTTGAAGTAAACACTTCCTTAAGTTGGTCCTTAAATGCCTGAACATCCGCCGTAACATTTGGTATTGCAGTATATGCTGCATCAACCTGCTTGTATTTCGCGGCATATGTATTGACGTAATCTTCACCAAAAAGTGCTTTAAGTCGATTAATGTAAGGACTTTCATCGAAAAATGCGAAAGTATCCGTATCTGAGATCATCGATTGAATAAACGGATCATCCGAAACGGCTCGACCAGCCTCTGCCTCGAAGCCCTCTTTCGCATTGGTGGCTTTATTCTCTAGAGTTTCTAAATTCTGTATTTGGCCCTGCCGTTGGTCTACTAGATTTTCAGCAGTTTCATTGATCGGTATGCCATCTGGATTTACTCGTTTGGCCTCTGTCTCAATGACACCGCCCACATCAGTTAACATACCCGCCTGTTGCTGTCTTAAAACTTCATTTGCCTGACTGCCCCTAGCAAGGCTTATTGTGCGCTCCACCATATCATTTGCTTTACGCTCAACAAATTCGTCAAATTCTGCTGCCGTCATGCCTTTTCTGGCTTTTGGATATGTTGCCAAAATATATTGCTTGGCATCTTTGGCGAGCCCTTGTCGCAATGCGTTAACCGTATCAACTGGTATTGCTTTGCCAGTCTGGCCGACTTGGACAAATATTTCAGAGTTGGCGTCTAAAATATTAGATAAATTTCTTAATCCCTCTGCAAATGAACGTCTGTCTAATTGTGCTAGATTAGGATCGATTTGATTAAATATTCCAATAACGGCACTTCGTTCCGCTTCGTTACGAACGAAAGATGGACTAATCAGTCCCCCTGCGCCCTTAGTTAGATCGCCTACTTTTCCTAAAGCTATACTTCCGAAACCTAATAGCCCATCAATAGTTCCATTAAGAACCAGTCCATCCATAAGAAGTGCAATGTCGTTGAGTTGTTCCTCTGTTGCGCCAGGCAATATATTCTTCAAACGATCAGGAGTAAAAACTAAGCCCTGATCCCCTTCAGTTGAAAGAACTGTTTCGATCATAGATGCACCTACAGTAGCACCAATACCCCCCATCAATGTTTTTGATTTCGGACCAATATTGGCTGCACCCACAACGGCTCTACCAGCTTTTGCTGATTTACCAGCAGGAAGACCGTAAGTTAATAGCGTTGTAAATAATCCTTCGCCTCCAGATTGATCATAATCTGGGACGTTTTTTGCAAATTCACTTTCTTCGAGAATTTTCGCATCCAGAGATCCATCTTCGCCGCGTTCAACCACTCCCAATGTCTCAGTAAGGATATTACGAGTTGCTTGATCGATCATTCGTTCGAATGCACTACTGTCGGGAGGTGGAACTAGG
>Ga0209336_10001732_pt1 | contig 10541 bp, 11 predicted proteins | sample LinPmetageLP32_FD_184042 | JGI IMG/M metagenome (GOLD analysis project Ga0209336, IMG submission 184042) | Marine viral communities from the Pacific Ocean - LP-32 (SPAdes) (version 2) | ecosystem: Environmental > Aquatic > Marine > Oceanic | place: Pacific Ocean | collected 2009-08-23 | reverse complement strand
CTTGAACTAAAGCTGAATCTAGTAAATCTACTAATCCCTCTAGTTTAATTTGGCGATAATTTACTGTACATCCATTAAAACAATTTTCATCTGATGGACATTTTTCATTAATATAATTAACTAATGATTGGGCTCTTTCAAGTTCAACTCTATGTTTTTGACCATAATCAAAAGATATAGCTGTTACTGAATCATACTCATTGATAGCTCTTAACAATAGGGTGCTGCTATCCATTCCACCACTTAACGAAACTACTACGTGTTTTGCCATTGTTTATATAATTAAAAATTTGCCAGGTATTATAAAGCGTATAGGCAGACGCTACAGACTAACTAGGTTAGTCATTTTTTCACTAATACTTTTATATGTATCTACATAATCTTTTATAGTATCATAACTTTTTCGAGTATTCAATTTTTCTTCTGCAACTGTTTTTAATGCATATGCAAAATTAGCAGGATAACATATAGTTTTAATATATGGAGTATTATTATCTCCTTTAATTACCCTTTCGTAAACTGTAAAACCTCCTGTTGAAGATTTACTAATGAAAAAAGGTTCCATGCTAGGATCTTCTATAATAGTATCATTAGCTGGTATTGAATCTGGTTTTCGTAACATTTGTTATAACTTTTAGTTAATAATTAATTTTTTAAGTTCTTCTTCGGTTAGAATTCCTACTTTTTTAGTTTCAGTTAATCCATCTTTTACTATAACTGTAAAAGGTATAGATCTAACTTTATATTGAGCTGCTAGTCCTGTAGTATCATTATCAACATTAACGTTAACAAAATTTACTTCCTCTTTTAACTCATTTTCTACCTTATCCCAAACGTTACTATACGTTTTACAAGGTCCGCACCAATCTGCGTAAAATTTTATAGCTTTAACCATAATATAATATAATAAAAATTATTGTATAAATCAACTTTATTTAACAGTATTTCCATCAACTGATATTTCATGCCAATGTACTCTACCTTCTTCAATTGCTTTTTTAATATTCTTTTGTTTAGACATTAAGAATGAAGAACCACTTTTTACTTCTATGATATGTACTGCACATTTAGTCTTACTCCCAGTTTGAGTGAAAGCTACATAATCTATCGGCATCCCTAAGAAAGTACAATCTTCTACTGGTACTGGAAAGTCACTCATAAACGGAACAAAGTGTTCTATAGTTTTTCCCCATTGTACTGCTCCAGATCTCTTTTTAGCAGTTAACTTAATTACTCCTCTTTCTATTTCAAAACTTTCTTTTATCTTTTTTATCTTACGAGTATAAAAAAAGATTACTCCAATTAGGATTACTCCTAATAATAACGACATCACCATAATTTAATTATTAACCATCACAGCTTAAACAGTCAGTAGATGTTCTACTTCCTATATCGCCGTTAATTACTGAATCTGTTCTTAAGTAGTAAAGTGTTTTAATTCCTAATCTCCAAGCTGTCATATGAACTTCATTTATAAACTTAGGACTATCTGTAGGATCAAAAGCTAAATTTAAAGATTGTGTTTGATCTATATATTTTTGTCTAGCTGCTGCTTGTTCTACTAATTGTAATTGATTTATTTCTGCAAAAGTTAAGAAAATTGGTTTATCCTCTGCAGGCATTACATCTTCTGGTAGATTTGCTATAGAACCTCTATCTTTCATAATTTGATCCCATACTTCCTCTGTATTTGCTCCTTTTGCTTCTAAATATGACTCTAATGCTCCGTTTTTCCTAATAAAAGTACCTTTAGCAGAGTTAAAAGTATAAACGTTTGCTGGGATAGGTTCTATACCTGCAGATACTCCACCTGCTATCGTGCTATTTGATACAGTTGGTGCTATTGCCATAACGTGAGTATTTCTCATTCCGGTTCCTCTACACCAGACTGGTTCTCCGTATTCGTCAGCTAATTTTCTTGATGCTGATTCTGCTTGAGTTCTAATTTGTGAGAAAATTTGATGAGTTAATGATGTTGCTGCTACTGAAGAGAAAGGTATTCTTTCGTTTTGTAAAAATGTATGCCATCCTAGTACTCCTAATCCAATTGCTCTTCCTTTTTTTGCACTTCTATGCGCTCTAACAAGTGATTCTCTTCCTGAAGTCTTTGCTAAAAATTCTTCTAACACACCATCTAAAAAGTATATAGCAGTTTCTACTAAATCTGTGTTTTTCCATTCGTGCCATTTAGTTAGGTTAACTGACGATAAGCAGCAAATAAATGAATGTTCTTCATCTGTATGTAAAGTAATTTCAGAACATATATTAGTCATAGATACGTCTAAATTATTTTTTTTGTAAGCAGGAGGATTTGCATTATTTACATTATCGTCGTACATAATATAAGGCTCACCTGTTTCAACTCTTGCTTTCAATATCTTTACCCATAATTCCATAGCCTCAGTGTCTCTATGCTCTAATCTTTGCATGAAGGCATCATCCACTATGACACATTGGTGAAGGTTAAGACACTGTCTATTAGGATCTCCTTTTGGACGTCTAATATTTAAGTATTCGTGAATATCTGGGTGATTAATATGAAGGTTAACAGAAGCTGCTCCTCTTCTTACTGCTCCTTGATTAGTAGCAATAATTGTTGAATCGTATATTTTAGCCCAAGGAATAACTCCTTCTGATTGACCCATATTACCGTTTCCTATCTTTTTACCTCTTCCTCGTATTTTAGAAAGACCAATTCCAACTCCACCACCTAAGGAAGTCAATCTCATGAGTTCAGCATTAGTTAAACCAATACCTCTAATAGAATCGGGCGTATCTATTCCAAAGCATGAGATTGGCAATCCTCTGTCAGTCCCTGTATTTGAGAGAACAGGTGAGGCTAAGTTCAACCATCCTTTCCACATATAACGATAAAATTTATTCGCTAAATCTGGACGGTCTAATCTTTGCGCTATTCGGTTTGCGACTCTACGATATGCCAATTTTGGTGTTTCATTTTCTAACATATAACCTTTAGAGATTGTTGCTAAAGAAACTTCGTTCATCCACTCTGGATAATCCTTACCCTTTTCCCAGTGGGAATATTCTACTTGTAAAGTCATAAATTTATTTTAAAACATTGAATTAGCATCCCATTCCATATGCCCTTTTGCATAATTGGTAACTCTATTAGCAAAAAAGTCAGTTTGTTGTTTACCTGCTATTACAGCATCAAACCACTTCATTGTTTTTAAAGCTCCTTTATCTATATCAGCGGCAGGTATAAAAGGTTTAAGGCCTAAATCTGCCATTTTAGTATTAACTCTATGCTTAATAAAGTTCTTAAGTTCATTTTTAGTTAAATTCTCTAAATCTCCTAATTCAAATACCTTATCTATAAAATTAAATTCTAATTCTAAAGCTAATTTTGCTGCTTCTTCTATTTCACTAACTAATTTTTCAGTCTTAAATTCTGGATGCTCTTTCATAAGGGTTCTAAATAACCAACATCCAGCTTCTGAATGTAGTGATTCGTCTCTTACTGACCATTCTACTATTTGGCCTACTCCTTTTAGTTTATTTCTCATCTTAAATGACAAAAGAACTGCGAAAGAAGAAAATAAATTTACGCCTTCAGTGAATGCTGAAAATATAGCTAATGATTTAGCTCTTTCATGCCAGTTAGGAGAACCATCGTGATTATCTCTTACATTCATTAAAGCTTCTATCTTTGCCATTGTAGTCTCATCCTCTAAAAATTCAGCAAAATCGTCTAATCCTAATTGCTCATTTAATAAAGAATATGCTTCAGCATGAATTGTCTCACTAGACCCTAAAGTTGTACCCATCATAATAACTTCAGGTTTCCTAAACCATTTTGTTACTAGTGTAGACCAGTAATCATTAACTATTGTTTCAGTTTGTGCAAATCCTTTTAAAATTTGACCAACTACGTTCTTTTCGTGATCTTTAAGATTCGATTTCCAATCAGTAACATCTTGGGACATCGGTACTTCAGTATGTAACCAATGTGCTTGTTGTTGTTTTAACCAGTAATCAAATGCTTTTGGGTATTCGAATGGCTTATATACCACTCTTTCATCTAGTAAACTCATATATCTTTATATATTATTTAATTATTGAGACAATAAATCCTCAAAAGATCATTGCCTGTCTCTTGAGGATACTTTAATAAATATCAACGTTAACTGTTATCTAAACGTTCCACGCTAAAAAATTTCTTTGCTAGGGCATGATGAGTAGAAGTTACACCGTTTTCATTAGGACTATCGTAATTATCTAAATTTGCTTTACCTTGAAATTCAATATGACCATTATTGGTATCCATCTTAACATCGTATGTCATACCGTCTTGACCATATCTATTTTTCATAACATGTACTCTACCTGTCCCTAACACTTTATCCTCTTTTTGTCGAGACAATGATAAGCAAATATCTGCTACCATCATTTTATCATAAGATCCAGCTGCTTTATCTCCTTCAATAACTGAATCTTTTGCTCCCATTCTATTTACTTGTGAAGGAGTAAGAATAGGTATTTTCATATCTTTTGCTAAACCTTTAGTAGCTATAAATACATCATCAATTTCATCTTTTCTTTCGAAAGACTTACCTCTTGAAGGAGCTCTCAAATAATCAACGTAATCTATAATAACTAAATCTGGTTTATGATCCATATCTATACATTTCTGTATATGTGACTTAATAGTACTAACTGATGCTGATTTAGGTGCATACTCTTTAACTATTAATCTACCTTTAAGATTATCTACGTATTTTTGGACGTCTTTACGGTGCTTATTAACCTCATCAATAGAGTACCCTGTAAAATAGCAATCAAATCGTTTTCCAACGTAATCTTCCCCGAGTTCCAGAGTGTAAAAATTGACTTTATGCCCAAGCATAACAGCATGAGCAGCGATAGCAACCATAGTCCACGACTTACCACCACCAGGGTTACCAAACACAATAGCCAAATCTCCAGGTCCAAATCCTCCTTGAATACCATCGTTAAGAACAGGCCAAGGGCTAGGAATAGTAGGACGATAATCAACTCTGTAACGCGACTCAACATCTTTATTATATTCATGACCTATATTTTTATCCATTCCAGCTTTCATAGCTTTCTCAACTAAATTTCTAATACCGTCAAAATTTCCTTCTTTAAGTAAATCAGCAGAATCTAATATAGCTGATTTCATTTCTTGATTTTTACAGAAGTTTGTAAACTCCTCCTGTACGTATTCTAAATCATCTTGAGTTGCTTGATAACTGTTTCTTAGTTCTTCTTTTAATGCAACCTGTAATACTTCGTTTTCTACTTTTTGAAGTTCTACTTTAAGAACATCCATAGTAACCGTAGTATGGTACTTATCGAAATAGTTAATTATCTGATTGACTATCCATTTATGAGAGTCTGCATCAAAATAATTATCAGTTAAAACATCTCTAACATTTAATAAAAACTTTTTATCAGTTAATAGTGAACCTAGCACTTTTAATTGAAAACCTTTCCCGTACTGTTGTAAACTCTTTAATGTCATTATAACCTATTTTTTAAAAACCGTTAACCCCCTAAAATTTTCTAACCAGCCTTCTGTATTCTTAGTCACGCCTTCTATTTTATCTTGCTCTAACAATCTTAAGAAAGCACCTGAATGTAAATCAGGTATTGGGCTTTTTATTATATCTAATATATGATTTTTTTCTTTAAGATCCAACACAGACGTGTGAAGATTCATTAATTCATAATTAGTTAATACTTGATCCCAATTGTGAATAATTTTTGAAAATATCTTCTTTGGTTTTTCAGCATCCATTTGTGTTTCACAGTGATCCCATACATCTTGAAGAGAGGCATTTGTATCATAAGCAAAGCTTTTCCATTCAGACATTATAGTCTTAATTCCTAATCCTTTAACTCCTGCAAGGTTATCTGAATTATCTCCTAATAATGCTTTTACTATATTATAGTTTTCCGGAAGTACTTTAATTTCTTCTAAAATATTACTTTTAGTGAACGTTTTCTTTTTAACAGGTGCATATACCTCAATGGTATCGTCCACAAGTTGAAGAAAATCTTTATCTGAAGAAACTATGGTACATTTTTTAACTTTAGAACCAGCAGCTTGTTTAGCTATATACGCTATTATATCATCTGCTTCTAATTTATCTAAAACTATTTGCTGTATAGGGAGGCAGTCCAGGTAATCCTGCGTTCGATATAACTGTCCTATTAAAGCTTCTTGTTCTTGTTCTCTAGTATCGTATAAACCCCAATGTGTTATTCTAGCTGTAGCTCTTTGAGCTTTATAATTTGGATCTATATTTTTTCTATTAGCAGAACCTCCTTTTCCATCCCATACTACTACAACTCTAGTAGGATCAAATATACGAGTAACGTATCCTAAAGAGCGAAGGAAGCCCACCAAGCCTCCGATATGCGTGCCTGATGGGTTCATCGCCTTGAGTAATGAAAAACTACGAATTAACATATTCATAGCATCTATGACCAGGATATGATCATTCAACTCACGGGGTGGGGTTTGCTTTAAGTTATTTAAAATATTTTCGTATGCCATTAATCTAGTAAATTAGGAGATATTGGTGTTTCTTCTAAATCTCCTTCTTCAATTAGATCAAAGTCTACGGAACCGACTAGTTTTAACCAGTGTTCTTTATGAGCATCTCTATACTTATCTATAGCTTTCTTATCGTCAGCTATAAACCCATGTTGAGTCATAACAATTCTGCCTCTGGACTGAACTCCTCCAATATGATTCTTCTCTACTTGCACATTAGTCCTTTTAGCAAATTCTACCTGAAGTCCGTTTTTAATCGCTTTGATTTTAGACGTACCTGGATTAGTAATATTACCAAAAGTAACTACTAGAGTAGCATCGTACCACATAGACATACCTCCTTTATTTTGTAATTTAGGTTGACCCATTGGATGTTCAGGTTTTTGAGTCCATACTTTATTAATAGCTACTAAAGTATTAGTATAAGGGTTGCCTAATTTTCTAGAAAGTAATATCTTTTGGTTTAAATTATTACCAAATTGAGTAGACATCGCTCCTGCATTCCATTCATTATTATTCTTATTAGAACGTACTGATAAATCACACGGAACTGATCCGATACTATCCCAGAAGAAGCACATATCAAAAGGTAAATTTCCTTTTGCTTGCTCATCCATAAGGTCGGCAATATATACTGCTACATCTTCTATAGTATTTAAAGAACTTCTATCTGCGTACAGAAAATGTCCTTCGTAATCTACTATATTACCTTCACTATCTTTTATCTCTTCAATTTTTAATCCCATTTCCTTAGCGTGATCCCAAGACCATTTCATCTCAGTAATAATAAAGACTGGGAGAATGCCCATTTTCTGGGCACTCACCGCTGCTTCTACTAAGGCAGTTGTTTTGCCTGTATCACTATGTCCACGGAGTAGAGTGATATGTCCAGTTGGTAAACCGGGTAGGGAGGTAATATCTTGAAAAGCTTTTGATAAAGGTATCCAACCTTGCTCTTTAAACTTTACCGAAGAATTAGAATAACCTTTCTTCTTCTTAAAATTTCCTAAATTAAACGACTTCTGTACATTAGCAGTCGCTCGTTGTTTTAATTCTACTTTGTTTTTCGCCATTTTTAATTAAATAAGTCGTCAAATTTACTAACTGTATCTTTATTGCCAGCAGTAGCTGTTTCTAAAGTAAAGTCAGTCTTTTGAGGACTTGAGCTTTCTGGCGGAGTTTCTGAACCTGCTGCCGGAGTAGACTCCTCTGCAGATCCTGGATTTAAATAGTTTTGAAGTTGCTTCTTAATAAAGTCATAATCGTATTGATTATGTACCTCTACTGGATTAGGTTGAGTTTTTAACCAAGAATCTACTAATTCATTATTATCTGATAAAGCAGTTTGCTTAGGTTTAATTCTCACAGTAGTTTCTGGGTAAGGATTACCCTGTCTTTGTTCTACTACCATATCCCATCCGTTAATTACATCGGTAAAATCACCTACATCTTCATCTTCTGCTAAAGCAAGTAAAGATTTGTAAATAGTAATACCAAATCCCCATAGCCGTACTCCTTTGTCCTCCTCTCCTCTAACGATTACTGGAGCAAAGATTCTTGTCTTTGGGCTAATTTTGCCAGATAAAGACCAGTTATCTTTATCATTCGTTTTTCTAAGTTCTTTTACGAACTCTTCGATTGGATCCTGCTTTCCAAAGTTAGATAAAGCTACCATCGGGTATTTACCAATACCGTAGTGAAACTTTAGCTCTTTAAAAGGGAATGTAGGATCGAAAGCAGAAGGTACAATACGTACTGTTTGCTTTCCTAATTCAGGTTTCCAAAAAATCTTGGAATAGTCAGTCTTTTCCCTGTCCTGACCATTGTTGTTTAAGGCATCTAGTTTAGCCTTGATTGCATTAATGTCCATAACTTTAATTTTAATTTATAACTTATTATACTAATATAAGAACTTATTTTCAGTTCTCCAACTCTATTATCTTATAAAGTTTAGTATTTACTCTTTTTAATTCAGGTCCTTTAGTTAGAAGAACGCAGTTCCTGAAATCTGACCAGTTAATTCGATAGCTAGTATCAAGCTGGCCTCCATTAAGTTGCTTTATTAAAGTGTTTAAAGCATTAATAGTGTAAAGAGTATTAGTTTCTTTTTTTCTATGAACTAGGATAGTGTTATCTAAAAAAGCAGAGACATTCCCAAAGTCAACATTATAAGTACATATATACTCATCTTGACTCTTAGAATAAAGAACAAAAATCTTGTTATAAATGATCTTGTATCTTTCCTGTATAGAAGTTAGTACATCCTCTAAACCCTCTTGGGTAGAAAAAGTACAGAACAGTTTATTACTCATATCTTCGTTTAATATTCCTTGATCGAAATCATATTCGACTGAAAAATCCGTAACTAATTGCATTTATTATAAATATGAAACTGTTCTACAAAACTAAATTTTTACTAAACTTAAACTTTATTGGGTATTTCTCATCTTTTTCTAAGATTTTCTGTATACCTTCTAAAGTCTCTTTACCATCTTCTTTACTAAAATCAAAAAGGATGGCATCGTAAGTGTACAACGCTATTTTAGTTTTTTTATCTCTTAAATATCGAAGTACTTCTTTTAATATAAGAATATTATTTGAGGTTTCCAACGATTGCATCATATAATTCATTAATTTAGCTGGATGCATATCTTTGAGTTTGTTTGTAAAGGCTTTTCCTGATTGTGTATTCCATACATAACCAGTAGAATTAAAGCTTTCCCACATTGCGTCAATATATTCTTGTATTTCTTTAAATATTTTTAAATCTTTATGCTCTTCAGGTATCTTACCGTAAATTGCTTGAAAGTTAATTTGTTTTGCTTTAGTATATTCTTCATCAGAGATTTCTTCTTTTCCGAAATATAACTTAGCTAACTGCTTGTGAGCAGATTTGTTAGTAAGAGGGTAATCGATTTGGTTACAAAGTAAACGGAGGTGGTAACCGTCAAAATCAAACTCAACAAAGTAATCATTTTTTGGTCGGAAGGTTTTTCGATGCCTCTCTGTGTGAGGTATAGCAGCAAAATTAACACTATTATAAGAATTAGTAGGTCTAGAAGTAGCATTATATAAATTATAGGAAGTAAGTACTGTATTATCTTTAATGTTATACAAAGGATCTCTAGGAGAGAATGCTTCTACAAATGGTTCATAGAAAATACCTATACCATGTTGCTCTAATAAATAGAATACATTAGTAGCAATCTTATTATAGAAGTCAAATCCATCAGGAATTTCCAAATCTAATAATTTTTCTACCTTTTTATAGGCTTCTTCACAAGATTCATATAACTTACTTATCGGAATTAACTTATTTACAAAAGATTTATCTCTAAATTTATTGTAAAAGTAGTTTATTGTTGAACTAGTTCTAGTTATATCAACTCTATCGTAAGTAGTCATAGAGTACACTAACGAAAGATCTATGGCATCCTGTAAATTGAAGTAGTATAAGAGCTTCTTTTTGTCTAATGTATATAGTTTACTACATTTTAAAAGAATTTGGTAGACACGTTGTTTATCGACGTTTAGTCCTTCATCATGATCTATAGGAATAATAAAGCCATGGTCTGATTTAAGTAGTCGAACATATACGGCTACTTCTGAGGTTAATCTAGGATGATAAAGGTCGTTAGTTGGTATAACATCAACGTAACATCCTAATCTAACGAGATTTTCGAGATTAACTAATTTAGATTCTTGCTCAACTATATAAAACACTTACAAAACCTTTTTATTTAATATAGTAAAAAAATATCAGACTACAAACTAATAGTAGTTATTTTGAGAAGGATTATTATTACTATTGTTATTATTCCCCATGCCGCCATTCATTTGTTCTGCATCTGCTATTTCTTGGGTGTAGTTTCCTCCGCCGAAACTTCCACCTCCTCCGCCGCCGCCTCCGGAACTAGAAGGAGTATTGGTATTAACAGGAGGAACTGTTGGTCTTCCTAACCTTTTTCTTTTAATTTTTTTAATAAATCTAGGTTTA
>Ga0209336_10001731_pt1 | contig 10544 bp, 10 predicted proteins | sample LinPmetageLP32_FD_184042 | JGI IMG/M metagenome (GOLD analysis project Ga0209336, IMG submission 184042) | Marine viral communities from the Pacific Ocean - LP-32 (SPAdes) (version 2) | ecosystem: Environmental > Aquatic > Marine > Oceanic | place: Pacific Ocean | collected 2009-08-23 | reverse complement strand
TACAGCAGAACTATATTGTGGGTCATCTTTTCTTTCTTCTAATAGTTGGTATATGTTATCTAAATCAGGTTTAAATCTTATCAATGCTGTAAAGTCATTGAGTAACATACCTGTTGTATGATTAATTCTTACTCCATGTCTATCTATGTCGTGGAATAGATAGGTATAGTCTTTATGTAACTTCATAGTATTAAATCTGTATTGCTTGTGTAAATTGATAAAATTCTTCTAATTCAGGAAAAGTTTTACAAAAATCAGTACCTCTTCTTTCGTCATGAGCTTTAAAATATCTTCCAAAATCTCTTTGCTGTCTTAATATTGCTTCAGGGTCTTTAAATTTAGAAACCATCCAATCGTATGTTCTTTTTATCTTTTGTACTTCTACATCAGAATATCCTATTAGCTGATGATCGAATTTTGGAATTCCTAAATAATCCATATATAAAACTGTATCCCATAGTATAGGAGCAAATTCTCCTTCTGGTAAAACCTGTATCGTTTGATGAATAGGGTGTCTTAAATAAGAGCTATCTAAAAATACTGCTGAAACCCAATATCTATCTGTTGAACCATATTCTTTTTTTAGTTTATAAATTCCGTCAACTAAGGGTTTATACGAAGTAATAGAAAGAGCATTAAAAGTAGACATTACTGTAATATTAACTCTAGGGCATTTAGTTAGAATTTTATTCATATTATCCCAAAATCTGTTAAACTCAAGTCCATTTCTTATATACTCTGCTCTTTTGCCCCAAGCGTCAACAGAAGTAAAAATAATAAATTCATTTACTCTTCCTTCATCTTCTATTCTTTGTATTTTTTCTATTAACTTATCTATTAAGTTATCAGGGATACCAAGATTAGAGTTTATAGCTAAGTTTAGTTTCTTATTAGGGTTTTTTTCTTCTATAATATAGTCTAATATCTTCCAAGTATCTTTAGATAGTAACGGTTCTCCTCCGGTTATTCTAAAGGTATGTAAGTCTCTGTAAAGATCAGGCCACCATTTCCAAAATGCTTCTACATATGGGTTATGTTCGGTGTGATGTATAGGCATCTTACCGTCTGATTTTAATGCATTTAAATCATTAAAATTATCTTGAGTAGGGTAAGGACCGTGTTTTTTAGCTTCTTCTACCCATTTAGATGAAAACGATGGGCCACAGTAAGAACATTTAAAGTTACATAGATTAGAGAAAGATACCTCAACATATTTAGGGTTATAATCTTCTCTCCATCCTAGTTCCTTAATTTCATCAAAATATGGCTTAGACCAGCTTTCGTTAGATTTGAATACTCTATCAGAAAACTGAGGAGAGTTATCTTCAACGTTCCAGCAATAGTCACATTCAGCTGGTCTTTTACCTTCTAACATCTCTTTTCTCTTCATCTTCTTAAATTTAGTATTATGAAGTGCTGAAGGGTTACGTTTTAATTCGTGTAATGGTATTTTATGGGTAGCAGGGTGATGGCAAGAATGTGTTTGACCCATGTGTAGGTGTATAGTAGTTTGAGTCCATTTTGCTAGACACATTCCACATCCTACAGAATCGAGTTTCTTTTTTGTTAAATTGTAATCGTGATTACCGAGTAAAATTCTAGTCTGCTCTTTCTTTAAATCTAAAGCAGATTTTTTTGTACCTATCATAGTTCTATATTAATCATCTTAGCCCAAGGTGTAAGTATTTCTTCACCAACTACTTTATATTTAAGCTGTTTTATTCCGTCTTCTTTATAATTGATTTTACCTTGTTGCATTTGAGTAACGTACCTTTTTTCATTTCGAGCTGTGGTTTCTCCTTTAGCCCATTTCCCATTAACTAATCCTTCATCTTTATGAGGTAAACATCTAAATCTTCCTTTTATTCTATAAGGAATAATAGAATTAGGAATTGAAATGTCTTCAGTTAATAATTCTACGTCTGTTTGCTCGAATTTTTCTTTTGGGTTATTAAAATCTAAATCCAGAACCTTACTTCCTACTGGTATAACTCTATTCATGCTGTTTATTTCATCCGGCCTTAAACATCTATTCCAAGCATATACCTTTGCTATATCTCCTTTAAAGTATCCATGTAGTTTATCAGGAAAAGAAGGTGTATGTCCTAAATAAATATCTTGTAATCCATAACTTTTAAGGTTACTATCCCAATTTAAAGGAGAAGGACTGCCGTATCCTGCTTTTGAGTCAACTTCACTACCGTTTAAGTAAAAATGGGATAATTTATTAATTCTATCAAACGAAACTGTAACCCAGCTCCATTGATCAGCGTATCTTTTAATCCACATGTAATTATGCTTGTTAAAATTATTCCAATAAGTCATAGATATAGCTCTAGAATTATTAAAAGATAATCCGTAATCATAACCAGGTATTCTGAATATAGGGTGTTCTATGTATTTAATATCAGCATCCCCAATTAAAAATATACCTGTTTTATGATTTTGGTGTTGATTCCTAACTAATACTGAGATAGTATGATCAGCAGAGGTTAATCCTCTAAATTTTCTTTTGAAAGGTATTTTTACTTTTGATGTATCTCCGTTAAATCTAGCAAACGTTTGATCTTCTAATTCCGTATCTAAATAAGTTACATTGGTAAGTCCTTCTAAATGACATCTCCAAAATAAATCATCATCTTCCATCCCCCAGTCCCAGTAATCGTTAGAGTATCCATTAGTAGCTTCTAAATGCTCTTTAGAAAAAATAACAGAACCACCAAAATATTCATGATACTTTAAACCATAATTCATTTGAGATATATTAGTAGCTATATGCCTAGGAAATTCTCCTGGATGACTATAATCAGCACCTCCGTTTTGTTCAGGTATCATATCTATGTCATGAAAACATACGTAATCACACCCATCTTCTAGTGCTATTTTTGCTCCTATATTTTTAGTTGCTCCTCTATTGAATAACTTATCATCTACTTGATGAATAAAATACATTTGAAAGTCGATACCTCTTTCTTTAAGGTACTTACCAGTTCTTGGTATAAACTCATGCATATGTATTTCTCTATCTCTATAAGGAATGCACACTCCTAATTTATGTTTTGTCATATTCCGACTATTAAATGAGTTATATTATTAGTTTTAGTAGAAGAATGAGTTTCAAATTCAAGATTACTAATACCATCTTTTGCTGGGTCATACCAATTATTTTTAACTTCATTATTAAATCTTAATTGATTGTAACGTGTATTTAAGTCTTTCCAAGAATCTTTACTAAAACCTTTATCATCATGAGGTAATAATCTAAACCTGCAGTTTCTTCTAAAAGGCTTAGGTATAACAGTACTGCTTTCTAAATCCGTAGGTACTATTTCACAATCTTTTATTATTCCAGCATTATTTTTTCCTGATAAATCCATTAATTTATAGCCTTTGATAAATTTACCATCATAGTAAGTGATAAGCTTAGCAGCACTTTTATAGTCTTCAAAGTTAGATGTTAATCCAAAGTATCTATTTTTACTAATAGTTTTTATTTCTTCTCTTGTTAATTTTTTTGAAAATACTGCAAAAGAGTCAATAATACCTTTAAAATATTTAGCATCTTTTTCTCTAGATGGATCAGACACCCCTAAGTACATAAATTTTGATTTAGAATAATCTAAAATATCAGTATCTAATTCTAAAATACCTAATGATTCTCCATTTATAAATCCTTCAGCTTTTTTACTTTTAGCAGAATAAGTAAAAGACATACATACTTTTCTCATAGAATCTTCTTCACTATATAATTGAAAGTACTTTTGACGTTTATTGAAAAATTCTATTTTGAATCTATTAAAACTATTCCATCCTATATTAAAATCGTATCCTGGAATACCAAATGCTGTAAAAAAGTCGTCTCTATCATTAATATTAAAATCGTTATGTTTTGGTTGATAGCTAATAAAAATAGTAAAGTCTTTTTTAAAGTCAATAGTGTTTCTTAATTCTACATGAGCGTTTGTTCCATTAAATTTTAATGAAGCTGTTTTTGGACCAGAATTAGGAAGTAAACCTGTATCACAAGGTATTTTACTATTGAGACATCTCCACATTAGATCATCGTCTTCAAAACCCCATCCCCAGTAATTGTTAGAATATCCGTTTATACTTTCAAATTGTTCAATTGGAAATAAGGTAACTCCTCCAAAATACTGATCAAATATAGGTTTATGGGTATTGTCTTCACCTACCAAAATAGATGCTAGATGTACTGGTGTATCACTATAGCTGTAATCTACTTTAGAAGGCAGCATATCTACATCGTGAAAGCATATGTAATCACATCTTTGTTTTTTAGCTTCTAAATAACCTATATTAAGTAACTTACCTCTGTTAAATAATTTAGCATCATCTTGCTCAACGATTATAATTTTATAATCTATATCAAGTCTTTTAAAATATTCCTTAATCGACTCTTTAAATTCGTAAAGTTGTGAATATCTATTTCTATAAGGAACTATAATACCAAGCTTATGATTGGCCATTAGAATTTCCTTTAGCAACATTCATAAACTCTGCTAAGTAGAATTGAAGTCTTTCATCCCAATCGGAGAATTCTTTTTCTTCAAACCATAGAGCTAATGCATCAGTAGATGCTGCTATTTTTTCTAAAGCTTTTACTTTTCTTTCTTCTAGTAATAAAACTTCTTTTTCGTGATCTGTTAATTTACCTGCCATTTTTTAAATTTTAACTATTAAACTTCTTATTTTATCCCAACGGGGATAATCTTTATAATCAATATACGAAAAGTTTTTCAGCTTTTCAACAAAATAATCTTTATTTTTTATATCGATTTTCCAATCAGAACGAGCTATTGCTCGATACATTTTGTTATATTCTTTATGAAAACTAGTTTCAGTTTTTGTTTCAGCGACTTCAAGTAATCTTTTTAAAACAGAAGAATCCCATTTAAAATGATGAACTTGAGTAAAACATTCTTCTATAGGCATTCTATCAGGATGTTTATCTCCCCAACTAGTACTTCCGTTAGCAAACTGAACATAGTGTTGACCTGGGGTTACGTCTACGTATCCTTTCATTAAAGTTACTTTATTAGGACACGCTCCAGACATTGGATGTCTAAAATGCCCTGCATATGGAAATGCTCTGTGTACATTAGTATCTCTTTTTACTTCAGGAAATGTACCTTCCGGTCCTATTCTATCTATAAATCCTCCAGTAACAAACTTATAATCCATTACTTCACATTTATCTATAATCTCTCTTATATCTCTAGGGTAGACCTGTAATTCATCATCATCAGATACTATCCACCATTCATCAGCTTTTGTTCTTTTAAGTTTATTATACAGTTCAGTTACTTTATTCCAGTCGTATTTAGGTTCTGTAACTACTTTGAAAGGAGTAATACCTAGTTCTTCTATTTCTTCTAGTATATTATCATCTTCAGATTGTCTATACACTACAACATATATGTTATCAACTATATTCTTATAGTGATTCAACATATGTGGTAACATATGAGTGTTTTTTCCGACTACTGTAGCTAAATTAAGCACGCTGTACTAATGTTAATCCTGTTGATTGAGGTTTTGATGGATGAATACCGGTATTGAAGAAATCAAACGTTTTCCATTCTGGTCCTAGTTCTTTTATAAACTTAGGAGGTCCATCGAAAAATTCATAATACTCTTTTTCATCTTCTGTAATAACCATTTCTTTTTGGTATCTTTCATCAGTATCGTGAACTGCTATCATACCTTTAGGATTAAGCAGTTTAGAGTAGAGTTCAAAATCTTTTTTGACATCATCATAAGAATGACCAGCATCTATATAAAGTAAATCTATTTTAATATCTTTTTTTACAAAATATTTAAAGTAAGCATTTTCAGTAGTATCTTTGATAAACTTTGGAATAAACTGATATCTAAAAAACGAATTAGAATCTTGGTAATCTACTTCTCCACCTACTCCATTACAGGCATCTACTAAGTATGTAGTTCCTATATCTCCATGATTAATATCATTATCTCCATCTATTATTTCAGTATCATGCAAATCTAATCTAGCTTGAGTCATAATTCTAGGTATGAAACCTCCTCCTGAGCCTAAACAAACACAGGTTTTATATCTCATAGCGATAATAATAGAGTGAATTAAATGACCATCACCTAAATGGTAATCAGTAGCTCCATGAGTCCATCTATAAGTAACCGGTTTAAATTGTTTAACAACTTTTTGATTTACATCTCTTGATATAACTGGGTTATTAGTTAAAAACTGTCTAATATACTCCTTATTAAAAATTTTCATATTAACGATTTTCTATATGTTCTAAGTTTAGTTCTGGTAGATTAATACATCTTGTTAAATGTTCTACTTCTTTTTTATAATTTTGATCAGCTTTATTAGCTAGTATCCATCTTTTAAGAGGACCGTAATGTTTAAGAAACATTTCAGATTCGTAAACTGGCCATATACCTCTATCATGGTGTTCTCCCCATTCCCATGCATCACAGTCCCAGTATGTAGCTACTAAAGATTTAAACTCTATACCTCTCATATCAAACATATGTCTAAGAAATAGTTGCTCGGCAAAAATTAAATACTGAGAATTAGGTACTTCCATTTCAGTAAATTCTTCCATTATTTTTACACTACCTGCAGCATATTGTTTAGTAAAAGCTGGGTCAGGTAATTGCAAAAAGCTAACATTTACAGATTCTGTTTGCCATCTAGGAGTATAAGAAAGTTTTCTTACAAATTTATCTACATATCCTGGGTAATATCCTTTTCCGTTTTCTATATTGTGTACGTAATACTTGTTAGGATCGATATAAGTCTTAATAGGACAGTATATATGTAAGTCATTATCTACTATAATACAGGGTTCAGTTTGCAGTGAAAGCACTTCTACTTTTGCAGCTGCCCAAAATATAGCTCTGTTAATTTTATATTTAGGTTCATAACGTATTACTTCATCCCATTGGTCAAGTGTATTAGTTAATCTAAGCGTTTCTCTCGATAGATCATCACAATATAATACACATGTATCGTCCGGGTAGAATTTCTTCCATTGTCTTATAGATGCTATAAGTATAAGTGTATAAAGTTTGCCGTAGAAACTAGCTTCACCTTTGACATTATCTAAAACCCAAATTACTCTCAAAACCTTTTTTATTTAAATATACGAAAAAAATATTATATATGCAAGACTATGGTGCGTCTGTGTGCGTTGTAGTAAAGTGTGCGTAATATACGTTATGGTCTGAATCTGAATTATCAGTTAACGTTATAGTAGCATTAGTACTAATAGCAGTTCCACTACCACTAGCAGCAGTTCTCCATGAATTGAATACATAAGGGTAAGATGTAGTAGCTTCTAAACCTATAGATGTGTTAGTAATGTTAACGTTTTTTACAGTAATCGTTTTTGTAGCAGATACTGTGTAAGGTGCAGTTACTCCAACATTACCTCCATGCCCACCGATAACGGAACCATAGAATATACTACTATTCTGTAAAAATGAAGCAGCGTAACTTCCTGATTGGTCGGGTATAAATTCTGAATATGCTGTTGATGCAGAAACATTATTATTATCTGCGAGTGCATTGGACCAACTACTGAAAGTTTGATATTCTACATTATTAGCTCCGTATGTAAATCTAGCCATGTTATACTTTTTGTATTAAATCTTCAGAGAAAAACGTTAAAAGGTACATTTTAAGTCTATCATAAACATATCCATATACATCATCGAAAGCGTTTAAATCTATAACGGATCTTGTTTCTTTTACTGAGCCTACTTGCACATTTTTCGGTTTTACTACTATTCTATATTTCATTATTTCGTCTCCATTTGCATTAAAGCTCACATAAGGAACTTCTACCTCTACCATCTGTTCCTCAAATTGAGGAGTTTCTACTTCCTGAACCTTACTTACAATTACTTTTTCAAATTGCGAAAGTATAAGTTCTTTCCCTTCACTTGTTGGGGTATCAAAATAAATAATATTATTTTGAACTAACCCTTTCATTCCTCTTACCTGTTCGTCTAAGTAGACTCGATTATGCCTTATTGCATGACTTCTGTCCACCCAGTAGGTAATTTGAAAACTTAGTTGTGCATTTACCTTATTAAAAGTAAATCCTTCAACCCTTACATACAACTCTTGCGTCGGTCCGAGATTCGTCTCGAAGTCCGCATTAATAATAAAACCCATTTAGTATAACTATATTTATTTATTTTCGAGCTCTTTTACTCTAGCAGAAAGCTCTTTAACTGCTTCTATTAATACTGCTGTTAGTTTTTCATATTTAACAGCTTTATATCCATTGTCTCTATTTTCTACTATTTCTGGAAGTACTTTTTCTACATCTTGAGCAATAACTCCTATATCATGTCCTTCGTATATTTCTTGTTTATCATTCCAATCGAATTCTACTCCTCTTAAGCTTTCAACTTTCTCTAGAGCGTTGTCTATTACAACTACATTATCTTTTAATCTTTCATCTGAAGAATAGAATGCTACAATATCACTTGCTGCTCTAATAACTCCTGAAGTTCCTGGTGCTGCTGTATTAACTCCTATGCTATCAAATCTTACATCACTAGATGTAGCAACTGCTTGTCCAATTGCTATGTCGTTTGCATTAACTGTTACTCCTGTACCTGCTCCTATAGTAAATGTTCTATTAGCTGCTATTGTTCCTCCTCCTGTTAGTCCTGCTCCTGCTGTTAAATCTACAGCTCCTAAAGCGTATGAAGAAGTAGCAGCATTAAGTGCTTCAAATCTTACATTACCTGAACCTGATATTTGAGCAGCTGTTAGTCCTTTTATTAATGCTAAAGCTGATACTTCACCATCCATTAAAGCTCCTGCTGAAGTTACATTTGTTGCGTCAGTTACATCTGCTCCATCTTCAACGTTTAATGCAGTTCTAACTTCTGCCGCAGTTAAACCTTCTACTTCTGTTCCGTTGATTCTTAAGAAATCATCATCTGCAACTGCATCATTAGCCGTTAAAACGTTTCCATCAGAAATACCTTTTGCTAATGCTTTTACAAATGCAAGATTTGTTACTTCTGAATCCATTAATGCTCCAGCGGCAGTGACATTAGTTGTATCCGTTACATCTGCACTTGCTTCTACTCCGTCTAATTTAGTTCCATCGGTTGCAACATCTCTACCATCTACTGTACCTGTTGTAGTAATATTACCTGCTACATTTAAAGCAGCGTCAAAGTTAAATCTAGTATTTGCATGATTCCATGTTAAAGCTTTATCAGCTCCATCTATAGATATACCGGCACCATCTGCTGCTGCTGAATCTGCTGAACCACTTGCTACTTCGATTAATTTATCTTCTATCCTTAAATTACTAACTTGTAATTCTGTAGCATCTCCTAATACACTTAAGTTTCCGTTTACAGTAACATTATTTGATATTGTTAATCCACTAAAAGTAGGAGAATCTCCTGACTGTAATCCTGAATCAACATCTGTATTAACACCGTTAGTTGCAAGTCTAACTGTACCTTGAGAAGGAGAACTAAGAACTGATGCTGATACAATACCTGCTCCTGATTTCAATGCATATGATGCTGTTACGGCATTAAGTGCTTCGAATCTTATATTACCAGAACCAGAAATCTGTGCTGCCGTTAAGCCCTTAATTAACGCTAGCGCTGATACTTCTGAATCCATTAATGCTCCTGCTGCAGTAACGTTAGTTGTGTCTGTTACATCAGCTGAAGCTTCTATTGCATTAAGTTTAGTATGATCTGCATTAGTAAATACATTTGAATCGGTTGCCGCTTCTACTGCTGCTCTAATTTCTGCATTAGATTGGTCGGCTGTAGCGCCATCCTCTACATTTAAAAACGTTCTAACATTTGATGCTGAACCGGATACTAAATTAGCACCTAATCCTACTAAAGCTGCTGCTGAAAGTGATCCTGAGATACTTGCTGCTGTAAGTGCTTTAACTGTTGCTATTTCAGCAAGTTCTGAGTCCATTAAGGCTCCGGCTGCTGTAACATTAGTTGCGTCAGTTGCATCTGCTGATGCTTCTACACCATCTAGTTTTGACTTTAAAGTATTAGTAAAGTTGTTTTGCGTCAATGCGCCGTCTCCGACACCTATTTGGGCTGATGAAGATATCAACGTAGGTGTGCTGGTGATGTTACTAAATGCTATTGAATTGGCTTCGATAGTAGCTCCCTCTGATGGTGTTACGCTACCAAGGAATGAACCGGAAAAAGATCCAGTTATAACAGCATTATTCATTATAGGGCTATCTATTCTCATTGTTTGTTACTTTAATTTATTATAAATATTCGTTTTTATTGGTTACTACTTCTTAACTACTACTTTTCCTTCAAAGTTAGCATATGTGGCGAATGTTAAATTAACTACGTTTGCATTTGTTACTTTTACTGATGCTGGTAATACTTGAAATTTATCATTATCATATACCTGTACTATAGGGTAATCTTCGTTTAAATTATGTGTTACTGTATAGGAGGTATCACCTGTAAGTGTTTGCTCAAACCTAGTAGATTCTAAGTACTGTTTA
>Ga0209336_10001726_pt1 | contig 10562 bp, 17 predicted proteins | sample LinPmetageLP32_FD_184042 | JGI IMG/M metagenome (GOLD analysis project Ga0209336, IMG submission 184042) | Marine viral communities from the Pacific Ocean - LP-32 (SPAdes) (version 2) | ecosystem: Environmental > Aquatic > Marine > Oceanic | place: Pacific Ocean | collected 2009-08-23 | reverse complement strand
GTATTAATACCACCCTGCATAAATCTTTGACCTTGTGGGCTGCCAGCAACTCTGGCTCCTGTGCCTAGTGCTCCTATACCCGCTGCCATGTAGGGTAGTGCTAATAGTGGAAACATTATTTATCCTTTAATTGTTGTTTGGCTATGTCAGCCATTGTTTTTTCTCTAGCAAGAGCTTTGTTTGCTCTAGAGCGTAGTGCATCTCTTCTCTCGTTAGACTCAATCTTTTGTGAATCAACTGCTATATCAGACTCTGCTTTTGCTCTATCTAATTGTAGCTTGGCGATATCAATCTGTGCGTCTGCAGCTTCCTTCTGTTCTTTCATGTTTAACTCACGGTCTCTGTCTGCTGCCCTCTGTTGTGAGTCTGCAACTTTTCTATCTGCTTCTTGTTTCTTGATAGCTAAGTCTTGCATTGCAATCTGAACTCTTGGGTCTTGCATCTGCTGTGCCTGTGCAGCTTGCTGTGCTGCCATTTGATTTTGTTGTGACATCTGCATTGCGGCTTGTGCCTGCATCTGAGCTACTTGATTTTCTACCTCTGGTGGTAGTGCCTCGTATGCCTCATCTTTTCCTGGATTTGCTCTGTCGTATTCTGGTGCTGGTGGTAAATCCATACCAGTCATCGCAGAAATTTGTAATCTGTATTTGTGTGCCATGTGCTCTTGGATGTGAGCTATGATATTGCCAGCTAGTGCTTGTGCTACCTGTGGTGACGCTGGTGTCATTGTTGGGTCGCTTAACATAGCTTGGTGTACGGCAACGTGTGCATCGTGGTCTTGAGATGCGTATGCCTTAACGGGTCTACCATACATCATGGCGTAATTTTCTGTGACTGGGTCTTTTCTCTTAGCCCCCATCTCAGGTAATAAAATCTCATCTACGTTCTTAACATCAAGAGCTTCATACAATCTCCTGTATGCTTCTTTCATGTCGTGTATCTGTGGTGCAGCCGCAGCAGCCTGTAGTTGTGTCTGTGCTAATAAAACTCTCTGTGCAGTTGAGAAGATGTTTGGGTCAGATACTGGTAGAATATCTATTCTATCGTCAAAATCTTTACTAAAGATAAATCTGTTATCACCCTCTACTCTGTAAGGATAATAATCTGGTAAGAACTCTTTGTTAATTCTTACAATAATTTTAAATTCTTCTCTCTGGGCTTTGTGTAGTCTCTTGTGAATAGAGGACATCACTTTAATGCCCTGCTCTAAGAGAGCAATGGTTGTACCCACTGGTGCGTTGGCGTTCATGTCGCCAGCTTGTAAATCTGTTATGGCAGCTAGTCTTCTACCCTCTTGTGTCATAGAGCCTAATAAGGCGAATAGAGTTTGTGATGGCTCTTTAAATGGTAGTGGCACGATAGACTTTCTAATATCATCTCCGTATCCCTCAACATCTCTGAACTCACCAAACCCAACTGGCTGTTCTCCCTCAACCCTCATACCTCTAGCTTTGAAACCACCAGGTAAGTTAGCAAACTGTCCTGCATCTACTAGTGAACGCAGTATAGTTGTGACAGACTTCTGAAGATTGCCTAATAGGTGTACATACCCCATGCCGTAGAAACCAAAACCAGGTAAAAACTTGTAGTGTACGAAGTGTTGTATTCTTTTAAAGTTTGGGTCGTCTGGATTAAAGTTTTCTCTAATCGATAAAATCTCTCTTGTCTCTTTGCAGATAGTTACGATGTAGGGACAGGCAAAATCTTTTTCATAACCAGGAATATCTAGGTCAACGTGCATCTCTAGCAGAGTTAGTCTGCCATCTTTTTGATAATTCTTAGATGGTGTAATACCTTCTATGTCTTGTATCTTCTGTCTGATGTCGTTAGAGTCATCCTCTTCTGGGTTCATGTCAATATCTGTATCTCGATAAAAACCAGAGTATATTTTCTTTTTCAGTTCGTTTTGAGTGATGCGAATAATGTGTGTGTATCTACCAGAGGTTCTTAAATCTATAGTGTTGTATGATACAACGAAGTCTGTAATAGGAATAAAACGTGAGATAGGTCTCTTTAGTATTTCATCGTAGTAAATTTTTTTAAAACAGCTACCAACTATCGGTAAGTAAAATAACATCTGGTCAAAGTCATCAAAATACTCTTCCATAGTCTCTGTGACTTGATAATTTAAAAATTCTTTAACTCTGTTCGCTTGCTTAACAATCTCATCGCTCTTCTCACCAACGATTTGAGTTTTTACTGGTCCACCAGAGGGGAATAACTCTTTAATTGCTTGTGACTGGAACTGCACAGCACCCTCAATCATCATGGGATGATGTGCAGAACAAGCTCCAGGGAAAGGATTCTGTGAATCTTCTAATTTTAAACCAAGAAGCTCCATACCCTTCTTGATTGTCTCTTCATAATCTTTTCTTGATTGAACATCCGCCTCAAACGCAGCCAGAAGCTCAGATGAAATTGTCTCTAAATCCTCTTCATCAAGACTCTCTGCAATGTTGTCCGATAAAATCGGCTCTTCTTCGACAGTACCCTCAGCAACAACAGTTATTTCCTGTTCTATTAGTGGGTCTACTGCACCTAAGGGTGTTCTAGCCATTAAAATATTCCTTTAAAATTATTAAATCCTCTTTTTGCTGCTCCAGCACGTCTTTTTGTTAAACTTTTCGATGATTTTTTTACCATACCACCATCTTTTTTTGTTTCAAGGTCTTTTACTTTCTTTTTAAGTAAATCAAAGTTAAATTTTTCTGTTAATTTTCTATCTTTAAAATAATTATTTACTGCTTCTTTGCCAAACTTTGCGTATCCTTGTAATAATGCATTTGCTCCAGATTTTCCTGAAAAAAATTTTGCAATTTGACCCATTAAATTTGCAACCATTAGAATACGCCTTTAAATTTTGTGCCTTTTATAGCCGCTCCACTACCACGAGATTTCTTTGACTTGGATTTTTTCTTTTTAGCGAGTCCTCCATCCTTAAAATTACCCTCTATATCATCAAGACTCATTTTACCTTTCATGGTACCACCGCCTTTTGTTCCTGAACCAAATATACTAGATGGTATACTGCCTTGACTTTCTTCTAATATTTCCTCTACCTTACTCTTTTGTTTTGGTTTGCTAATAATTTTACCGCCAGCCTCTAGTAATCTCTCTGCTTCTTTAAGACCTTTAACAATAAATTTTTTACCTTTTAATAAAATTGTTATCATTAGAATATTCCCTTAAATTTTGTTCCTTTTACTGCAGCACCTGTGCCTCTAGCCTTGGGTTTTCTTTTGACAACTCTCTTCTTGACAGCTCCGCCACCTTTGAAGCCCTCTACGCCTCTTCCTTTGAGAATATCTTTTTGAGTTACCTTGCCGTCTCCAGTTAAGTCTGGAAACTTAGCATCTCCACCGTTAGCCATTTTAAGACCCATGCCTTTTTTACGGGCTTCCATCATTCCGCCCATAGCTTTATTGTCCACTGTTTTATCGACTGCGTTTTTTAATTTATTATATAAAGGTTTGCCATATTCATTTATAAAATTACCTGGACTTAGAGGGTCTTTCCCCTCTGACCGCATTTTCTTTTTGTAGTCGTTAAGTTCTTTTATTGTTAATCCTATACCTGTTCCTTTTAAAAGGGTTTTTGTTAAAAATCCAATCATTGTTCTCCTCCTAATGATTTCATGTGCTCCGCCATCTCATTTGCCCTGTTGGGGGTCTGCTTTGCCCAACGACTATCGAGCATCTGGATTGAAGCCTCTGTGTAGTTTGGTGGGCTAGCCTTGAGAGCCTCCCACATCATTTTAAATTTAGAGACACCATTCCCGCCTAGCTGGAAAACCATCTCCGTTATTATGTCTTGTCCTTCTTCGTTTATCTCTGTCTTCTCACACATATACGTTGCCGTATCTACTGCGTGCTGTAAATCTTTTTTCAGTATCTCCTCGAGATAGTCTCTCTCGTATACCTTGCCGTCTTCCCAGTGGTCTTCCACACAGAGATGCCCGTAGCCCACGGTTCGCTTTCCTAGGGTATCCAGATAAACCTGGTCACGAAAACCCTCGTGTCTCTTAACTGATTCTAATAGTGATTCATTCATTGCCAATAACTTCCCTTCGGTCCTGTCGCTTCCTCTATCTGTGCGTCTTGGGGGTGGCTAACCATCCAGCCCTTACGCAATCTAATTAACGCCTGCGATAGAGAATCAACTAGGTCGTCATGCTTTGTGTTAGGGAAAGCCGCACACTGAGATACCACTGCCTCGGTTTCATCCGTGTCGGGTGCCCAAATCCTTCCGCTCTCGAATAATGGCGTGATGGCGTGAACTCTCGCCAGCTTATCCATACGCTTCGGATTAAAAGGTGTAATAGGTATTCCCGTTCTCATTAACTCTTGTACCAGTGACAGTCCACTCGCCTTCGCCTCGACTAGAATATTATCAGGCTGGTGCGTATTGTACAGACTTATCGCTGCGTTCTTCAATTCAGGGAACGTCAGGCGTTCTCGATACGAGTCGAGTAAAATTAGGTTATACCCGCCCTCCCCAGAGAATACACCCCACGTTGTACACGCAGAGTAGTCGGAGTTCTGGTTCGCTGTGTAGGCGGTATCCCAAGACTGTATCTTGTACTGTATGTCTGGTAGCTGGTCTCGTTTCCAATACTTCCACCACCATCTCTTAATGACGTTTCCTTCTTCCACCGAGGGAGTCTGGTTGTAGAGCGATGTCCACTCCCGTGTTCCTACGGTCTTCTTAATCTCTTCTAATCTCTCCAGCGGGTAGGCTTCCTCCCATAGTGGGTCGCCCTCCTTGAGACCGAGCATATCAGCTGCGGTATCGTTTAATATAGCTGGAAACTCAACTATGTCCCAGCCCTCGTGTCCCGTCTCCTTGAGTACCCATCCAGCGAGGTCATCCTCATGCCATCTCGTTTGAATTAAGATAACACTGCCATTCGGCATTAATCTTGTATAGGCGGTGGAGCGATACCAGTCTAAGAGGTTCTTCCTCATAGCCTTGGAGTCCGCCTCCTCACGACCTTTAATCGGGTCGTCTATCAGTAGTAAGTGTGCACCTCTACCCGTGATGGCAGAACCCGCACCCACAGCGTAGTAGACTCCACCCTTTGTCGTGTGGAACCTTCGAACACTAGCTGAGTCCGTTGATAGCTGCGTGTCGGGAAAAATTTCGCCATAGTTACCATCCTGAAGCTGGTTTCTGACCTTACGACCAAAATCATCCGCTAGGTCCTGAGCGTATGTGGAACAGATAATATACTTATCGGGGTTCCTGCCCATATACCATGCGGGAAAAAATTCTGAGGTCAGAATAGATTTGCCGTGTCTGGGTGGCATGAATATGGCGAGTCTCTTGACATCACCACGCTCTACCGCCTCTAGCTTCTCTGCCAGCTTCACAATGTGTGGAGGGGTCTTATAGTTGTCCATCTGGGATTTTGCATACCCCAGCAGACCAGTGCGAGCACCTTGCTTTGACTCTAAATCTTTTACTTTACCAACAAGAAGCTGTAGCTGAGCTATCTTCTCTTCAGTTGTCTCTGGTATTCTCAATGGCTAAGTCATCATAGTAGAGGGGTGTTCCCTCTCCCATGTAAGCTCCCTTTATATTAAATTCGAAGAACTCAATGGCTTCCTCATCGGTCATACCATCTCGCTCCATTAGCGTATCTATAATCTTTTTTGTGCTGTAGAGCAGAACATCGTGTAGTCCACATCTACCAGCGTATCCCATGATGGCATCATCGAAACCATCAGCCTTGAGTGCTGTATCATCCATGCTATCAGTATATATAAATATACCCCATGGTCTATAGTAATAGGGTGGGGGTTATCTCTGCTACTATGGTATGTCACTAGCCCTTGTATGGATGTTAGGTAAGTCGAGCAAACAGGGGGGTGGGGGGTCAATTATACAGTATGTCAGAAAAACGCCCTAGTAAAGCGAGTAATACAGTAGGGTAGGGGAGTGATGATAGTATTGAGTGACATATCGTATTGTTGCATAATATATCTTATAGGAATGAATGCAGTAATCAGTACATAACCTACTATGCTCTCTCTTATATTCCTGTAATTACTAGGAATGATATGTAGTTATAACTAATATAATAAGACAGGGAGATAATAGCAGACTGAATATATTTACTGCTCTCAATCTGTCAGCAATAAAGTGTCTTATCCAATCATACTCTAAAGCATTTAGTTATCTCTCTATGCTCTTTATATTGGAATATTCAGATACTTTTATACACACTAATATGTAAGTTTGATTTCCATAATGGAGACTAATCTTACACATAACTATGAACACTATATCGAAAGGATTAAACAATGATTAGTGATAAAGAAATACTTGTTAAGTTTGACAAGTGGTTACAGTCTGATGGTGCTAAGCGTATTTATGATATGCAGTCTCCAGTATATATTATGAAGAGACATGATGAGACCAATACATCTCTCCGAAAATTATCTTTAGTAGATGCTATCGGCAGAATTGTTTTATTGGATTATGTCTTTGTTAGTAAAGTTAACAATGAGTATGTCAAAGAGTTAGACTCCATCAAAAAGATTAAGACTCTTATTCGTACTCTTAACTAGTCTATCTTGTTCTACTGTATTGGATTGTTTCTTTAACAGTCCATGCAGTAGAGTTCTTCAGTGAAGAGTTATCTCTTCTGTTATAAATTCTATTTCTAAGTCTGATTGGTCTTCCTGTAATTTTATTTTACAGTTGCAAATTTCTTCTGTGCAATTTTGTAGTTCGCAACATTTAGGAATACAATAGCAATTGCAGTTCATTAATTTAATTTTTTAACTGTCTCTTCTTGTTGTCTAATGTAGAGGTCATCATTAATTGACTGATACAAATCTGCTATATGTTTTTTTAAAGCAACAACATCATCTGTATCAATTGAAACATTACCACTGATTGATGTGGGATTACCTTCTAACAGGTTTGCTAACTTAGAACTTTCTACTCCTACCTTTGTCATGTTCAACAGGTCACTAGGTTTTTCTAAATCACTAACAACACCACTCTGCAATGCTGTTAAAACTTTTTGTAATGCTTCATTGGATGTTGCTTTTAATTTGTCTGTTAGGTCAGTTAGTTCGATTGATTTTTTTTCTGCAATCTTGTCTAAAGTTTTTTCATTTGTTTTTACATCTACCATGTTTGCCTCATGTATCCATCCCTCTTGTTTACTATGTCTGAATATTGTTGCGAGTGATGGTATCTTTTTTTTACCACCAAATTTTTCTGTTAGTTCAGAATGCAATCTTCTAATGCTTCTATGACTGCGTGGCATTTTAAAATAATACTGTTTAATGTCATCAGTTGTTATAGACCTATCTCGTGCCATGATACTATTTATTTATGCATTTTTAGACACTAATTAGTAGAGAACATTTTAAGAACCTTTTATTATTGTTGATATATAAGGTTATAAGGCATTGAATTTAGTTGTTGCAAATGGAGTGTAGGTGTGAGATAAAATGGTATGTTTTTGAATAGCCGAATTTCATTTGTGAACGAAGTAACAAGTGACTCTATTTTTTCTTTAAAGTCTGAGAAAGTTTTTAGACACTCAGTAGAAATTTTAGATGGATTTAATTCAAGCGATTTACATTTAGCATAAGAAAGAAAACTAAAGTTTTAAATCGTGGCATCGGCACTATGAGTACAGACTCCATATTGATGACTCATAGATTTGCAATAGGTCGAACCAATCGTGTTGTCAGTCCAAATGACAATATCTAGAGAGACGCTGAGATTGAATTGCAATTTTATTTTAAAGTATTTTTGAATGCTCACTAAGTTTGGGCATTCATGAATACTTTTAGTATTCAGTTAGGAGTTAACAATGAGTAAAAAATATTTACAAAGAGACCATCTCGAGGCATTCGGTAATGCATTGTGTAAAGGATATATACTCGATGGAGTTATGTACATGGAGTCATTCGAAGAATTACAGGATGATGGCAATATATATTTCTTTGATGCTTTTAAACATAAGGTATCAAGAGAGAAATTTTTTGTTGAGTATCATCCATTAATTTCTCAGACTCAATTTAAAGATGGTGCAGTTCACTATAAATTTAAATAACTATAAGGAGGCACACAGGAATGGGTAATCATAAGATAAATAAAGTAAAAAGAAAATTTGGAATTGTGCATTGTTGGGGAAGTTTGGAGGAAGGTGCAACAGTAATGCTAGATTATAAAACTAAAGACCAAGACGAAGTTTACGATTTAGTCATGGATTGTTATGAACCAAATATTCATGGCAATACATACTCCAAATTAATTTCATGGTTTTATAAGCGTGGAATTATTCCATTACAATTAAGCACAGATTACTAGCAGTCGATAAATATTTTAGATTACTCGATCCGAGTAATCTTGAATACTTATCTTGGGCTATAGACCCAAAGATATCTATTCACCGAGAGATGGGAACAATGACTCCCTCCCATCTCTCTTTTCATTAGACATAAATGCTCTATGGAGGGGCAACACCTATGACTAACATTATAAAACTACATGACGAACAATCTACTAATCCACTAGCATTAGATGACAAATATAAATTTGATGTGGGATTAAAACCTATCTTTCATCAACAAGCTGATGGAGAAACTTTCAAAGAAATTGAGAACTACTCTCAAGTTTGGAATACCACTCACGAATTACCAATACCAAATGGTGTTGTTGGTTCAAAATATCATCCTACTGCCTACCATGAATTAGTAGACAGATGCAGTGAGGGATTAGCAAAAGCTAATTTAGATACAGGATGCGTTGTTGAGGATGCAATGCATGAGGGTGGTGCTAAGTTTGTAAGAACTATATCTTATCCAAACATCACCATCGAACCTAAGACTAGAAAACAGGGAGACATAATCAGATTTGAGATTGTGTTGCGTTCCTCACTAGATGGTAGTTGGGTTCACTCACTACAGATTTTACCAATTAGATTACTATGTTCTAATGGTATGGTTGGTGTTGACTCTAATTATAAACTTATCTTTAACTTTAAGCATACTACAGGATTTACTGCTGAGATGATTAGAGACAAGGTTCTAATCGGTCAAGAGTCATTCCAAGAAATGGGACAGTGGTTTGAGTCTCTATCTAATGCTGAGGTCACTACTGATGATGTTAAGTCATTACTCAAGCAGACTCTCTTTAAAAAACAGGCACAGAGAGATGCTGAGTTAAAAGAGAATAAAACTTTTAACTGGATGATGGAGCAGTTCTTGAGAGAGACCAAAGACTTAGGTATGACTATGTGGTCTGTCTACAATATGCTTACTCACTATGCTACACACACTCCACTGAGAAGAAGCAATACACCAATTCACAGTAGGGTTGTGACTGACCAGCAACAAATCATGATGGTGATGAGGTCGCCTCAGTGGTACAGGTTGGTGGCATAAGTGGAAGGTCTACATCTTACAAAAAATTTAGATGGTGAACTCAAGAGTAGATTTATTTGGGATACTAATCCTTTAAATAATATTAGGTCTGCTCTTGAGCAAGACCTCAAAGGAACTGCAACAGATGAAGCTATATCTACAATTGAAAAACAAGTCACCATGATTTGTTTTCAAAACATAGATGTCTTAGAGTATGCATCTCAAAAATGCAATATTGATTGGAAAAAATTACAGTTAGAATTTTATGCCAAACAAGGTTGGGTTGAAGGAGAGACTGTAGAAGAATAATTATTTTAGACTACTCGCTATTGGGTAGTCTTGAATAATTATAAAATGAAAGGAGGTATCATGTCTCAAAAAAATCTTGTAGATAAGATAGCTAAGGCAATTCTATTTAGACGTAGTATTGCTAGACTAATTAGTGGTCTGATTGATTACGATAAAGATTACTTCTATAACAAGAAGCCAAAGAGATATCGTGGTCATGCATATTCTATTCTCTTATCTGAAGAGAGTAGAACTGTAGTTGATATGGATAAACTTAGAAAAAATCCTGATGACTACAAAAAATATGTGAAGGTAAAAAAATCACCAAGACTAACAGTCAGCGGTAATTTAGACGTACCATCAGATATTAAAAATGCAGTTAAGAAATTAGTTGCTTAATTTATATGGGTGGCAAATCTGCCATCCATAATTTTATGATAGTTATGATAGTAAAGTAAAGCGAGCAAAGGAGTAAACAGTGAGTATTAACGATAAAATAAACGATGCACTATGTGATTTGTATGATGTGAAAAAAACATTGCACTATACAAAAGACAAATATGAAGACATGAGGGTAATTGATTTACCTAAAGATAGTGATGGAACAGAGTTTACAATTAGAGATTGTTTAGAAAACACTATTTCTATCTTAGAACAATTAAAGGAGAGCGAACAATGATATATGGGTACGATTTAGTAGAGGGGACAAAATTTGAGATGTCTATCGAAGAACTTTGTAGGATAATTAACTGCGAGGATGGTCTGAATAGTAATTGTTATATCTATACTTCAGAAGAAGATAGAGACTTACATTTAAGCCAAGTAGGGAAACTCAAGTTAGAATGTATGTGAATAAGTTAAGCAGAAAAGGAGAGCGAACAATGA
>Ga0209336_10001724_pt1 | contig 10576 bp, 5 predicted proteins | sample LinPmetageLP32_FD_184042 | JGI IMG/M metagenome (GOLD analysis project Ga0209336, IMG submission 184042) | Marine viral communities from the Pacific Ocean - LP-32 (SPAdes) (version 2) | ecosystem: Environmental > Aquatic > Marine > Oceanic | place: Pacific Ocean | collected 2009-08-23 | reverse complement strand
ACTGATTACATCGCAGCAAATTAATAAGCTATGGAATTAACACCGTATTTGTTTTGGAACATCTTCATAACATTGGTGTTAGCTCCGGTGCTTTATGGCATCAAACAAAACACATCAGAAAATAAACGCATTGACATATTGCTTAACAAGACTCGTGAAGAGATTGCAAAAGAGTATGTAACTAAATCAGAACTTAAAGATGACATGGGAATCCTCATGGATAGAATAGATAAAATTGGAGAAAAGCTTGACAAACTCTTTGAAGTTAAGTAAAATATATAACTATGAAAAATAAAAAAACAATACGTAAAAGATATAATAAAGGTTCTAGTAAAAGAGCAAATTATGTTAAAGCCGGTAATGTTTCGGTTGCATCAGGCAGAGCTAAACCAACAAAAAAAGAAGAGGATAAAGTTACTCAACCGGGTGGACCGGGTCCCGGATTCAGTGTAGAAGAAGAAAAAAAATCTCGTGAACAAGATGAAAAAGACGCTGCTGCTGAAGCAAGAAAAAGATTATTAGAAGATAGAAAAAGAAAACAAGCAGCTGAAGATGCAGCAGAAAAAAGAAAAGCTGCTGCTGAAGCACGATTAGAAGCTGAAGAAAAAAGAAAAGCAGAAGAAGCTGCAAGAAAAGCTGCTGAAGCAAAAGCAAAAGAAGAAGAAGAAGCAGAAGCAAAAAGAAAAGAAGAAGAAGCAGAAGCAAAAAGAATAGCAGCACTTCAACAAAAAGAAGATGACAGAATAAGAGACGAAGAAGACAGAAAACCTCCAGAAGAAGATGAAGATGATATTGGTGATGAAGGTGATGAAGGTGATGAAGACGATGATAATACTGGTGACGAAGGTGACGAAGGTGAGGAAGAAAAAGAAGAAGAAGAAGCTCCTCCACCACCTGTAGGAACAGCAGCAGGACAAAAAGAAAGACAAGAAAGAGCTGGAAGAACAGCAAAGCAAATGGAAGACATTGCTTCTGGTAAAGTATCTTTAGAAGATATTGGGGCTGAAGCAAAAGCTGCTCAAGTTGAAGAAGCAAAAAAAGACGAGTTAATGACTGGAGACGGTACTTTTATAGAAGCAGACGATGCTGCTATGCAAGGTGAAGATTATCAAGCTGAAGTAGATACTAAAGAAACAACTACTACAGAAACAGCAGATACTGTAGAAGAACAAGAAAAAATTAAAGCTCGTACATACGAGGCTTTTGAATCAGAACAAGCACCTAAAGTTAAAAAAGTTATAGGCACTCTTTCAGAAGAATCTAAAGCAAAACTTATAGATGAAGTATCTTTAACAAGCCCAGCAGAAGCACAACAAATTGTAGACTCAGTAGCTAAAGCTGCACAAGCTGTAGATGTAGAAGGAGTATTATCTTCTGGTGCTTTTGCTAAAAAAGTAACAGGATTAAAAGTACAAGTAAATGAAACACCTGATGCAGAAAAACAAGAAAGAGAAGTAATACTTGGAAAACCTGCTCAAGGAATAGAAGCTAAAATAGTAGACACAATAGGCTATGAAGCTTATACACAAAGACGTGTTAAAGGACAAGCTGCAAAAAGTGCTGCAGCAGATATGATTGTTCAAACTTCAGACATGCCACCAGAAATAGCTGCTGCTATTGTTGAAGACCCAGCAACTGTAGATGCTCAATTAGATGAACAACCTGTAGAAGTAAAAGCTGCTATTGCTGCTTTGCCAACCGAAGCTTTAGTATCTTCACAGATGGAAAGTTTACTTTCTGGTATGGAAGATGGTAATATACCAGCTTGGGCAAGACCAGCTGTAGCTGCTGTTAATCAAGGTATGGCTGCTAGAGGTCTTAGTGTTTCTACTGTAGGTAGAGATTCACTTTTTAATGCTGTTATTCAAAGTGCTATGCCAATGGCAATGAATAATGCACAAGCTTTACAAGCTAGGTCTGCTCAAAATTTAAGTAATGAACAACAATCTAATATAGAACAATCTAGACAAGACATGCAAAGACGTATGTCTAATTTAGCTAACAGACAAACAGCAGCTAGTCAAACAGCTCAGTTTGCACAACAAGTAGGAGTATTACAAAGTCAATTTAACCAAGATGCTGTAATGACTTCTGCTGCACAAAGACAACAAACAAGAACACAAAATTTACAAAATAGACAACAAGCTGCTTTAAAACAAGCTGAAATGGACCAACAAATGCAGGTTCAAAATTTAGCTAATGAGCAACAAATAGAATTAGCAGAACTTCAAATAGAAGCTAATGCTGAAGGAGCAGACCAAGCTGCAATTAATCAAGAAAGATTAGCAGAATTTCAAGTTGCTGCTAACTTTATGTCAAAAAATGCTGACTTTACACAGCAAATGAAACTTGCTAATCTAAGTAATGAACAGCAAATGGAACTAGCAAATCTTTCTTCAAAGAATAAAGCAGCCTCAGAACAATTAACTGTTGACCAACAAACAGAACTTGCAAATCTTAATAAGACTATGCAAACTAATTTGTTACAAGGTAAACTAGCTCAACAAATGGGTGTAGCTCAACTTAATGCTGACCAACAAAGAGCTATACAACATGCTTCAGTTGCAGCTAATATGGATATGGCAAACTTTAATGCTGACCAACAAAAAGCTTTAGCTGATAGTAAATTTATGCAAACTGTAGTTCTTACTAATATGAGTGCTAAACAACAAGCAGCTATGCAAGATGCAACAGCTTTAGCAGCTTTAGACCAAACAGCATTACAAGGTAATATAAAATTAAAATCTGAAAATGCTAAATCATTTTTACAAATGGACTTAGCTAATCTTAATGCTGAACAACAATCTGCTGTACTACAAGCTCAATTAGACCAACAAGTATTGTTATCAGACACTGCTGCTAAAAATGCTGCTGAACAGTTTAATTCTAAAAGTGAAGCACAGACCGACCAGTTTATGGCTAATATGGGAATGCAAGTAGATATGAATAATGCAGCAAGAAATGATGCAATGGCTCAATTTAATGCTAATGCTAAAAATCAAGCTGAAGCAAGAAGAGTATCTAACAATGTTAATTTAGAAAAATTTAATTCTCAATTAAGTGCTAGTGTAGACCAGTTTAGTAAACAACAAGATTTTGCAAGAGAACAATTTAATTCTCAAAATGCATTAGTAATTGAACAATCTAATGTTGCTTGGAGAAGAGATATAACTAAAGCTAATACAGCTATGCAACAACAAGTTAATATGACTAATGCTCAAAATGCTTTTGCTATGTCACAAACAGCTCAAGGGCATTTGTGGCAAGAAATGAAAGATGAGTTTGATTATATATGGAAATCTTCTGAAAATGCAGAAGATAGAAAAGCTAATATAGCTGTTGCTGGTATGGGTGGAGAGCACTCTGGTTTAAAAAATAATAGTAATTTAGATAGATTACTTGATTTTTTAAAATTAATGGGTTAAAATAAAATAGGAAATAAAATGGGATTATTTAAAAAAATAAAAAAAGGATTTAAATCTGCATTTAAAGGAGTTTTTAAAAACATAAAAAAAGTTTTAAAAAATCCCGGCAGGGCTTTAAAAAAAGGATTAGGTAAAATGGGAGAAGCCTTTGGTAAATTAGGACCAATGGGTACATTAGCTTTATCGCTTATGCTTCCGGGTATAGGAGCTTTATGGGGTTCTTTTGGAACATGGGCTAGTGGTTTAACTGGTGTTATGGGTAATGTTATGACTGGTGTAGCTAATGCTGGTAATGCTTTAGGTAGAGTTTATTCTTCTATTACTGGTTTTGTTAAAGATACTGTTGGAGCTATTGGTAGAAATACTATTGGAAGAATACCTGTTGGTAATGGACAAAATTTAAATAATGTTTATGATAACTTTTCAAGTTGGGTAGGTAAAAAAACTGATAGTGCTAGAATGAAAATAGGAATAGAACCTTCAGACAGAATTAATATTAATAAAGTTACTAAAAACGCACAAAGTTTACAAGATGTTCCTGTTTTTGAAGGAGAGCTTCCAACTATGAATGTTAAACAAACAAGTATTTTAGAACCTACTAATTTAGAACTTCCTCAACCAAGTATGAATATTACTGCTCCTCCTGTTGATAATGTAACAACAGCTGTTGCAAATACAGCAGATAGTGGGCTTGTTAATAAAATGCAAAATATGAATCAAACTGATTGGGATTCTATAGGCGTTGACAGATATGTAGATAGAGATTTTACTACACAAGAATTAAGTAAAATTAAAAGTTTTACACCAAAACAAAGTTTAATTAATAAACCAACACTACCTCAAGTATCTACTACAACTACTGTTGGTAGTCCAGTAATAAATCCTGATTATAATCCATTACAACCTACACAAACAACACAAATTATTACAGATATTAATCCTGTTAAACAAATAGTAGGTAATGATATTGAAATTGTTAAGTATGAACCAACAATAAGAACAGTTAAGTTAGAAGATTTAACAGAAGCTCAACTTGATTTTAATAATGAAAATTTAGAGTTTATTAATTTTAGTAATAAACAACATGATAATATATTTAAAGATAGTAGAATGACTAAAACAGACTCTATGGGTAATACTTTATTAGGTAAAGATGGTGGAACTATAACTACTAATAATCCTGATTATGGTCAATTAGATGTAATGAAAACAAAAAATCAAAAGTTAATGAATGCTGGTTCATTTATGTTAGGAGATAATTCAGAAGATGAAATTATGAATACAACTAATATTAATGTTACTCCTCTAACAACAGATGTAAGTACGTCTAATGATTATCAAAAAGATTTTGCTCCTCAATTTGCAGACGCAGGTTATGGAGGACCACAAAGTTTAGAAGGATTTATGAGTGCTGGTTTTTATGGTAACGACCCTTTTACTTTAGCACATAGAAAAATAATGGGACCAGTTGCTACACCGTTACCACAAGTATCTTAAAGGAATAAATTATGGAAAATCCAAATGTATATAGTCCTGAAATGGCAAAAAAAATAAGTAGTTATACTGGAGCAATTCCGGGACAAAGTTTAACAACTAGTACTGAAGAAAAACAGCCTTGGCAAGAAGCTCCAGAATTTGTTAATAGAAGAGAAGCAGAAATGTTTATTTTAGAAGAGCTTACTGATAAAGATAGATTTATATCTGTAACAGATATGATAGGTGAAGGTATGCCTTTAGATATTATAACTAGAGCTTATCTTATGGATGGATATGGTAGAGGTTTATGGGATGTTGACTTAATGACTTTATTAATAGAATCAGTTGGTTTTATTTTAATGGCTTTAGCTGAAAAAGTTGGTATAGATTATGAATTATATTCTGGTGATTCTGATGAAGAAGAAGATATATCTTCAGAAGTTGAAATAAAAAATATGAATAAAAGTGCAGACATTATTAAACAAGGAATAAAAAAAGTTGAAGGTGCTGGTATGACAACAATGAAAACCATGAATAAAAAATTAACAGAACAACTAGATTCTATACCACAAGAAACTATAAAAGAAGCTAAAAGTTTATTAGCTAAAAACGAGGACTAAGAATGAAAAGCCCATATACACAAGACATTGGTCAATATGCAAAAAGTATAGTAGACCCTGATTTACCTTTAGTAGACGAAATATTAGAAAAAGCAAAAGACTATAAAGTATTTAGAGGAGAAACACTTAAAGAAAATTTAGAACTTTTAGAAGAAAGTAAAACATATGATGTTGTTAAAGCTAAAAATAATTTAAGAGATTTAAATCAAGTAGATACAATTAATCAAGATATTCAAAATAGATTTAAAGGTAATGTAAATAATTGGGCTATGTTTAAAGCAAGAGAAGCTCTTAACAACGATATTTATTCTACGTTTGGTGTTACAGATATTGAAAATAATAAGTTAGATAAAATTTATCCTGATGTTTCTCAAAATGAAATAATACAAACAAGAGCAACTAATATTGCAAATAAATGGAAAGATTTAAAAGGTTCTGTTGACTCAGCAGGTTTTGAATACAAAGACATAGACGCTGGAGAAGCTCAAATAAATGATATTAATCAAAATATTTTTAATCAATTAAGCTCACAAAATAATTTTAAACTTATTAAAAGTCTTAAAAGTTTATACAAAGGACAAGGTTTTGATTTATCAAGTCCAGAATCTTTAAAAGCTCAATATGATAAAAAAATATCTAATTCTAAGTTTTCAGACTTAGAAGGTATTAATAATAAACTTAAAGCTTTATATACTTTAGACCCAACACTAGCAACAGAATATGAAAAAATTGTAAACAAAGCTGATGTTAGAAAAGGTGTAAAAGTTATAACAGAAGTAGAAGATAAAGTTATTACTTTACCTAGTGGTCAAACAGAAACACAAAAAGTAATTCAAACAACTACTTCATGGACAGATAAATTAGGAGACCTTCAAACTTCTTATACAGAAACAAATGCAACTAAAGCTGAGGCAGATGAAATTAAATTAGGAAGTGTAGAAAGAGATGAAATATTTATGTCTAGATTAAATACAGAAGGACAAATAAAATATTTTCAATTAAGAAACGGTGCAGATAAATTTTTACCACAACAAGCTTTTAATAAAGTAGAGTCAGAATTTAAATTAACTTATCAACAGTATTCAGCACAAGATGTAATTCTTTCTCAAACCGGTGTAGTACAAGCTGCTTTTGAAAAATATCAAACAGCAAATTATTACAAACCTAGAACAAGTGAGTTTGCTCCTTTATTTTTAAAAGACGAAGTATCTAACTATTTAGAAACTGGTAAAAATAAACCAAATTATTATTATGATAACTTAAATTCTTTTGTTGCTAAAGAGTTTTTTCCAGAACAAAAAACATCTACAACTTTAAATGAAGGACAAAGTACATTTAATGTTGGACTTTCTGATACTTTAGAATGGCAAAATTATTTAAATACTCCTGAAGCAGCAAAATTTGTTAATGATTTAAAAGATGATATACTAAAAAATAAAGAAGATGAATTAAGAGCTGAGTTTGAAAGTGGTGATTTTACTAGAGTAAATGCTAATGGTATCTATTCTGATAAAACAGACCCTACAGTTTTCCCTACAGACATATTACTTATGAATGGTATGTCAGATTTACCAGAAAACATAAATGTAGAAGCTGTATTTAATTTTAAAACAAATCAAATAGAAATGCCTGAATTATTAAATATAAAAGGTTTGAGTAATAAAACTCCCGTATTTAATGAAGAAGGAGAAGATACAGGAAGTTTTCTTGGAGCTATAAATGAAATACCAGTAGTTGGTAGTGTTACAGAATTTTTATTAGGTGATGAACTTAATAAAACTGATTTATTATGGTTAGTTCCCGGAACAGTAGCAGTCAAAGTTGGAGTTAAAGGAATAGGAATGCTTGGTGCAGCTGCAAAAAATAAAATACTTATGCCGTCAATAAGACAAGCACAAATAAAAGCAGGTCAAATAGCAACTAAAATTACTGGTAAAGTCGGACGAAATTCTAGTGGACAAATGCAAAGTAATCTTCAAAGAGGACAAGAAGTAACAGGATTTTTAATTGGTAAAACTAAGACTGGTAAAGTTGTAAGATTTAGTACAGCAGGTGCAATTGTTACTCCTACTGACCCAAAAGAGGATAATTAATTAATGTCTAAAATAGTACCAGAAGAGTATAGAAATTCGTATGATGATTCTGAATATGATTTAACTCCTAATGAAGCTATTAGTTATGCAATGAAAATGGGCTTTACTGATTCTTACAGAGGTCTTAAACAACTTTATGCTAACAATCGTAGTAACGAAGAAATTATAGAAACACTATCTAACAAAGATAAAAAACTTAAAAAGATTTTTGAAAATCCAAAATATGGAGATAAAGCTTTTATGGGTTTTATGGGTGGAGTAGTACTTGACCCAGTAGCTATGGGAAGCTATGCAGGTTGGGCTAAAAAAGCTAAAACTTTAAGACAAGCAGTTACACATGGAGCAGGATTAAATGCAGCTGTTGGTGGTATGGCTTATGTAGGTGAGGGAGAAAACAGAGGAGTTAATGTAGCTGCAGGAGCTACAATAGGTGGAGTTGTTGGTGGTATAGCTGGTAAAGCTGTTAATACAATAGCTAAAAATAAAAATAAACAAGCACTTATGCCTTCTTTAAAAGATAGAAAACAAATTTTAATTGAAGAAAATGCTTTACTTACTAAAGAAGGTGTAAATTTAACACCTGATGATATTAATAGTTTAACTAAACAAGCAGTAGATGAAGTGCAAGGAACAAAAGTAAGAGGTAAGTATACTCAACCTTTACAATCTTTTTATACAGATACTATAGGAGATAAAGTTTGGGATAAAGCTGTACAAAATTGGGGTTCTAGTTTAGTTGGAGTAGCTTCAGGAGTTGCAGGAGTAAACGCATTTACTGATGAAGAATCTACACAACTACAAAAATTAGGTTATGGTTTAGTAGCTACTTTAGTAGGTGCAGGTGGTACAAAAGCACTAGGAAAAATTCCTGTTAAAGGAGATGAAACTCTTGGTGATTTATTAGCTAGAGGTTTAATAGACAACTATGGGTTACCTAAAAAATATACAGAAATAAAACAACAATCTTTAGGTGATGTAAATACTTTGTCATCTAAATTTATTGAAATTGTTAAACAAACTCAAACTTTAACTCCAGAACAAAATAAAGTTTTATATGGTATGATGACTGGTGATATTGCTAAACTACCAGAGCTTGTTAATTTTGATATTAAAGCTAGAGACATAGTAAAAAAAGTTGGACAAGAAATGGTAGACGTTGGTCTTTTAGATGAAAAAATATTTAATAAAAATCAAGAAGTTTATCTACACAGAAGTTATTTAAAACACCATGTTAAAGGTACACCTACTAAAGAAGGTTTAGAAGCTTACAAAGCTGCTAGACAATTTAAGATTATAGGAGATGAGCTAAGACCTAGAGGACAAAAACTTACTAAAGAAATAACAACTTCTACATATGAAAGAAGCTTTAATCCTAAAAGTAAAACATTTGGTATCTATGATAACTATGAAGCTTCTCCTTTAAGAATAGCAGTAACTAAAGCACAGTGGGAAAAAGCTTCTAAATCTAAAAATAAAAAAATTAATAATACTGTTTCTAACATAGATGATTGGTCTATTGTAGAAAAAGATAACTCTGCTTATTTTTTAGAAAGTAAAAATAAACTTTTACTTAGAGGAGACTATGATAAACAAACTCGTATAGATATGGGTGAAATTGAAGATGCTTCTTTTGCTATAGCTGAAACAGGTAGATTAATGACAAATGATTTAGCTGTATATAAACTATATGCTAACATAGCTACTGAAGAAAGTTTATCTTTAAGTCAAAAGAATTTTGATTTTAAATTAGTACAACAACAAGTAAATCCAAATGATTGGGTTCTTGTTCCTGACGCTACTTTATCTGGAGTAGCTTCTGTAAGTAAAGCAACGCCTTATAAATTTGGTAATCTTGCTGGTAGATATGTACATAAAGAAGTATATAATGATTTAACTAAATTACAACAACTTCGTGAGTCTAGTAACTCTATTGAAAAAGGATACTTAGCAATAAATAGACTTTGGAAAAAAACTAAAACAGCTTGGAATCCTACAGTACATACAAACAATACAATGTCTAATGTTATTTTGTATGATTTAGCAGACGCTAGTTATAAATTTTTACCACGAGGATTTAAAGAATTAAGTTTAGGTTTAGAAGGTAAAGGAAAATCTCCTATGTATGACTTAGCAGAGTCTTTTGGAGTTTTTGATGTAGACATGGTTTCTAAAGAATTAACAAACGAAGTAAATAGTATTCTATCAAAAAGTTTAGAAAACTTAGCAAACAAAACAAGTCCAGAAGTTATTAATGCACAAAAATATTCTTATCAAACATTTAAAGGTTTGGCTAAAAAAGGATATGAAATGACTGCTAAAAAATTAGAAGATATTTACCAACTAGAAGACCAAGCATTTAGAATGGGTTTATTTATGGATAGAATAAACAAAGGAATGTCTCCAGCAGAAGCAGCAGCTGACGCTAAAAAATGGTTTATTAATTATGATATTAATGCTCCTATTATTAATACAATGAGAAGATATCCTACTCCGTTTTTATCTTATACATATAGAGTTACTCCTTTATTAGCAGAAGCAGCTATTAAAAGACCTTGGAAATATGCTAAGTGGGCAACAGGAGCTTATGTATTAAATGAAGCTGGTAAAGAATTAGGCTCTGGTAACGAAGAAAGAGAAAGAGTTTTAATGAGAGAAAATTTAAAAGTAGGAATGTTTGGTATGCCTTTTATGCCTAGTACTAGTATTAAAACACCTTTTACTTCTAAACGAGAGGGTTTAGCAGGAGATAAAGTTCCATTATATATGGATGTAAAAAGATTTATTCCGGGTGGAGATGTGTTTGCTTTAGATGAAGATAAAGGGATTGGTATTCCTATTCCTTTTACAGGTGGAGAAAAATCTTTAAAGCTTCCTTCTACATTGACACCTAGTTTTGGTGCTTTAGGAGAAACATTAATTCCTTTAATGACTAGAGTAGACCCTTTTACAATGAGACAAATAG
>Ga0209336_10001722_pt1 | contig 10579 bp, 8 predicted proteins | sample LinPmetageLP32_FD_184042 | JGI IMG/M metagenome (GOLD analysis project Ga0209336, IMG submission 184042) | Marine viral communities from the Pacific Ocean - LP-32 (SPAdes) (version 2) | ecosystem: Environmental > Aquatic > Marine > Oceanic | place: Pacific Ocean | collected 2009-08-23 | reverse complement strand
GATTTATGGTGAAATGATATTTACTACCTTTGCAGATAAAGAAGTTTTTGGAAATACACTGACAACAGGTGTTACTGTTGCTGGTAATAATATATATAACAATGAACCTATAGATGTTTTCACAGGAAGTGGTGAAACAATTACATCCTTTGTTGAATCAGGTGACTTTGATATTGAAGATGGTAATGCTATTATGTTCATGAATAGAATTATTCCTGACTATGATTTGTCTGGTGGTAAAATTAAAATGAAGTTTACAACTAAACAGTATCCTGAAAGCACTGAAAGCATAACCAAAGAATTTGATATTACTAATACGACAGAGAAAGTAAACTTTAGAAGTAGAGGAAGACAAGCAAAGGTAAGGGTATCTTGTGACTCAAATAATGCTAGTTGGCGATGGGGATCAATCCGACTTGGCATACAGGGTGATGGTGGAAGATAATGGCAAGATACCCTACCCTTTCACAGAATATGTCCACTGATGATATTAGAAAAATGTATTCTGATATACAACGATGGGGATCAATATTAATTAGTGAGTTAAATAATAGAGATACAGTAATAGAAAGTACTCCATCAAGTAATATCTATAGTGTAGTAACAGTTACTAATATAGGAAGACCACGTAAAGGTGATATAGCATACTCCGCAAGCTCTGGAAAGTTTAAGGGGTATGTAAGCCTTGGGTCTGAAACATCATGGCAGGATTTAAATTAATGAATATTAGAGATCACTTCAATCTTGTAAACAAGAGTACCTACCATAACAATTTAAACACTGGTCAGTTTATAGATAACAGTAGAAATCGTTCAGATCAGAAAATAAAAGAATTTGGAGATATCAAGAAGACAGTGTATAATAGTAGTAACTTTCAAGCAGATCAAACTTTCTCTCAATCGAATTATGGACGAATTAAATGAATATAAATAAAGATATTAAAGAGCTTATAAAGTTAGCTGCACTTAATAATCTTGCAGTAAGAGCGGGAGTAACGTCTGAAGAAACCACTCAGGCAAGAAGTTTGCTTGCTGTTTCAAATAGAAATGATCTGGAGAAAGAACAGGAACAGGCGCAAGCTTCTATGCCAGCACCTATGCAAGCTCCTATGCAAGCTCCTAGACCACAGCCTATGCCCTCAAATCCAGAAAGGATGGCAAAGGTTAATGCAGTACAGCAAGCACTAAGAACTGACACACCTCTTGATAATATTGCTATGATGCGTATGATGAAGGCCAGAGAGGGTGGTTCTGTTTATAAGGGTTATTCAGGTATGGTTCCCGGTGAGGGACATGGTATGGAAGATAATGTACGTATGCCAATAGTAGATAGGGCAGAGGGCCAACAGGTAGCAACACTTGCAGTTAGTCCTGATGAATACATTGTAGATGCTGCTACAGTAGCTATGTTAGGAAATGGAAGTTCTGATGCTGGTGCAAATGTATTAGACAAAACAATTAAAGACATAAGACAAGAGGCGATTGGATCAACTAAACAGCCTAATCAAATTAATGGGCTTGCTTCATTACAACAGGCTCTTGAGTCAAATATAGGATAAGGAAAACATAATGGCTATTTTAGATTTTTTGTTTGGTAGAACTAAAGCAGTACCAACCACGACACAAGTTCAGTCAAGGTCCACACTTCCCTCAGAAATAGCACCCTTTGCTACAGAGGTTTTGGAAGAGGCCCAACAACTTTATGGTGAGCGTAGAGATGAGGGTTATCAAGAATTTCCCGGTGAAACTATTGCGCCCAGAACTCAGCAAGAATTAGATGCTATAGCAGGTTTGCGTGGTCTGGTAGGAACACAGGAACCTTATCGTGCAGAAGAGGAGGCAAGGATTAGAGCTACTCCTACTGCCTTTACAAGTCAACAAGCTGAAACCTTTATGAACCCCTATCAGCAGTCAGTCATTGATGTAGCTAAAAGAAAAGCCCAGGAAGATTTTGAACAAAGAGTTATGCCACAGTTTGAGAAACAGGCTATAGGTGCTGGTGGTATGTCTGGTCTTGGTACAAGAGCCGCAGTACAAGCAGCAGAACTTGGCAGAGGCTTTTCAGAACAACTATCTGATATCCAAACTATAGGGCAACAGAAAGCTTTTGAGGATGCTTATAGTAGGTTTGAAGATCAGATTACTAGAGAGCGTACAAAAGCTGGGGACATTTCTGGCCTTGGTCAGCAGCGTTTTAATATTGGATTGGCTGAACAGGGGTTGTCACAGCAGCTTGCACAGGATGATAGATCAGAAGCACAGGCTATACTTGCTGATCAGTTTGCAGAGTTTACAGAAAGAGAGCAGTTCCCTGAAAAAAGTCTTGCTCAGTATTCTAGTTTTGTATATGGTAATCCTTTTCTTAGTCAAGTTGATACAGGTACAAATACAACAAAACAACTACAGCCAACTACATCTACAGCACAGCAGCTTCTTGGTCTTGGTTTGACAGGTCTTCAAACGGCTGGTAGGGGAGGTGCCTTCAGTGATGGTGGTTTCTCTCTTGGTAATTTATTTGCTCGTAGAGGAGGCGGCTCTGTTGGTGGTGGGCTAGACTCTCTACCTCTTATTCGTCGTAGAAATGGTAGGTCAGTGTATAATCAGGGACGGTTCGGTGCTGAAGCAGACCGAACAAATAGAGAAGCACAAGAAGCAATCTTACGAGCAAGGGTTTTTAAACAGTTAGGAATACAGGGAACTGCGGATGAAGAGGCTATGAAAAACATACGTAGTACAGGTAATTTTGCTAATCAACTTCGGAGACAAAAACAAGCTAATACTAGAGAAGCACTAACTGCTAGAAATCTTAAAAAATTATCTGTGGGAACAGATAAAACTTTTGATCCTGATTTTGGACGTGCAGCTAAAGCTGTTATAGGTGCATCTCCTACTCAGGGTTTGGTTGGCTTGTTAGGTCTTGCCGGTGCAGAAGCCTTTGAAGGACAGGACATTAAAGTTAAGGAACGTGATAAACTTAAAAGAGATATGGCTAAAATTGAAAGTAATTTAACAGCAGCAGACCTTGCTGCAAGACAGGCAGGGGAAACAAGTGGCACTGCTGAAGCATCAGCGGAAAATATCAGAGCCGCAGAAGCAGCTAGTAAACTTGCAAGAGATAAAATAACAGAGGGAACAAAAGCAAAAGATAGCTCCAGAAAAGTTGTAGGAGAACAGGTTAGTATTGAAAGAAATATGATGGATATGAGATCTACTTATCTAAACGCTATGAAAGATAACAAAGCTACCCCAGATCAGAACCCAGCTACTCTGAAACAGCAAGGCTTGAATGAAGTTCTTGGAAGATTTAATTATACAATAGATGCCCAAGGCCAGCTTGCCTATATAGGCAAAGGTGGAGAATCTTTGAAAGAAGGTAGTGCCGCATATAAGAAAGTTACAGATGCAAGAGATAAGTATAATACAGCTTTTGCAAAATATTTAAATGATGCTAAAAAAGCAAGAGGATCGCTTACTTATTTAGATGCTAATAACGCAGCACTTTTTGCAGCAAAGGCAGCAAAGGTACCAAAGGCAGCAGCAAAATAAGCTACTTCTTTATAATTATAATAATTTAATAGCAGGATATTAAATGGCAAAACAAATGTTGTCTATTGATGAGTGGGTAAAAGATTTTAATAAAAGTTATAATGCAGAAGCTAAAGAAGAAGTTTCTGAACCTACTGTTGTGGATGAAGATCAAGAGATTGATGCAGAAGATATGAGCGGTGCTACAGGCTTTGAAGAAGACCCTCTTGCTTTAAAAAGAGCTACAAATGATCTAACACCCTTTCAACAGTTTGGTGATTTTGTTTCTGGTGTTACATCAAAAGAAAATTTAGAAAAAGCATTTCTTCGCTCGGCTGAATCAGAAAGAATTATAGGAGAGAAGGCTGGGAGAATAGCTCTAAGTGCAGTAGTAGGTATAACGCAAAGTCCTCTAGAGTTAGTAGAGATTGTAGGTAATGTTGTTGCTCCTGAAAGAGTAGCCAAAATTAAAGAGTCTGATCTAGGACAAGCTTATGGTAATATTATTGAGGCTATTGATCCACTAGCTATTCAAGAAGAACAAGTAGATGAGGCTGTTTCTACAGACCCTATTGGATTTAAACTTGAAGCAGCAGAAGCAAAGCGAAAACAAGAAGAGCTTGAGGGTGAGAAGATAGCAGCAAATATTCTTCAATTTGTAGGAGGAACTGCTGGGGCAACAAAGCTTGGTAAAGAGTTTTTTGAGTTACTGGTAAATAAAGTTGGAAAGAATAAATCTCAGAAAATAGCACGGGAGCTAGAAAAACAGTTAGCTAAACTATCTGGAAAAACTACTGCCAGTGATAAGATTATCAAGGGTGGTACACTAGCTGCTGCTACTGTGGGTAGTATTGCTATTGGTGTGGAGTTAACTGACAGCGATGAAATGAGGATAGCTAATCAAATAGCAGATAATCCTGAAATATTTAATGACAGTTGGTTTGAGAGTATTGGTCCTGAAATAATTGAGATTGCTGAAAGGTATGCAGTTAGTCCCAGTGATACAGAAGCAGAAGCCCAACTTAAAGATTTTGCAGTTGAAACAGCTATTACACTTCCGCTTATAGCACTAGCTCCACTTATTATATTTTCTGCAAAGTATGGTGCAAAGGGAGCATCGTTAGCCTCAAAGCCAGTTATTAAAGCTGCAAGTCAAATAGTAAAGTCAGAGCCTGTAACTAAAACAGCCAAAGTTATTGGTGAAAACTTACAGAAAGTTACTGATCCAATTAAGACAGGCGGCAAGGTTGTTATTCAATCAACTGGTATAGATACTCCTATAAAAGCAGTTACTGAACAAGTAGCTAAAATTAATACAGGTGCTGGTAGATTTCTTCGTAGTGATGCAGCATTGCCCAAAGGTATTGCACGTCCTGCTACTGAAAGAAAAACATCAGTGTCTGCTGCTGAGTTTGAAACAAAGGTATTGTTGAAAGATTTAAAAGAACTTCAAAAGAGAGAGGGTGTTTCAGACGATGCTTTTGAGGCATGGTTTAATTCTGGCAAGGGTGATTATCTTCTTTTGTCACAAAAACAAAATGTAGGAAAAGTAACAGAAAACTTTAGAACAGAGTTTGCTAAAATTAAAACTTTGTTAGATGGTAATGAAAGAAAAATTAATGAGGGTCTTGGTCTTACTGATGAAGCTCAAATAGGCATACGTTCTGATGGTCAAGACTTTTATGTTACTCGTACATTTAAAGCTAACACTGATCCTAAGTACCTTGCTGAAGTTATTGATGCTATCAAGGGTAAGGGTCAGAGAATTGTTTCTTACCTGCCCGGTCGTGGACAAGTTCCTACAAAATTAATGCAAGCTGTGGAGAATGCTAAAAAAGAATTTAGAAAATCTGGCTTTACAGATGAAGCAGAAATTGAAAAACAACTTCTTATGATGGTTCAGAATGTAGGTAGAAAAGATGATGGAAATATTTTAGCTAATATCTTTAGTGGTACAAAACTTGATAGTGCATTCGCAGGACAGTCAGCAAAAGTTCTTCGTCAAAGAAAAGATTTATCTAAACCTATTCTAGAAATTTTAGGAAGACAGACGAATCCTTATACAAACCTACAGACTACTTTAGTAAATCAGAATAGAGTTTTATCAGAACTTAAATATTTTAAAGACGTTGAAAGATTTGTACTGCAAAACTTAGATAAGAAAATTAAACTGCCGGGACTATTTCCAATGCTACCAAGTAGAAAAGTTATTGCAGAAGGACCGGGAGGAGTAGCATTTAGATCAAGCCCAGATAATTTAGCAAAGCTTGAGAAGTTAACTGCGGAAAGCATAGGAAAGTTTGGTGGTAATAGTCCTAAAATTTTAGAAGATATCTTTTCCAGTGATGTCTTTGCATCGATGATTAGAGATGGTTTAGATGCTTTTAATCCTCTGCAAAGAAGTAAGCTTATGCAGTTTTTTTCTAAAGCATCTTCTCTTGTTCAGGCAAAAGAAACTTTATTTGACTTTCCCGCTTATGTCTTGAACACTCAGGGGATGTTGTCTTCTCTAATAGGTAATGGTCAGTTCTTTAATCCTAAAAACTATAAACGTGCTGTTACTGAGGTAGGTACTTTATTTCAACAGATGAAACTTGATAGCCCAGAAGCTATTGAAAAATTAGCAATGTTAAAACGTCTTGGTGTTATTGATCAGGATGTTACTGGTGCTATGATTGAGGCAAATGCCAAAGCTTTTAAATCTGTTTTAGGTTCTGCCGATGACAGTGCATATGCTAACATTATGCAGAAGTTTGGTCGTGCTTATGGGCAACCAGATTTGTATGGTAAGCTTGTTGCTTTTGAAGCAGAGTCTGCTGCCCTAAGAAAAGCCTTTCCTATGGATAAGCTTAAATATAGAACACGTAAAGATTATGATAAGTTTATAAACGAAGAAGCTTCTCAAATTGTCAGAGATACAATGCCTACTTATGGTGTTGCTGCACCAGCAGCCCGTGAGTTTGCTCGTATACCTGTCATTGGTAACTACGTGTTGTTTCCTTCTGAACTCTTCAGAACAACAAAGAACATGTTTAAGTATGGAGCTAAAGATGTTATACAGGGAACGGCTAATGGTAATGCAAGACAAGTTGCAACTGGCTTTAGAAGATTAGCTGGACTATCAACTGTAATGATTGGTTATGATACAGCCATTAATCTTAATAATAGGTTACAGGGTGTCAATGATATTGTAGAAAAAGCTTATGGGATGTCCGGTGCTGATTGGCAGAAGGGAAGTAGAACTCTCTTTGTAGAACCTCCTGTAAAAGATGAAACAGCTATAGAAAAATTAACTCTAGATTCTGTTAGAGAACAATTCCCAAGAGAAGAATGGGATAGTATTAAAAGTGAAAAAGGTTATCCCGGTACATACAGTCAGTTTATAAAAGAAACACTTGAAAAGCAGAGAAATAATTTTCAACCGTACATAAAAGCACGTACTTTAAACTCAAGTACCTTTGGTATGTATGATGCTATACAGTCTCCGTTCAGATTATCTATGGCTAAATTAGTGGGCAGTGGTACTATCTCTGATGAAGAAATTGAGAATGCATGGGCAAGTGCGGCTGGTATATTAACAGGGGCTTACACATCTCCCAAAGCTTTAGCAGAAGCTGCTATATCTGTTATTACAGGAAGAGATCGTAAAACAGGAAAAAGTATTTATGATGAAGCTGTTGGAGCAACAACTTATGATAAGCTTCAAAATGTTTTAGATAATGTAGTGATGAAACAGCTCATGGGTGGTACTGGTAAAGTAATAAAAGATTACATAACTATTGAAAATGCAGAAGAAGTACTGGGTGCTGGAAATGCTTTAAGGTCTTCTGGTTTTCCAGTGACAATGGAAGACTTGCGTATGAAAGTTTTAACTGGTAGTGGTAGTTCAACAGACAATCTTAACAAACGATTTGGATTTGATCTAGCTCAAAAACTAAAACCTATTGCTGCAACAAAAATTAATTTTCAAAATAAACTTAGAGGTTTAGATTATAGACTTCAAACCCCTGAAGATGTCGATGCTCTTGTAGAGGAATATAAAAATCTTCAAGTAAGAAAACGTGAGGGTATGCGAGACTTTGCAAAGAGAGTAGATATTTATAAACAAGTTCCTTATACTCGTATATACAGAGACAAAGATGGAAAAATAAAAGAAGAGCAAAAAGTATTAGGAACTGAGGGAGTGTTGGCTTCTGCTACTGACAACTTCTTTTACACTCCAGATGAAACTTTATTACTAACTGCTGCTCAAGGATTAGTTAGAGAAGTTAATACTGAAGATATTTCTAATATAGTATTCACACCTGATAATCCTTTGAAAATTCCAGATGTACAAACTTTTTATTTAGAGGCTACTAAAAAAGGATTTAGAGAAGATTTAGTAAACGATCTTGTAAACAAATTAGTTAATGTTTATCAAACAGAATTTGAAACTCCTCTGTTTGAAGATGTAGCTACTGAAGAAGGTGAACAAGAATAATGGAAGATGCAACTATGCTCTGGAATGGTCTACTGACAATAGCTACTGGCTCTTTCATATGGTGGATACGTGGTATTAACTTACAGATAAGTGATCTACGTAAGCTTGTGTCTCAGACAAGAGAAGAGATACCAAAGGTATACGCTACTAAAATAGATGTGGCAAAAGATGTGGAAAAGATTATGGATAGGTTTGATCGTTTAGACGACAAGATGGATAACATACTAGAAAGGATGACCCGTGGCTAACTGGGAATATTTTACTGAAGATGAAATGCGCTGCAAGGGTACAGATGAGTGCCATATGGACGAAGAGTTTATGGCAAGGCTTATTCGTTTAAGAAAAGATTATGACAACCCAATGATTATATCTTCAGGCTACAGAGATATATCATATAATACTACAATAGGTGGCTCTCCTAACTCAGCACATATCTATGGAAGGGCTGCTGATATTTTAATAGGAGGACATGAAGCATTCAAGCTACTTCGTCTGGCAATCATACATGAGTTCAAGGGTATTGGTGTGTCTCAACGTGGTATGTATGAACGTCGGTTCTTGCATCTGGATACAATGGAAGATGGGGATCACCATCCTCGTCCATGGGTATGGAGTTATAAGTAATGGCTGAAGAAAAGGGTTTACAAAGTTTGGTTAGTCCTCGCAGTAGAACTGTGCGGGGAGAAGAAAAAAGAATGTTGAAAGATCAACGACTAAGAAGAGAACAGTTGGAGTCTCTGTATAAAGAAGACGTACAAACTCCGGGGCAAATAGCTGAAGATATTTATGGTGCAGTTAAGGGCATGGATACGATGGATCAGATTGCTCTTGGTACTTCATTTGTTCCTATTGTGGGAGATATTGCTGGTGGCATAGCGGATACCAGAACTCTTATTAATGAGCCTAGCTTGGCTAACTTAGGTTTTCTTCTTGCAGGTCTGGTGCCTTTTGTTCCTTCAGGAGGTGTGATAAAAGCTGGAAGAGGAGCATACAAAGCTGCTGCACAGAAGGCTGCTGTTAATTTAAGGAATGATATACCCGGTTTCTATGGTAAGGGTATAGGTAAAGCAGGACAGGTGGCGGCTTTTGCAAAAACTATTCCAGAGGCTTTGGTGAATACAGGTCTAGCTAGATATGATCCCGCATCAAGGGGCAAACAAATAACATTCAACCTTAGTCCTGCTGATGTAAGGGCCAATAAGAAAGCACTTGAAGTTTCTGAAAAAGAAACTGCTATTCTAAAACCTTTGGAAGAACGACGGAAGGTTATGATAGCAGATGGCTCTGCACATACTGGTAAAACTAGAGTAATTCCGTCAGGTAAGAACAAGGGTAAGGTAGTTCCTGTTGAGACAGAAGAATTTATAAACCTTTCCGCAGATATAAAGGCATCTAGATCAAGAGCTAATACTGCTGGAAAAATAGCTATGGGTCAAATAGCTCAATCAAAAAATCTTACTAAGCAGTTCTTTGGTGAGAGTGGATTACAAGGTATTCTTAAAAATACAAACAAAGTAGATGGCATTAAAAGTTTTAAAACTCTTAGTGAAGGTGATTACTTTGAAACAGTAGGTGATCTTATACCAACACAGATAGGTAGAGAAGGTGTAGATCAAATATTTAAACAGATTAAAAATGTTCAAAAGTATAATCCAAAGAAAAATACTCAGATGGATATAAGAAGAGTTCATACAGGTTCGGCAGGAGAACTTGATCCGGGCATGAGTGCTAGGATGTATCCTAGTAGTGGTATAGGTAAAGATGGAATGGCTAGTTTATCGGACATGAAAAAAGAAATATTTAGCAAGCCGATAGGAGGAGAGAGTAAAGGTTTTGAATCTAGAACCTATAAAACTAACGAAGACTTTTTAAAAAGGTTAGATGAAAAAGGCATTAAAATTTTGAACAGAGATGAAATGGTTAGGGGAATAGAAGAGGGAAGAAATGTTCCTGCCATTATCACAGGCTCTGCAAAAACAGATGCCTATGATATAGGCGGCGCTAACTACATGACTGCTATTAGCAAAGATGGAAAGTCCGTGACTGTTATGAACGATCAGCACGACATGTTGGGTCAAACAATTCCCGGCACTGATCGTTTATTTACTATTAGTGAACCCATTGTTCTTGATCTTGGTGGAAATAAAGCAATGACTAAAGTTCAAACAAAGGCCAAGACTAAACTTAAAGATCAAAAGGATATGGCTTCAAAAGAGGCGTTGGAAGACTATACAAAAATTCCCGGTGTAGATATTTCTGGACCACTTCCGGTTGGTTTTAAAACTAAAGAACAGTGGGCCAGAGCGCAAGCAGTAGTATTGTCAACAGCCGATAAAGATTATTCAAGACTAATTAAAGAAGCTACTATCGCTACTCCAACAAGAGTTGCCAGAGCTACTAGAGATCGTGAAGAAGAGGAAGAATATAATCCACTGAGAGTAACTATTAGACCGGGGCCAAATGCTTCTTCAACGAAGAAGGGTGGTGGTTCTGTAATAGAACGTAATCCCTATGGCTACCCACCAAGGGCGATCTAATGTCAGGGCGTATGTTGTTTGCATACTTTATAGTAATA
>Ga0209336_10001714_pt1 | contig 10615 bp, 14 predicted proteins | sample LinPmetageLP32_FD_184042 | JGI IMG/M metagenome (GOLD analysis project Ga0209336, IMG submission 184042) | Marine viral communities from the Pacific Ocean - LP-32 (SPAdes) (version 2) | ecosystem: Environmental > Aquatic > Marine > Oceanic | place: Pacific Ocean | collected 2009-08-23 | reverse complement strand
AGTGCTGAGTTCTTTGTAATCGACGCGGATAAGGTTTACCTGGTTCATAAGGGGACTATGGAGAGGCGAGACGTTCTAATTGATTTACTAGCCTTCCCCGTGAGGTATTTAAAGACATGGGTACACGGTGGCTTTGCTATCCAACATAAGTCTGTGCAAAAAAAATTGCGAAAAATTTTCGAGAAAGTGAAGGACAATGGTAAGCCCCTAATTATCACCGGGCATAGTTTAGGAGCAGCGCAAGCTAGTCTAAGCATGTTAATGGCCCAACAGATGGGTATCTCTGCCACGCTGGTGTGTTTTGGTAAGCCTAGGGTGTATTTGAAGAAGAAGCGCTCGAGGTTCCCTAAAGGCTCAGTGTTGAGTGTATGTAGTGGCTCAGACATCGTTACAAGACTGCCACGGTTCTTATACACGGTCGGTTGCCAGGACCAAGATTTCCTGTATTTAGCCAATGACAATAATAACTACCTCAACCCGAAGCCTGAGTTTGTTGAGTCTGATTTCTCGATTAAGGACGCGGTGTCCGACCATTCTATGGAGCTCTACCTCCAACGTGCTTTGGAAGTCGTTTGAACTATTACAACGAATACGAACCCTTTGCTGCTAAGTGGCTTAAACAGTTAATTGTTGATGGATTAATACCGCCTGGGGATGTTGATGACCGGAGTATTGCAGACGTTAAGTCCTCAGATCTCTCAGGGTACACCCAGTGTCATTTCTTTGCCGGGATTGGTGGATGGTCAAGAGCACTTGAAATTGCCCAGTGGGACTCAGATAGACCTGTTTGGACAGGATCTCCACCCTGTCAAAGTTTCTCAGTCGCTGGAAAAGGAAAAGGAAAAGACGATAGCCGACACCTCTGGCCTGTCTTCTTTAATCTCATCCGAGAGTGCAATCCTCCAACAGTCTTTGGTGAACAGGTTGCAGCAGCTATCAGACATGGATGGCTCGACGATCTACAAAACGACTTTGAAGCAGAAGGCTACGCCGCAGGGGCGGTTGTTCTTCCAGCTGGCAGCATCGGCGCTCCGCACAAAAGAGAACGACTCTTCTTCGTGGCCGACTCCAACGTCAGCAACAGGAGGACCAAGCAAGAACCCGAACAACAAGCGCGGGATCAATGGAGGCAACCCGATGGCAACGGCGGCATCGCTGGTTCCGTGGCTGACTCCAACGACAAGCGACATGAACGGAGTGCGGGAGTTGGATGGGAAGCGCAGCGGGGGACTGAACACTCAGGCTCAGGCAGCATGGCCGACTCCGAGCCAGAGGGATTTCAAGGGAGGCTATCAAGGCGGTCGGATCAGGAACGGCAAAATCTCAGTGGACACATTGGACGTTGCGGCGCAGCTGACTCCGTGGGCAACCCCGACAGCCAACCCGGCAAATGGGGAGTGGGAGCAGTTTCTAGAGAGGAAGCGCAAATCAGTGGCAAAAGGCAACAAGATGGGCATCTCTCTGACGGATACCCAGATGCAAGCCAAATCAATAGCACCTTGGGCGACTCCGACAGCAACAGATCCCACAAGAGGCACGAAGCCACCGAGACCGCACGACACCGGGATTCCGTTGACGCAGCAAGTTTCTGGTCTGAACAAAGAGAAATCTACTGCCGAGACGGAAAAAACCGTCCCATCCCAACTGAACCCGCGCTTTTCCCTTTGGCTAATGGGATACCCAATCGAGTGGGCTTACTCAGGGGAGCGGGTAACGCCATCGTCCCGCAAGCGGCAGCGGAAATCATAAAGGCGGTAATGTGAAGCCTAGAAAGGGTAAAGCAAAGGTCAAAGTGACCTCTACAGGCAAGAAGGTGTCCTATGGACAGGCTGGTAAAGCGAAGGGTGGTGGTCCTCGTGTTAAGCCTGGAAGCTCTAAAGGGGATTCGTACTGTGCTCGGTCTTTAGGGATTAAGAAGGGTTTATCCAAGAAGAAACAAAACGATCCAAACACACCAAATAATCTTTCAAGAAAGCGCTGGAAATGTAAGGGGGCAAAGAGTGGCTAGGGGACTGTACGCAAATATTCACGCCAAAAAGAAACGGATCGCTGCCGGGTCTAAAGAGAAAATGAGAAAGCCGGGTACGAAGGGCGCTCCCACAGCCAAAGCATTTAAAAAGGCGGCTAAAACCGCTAAGAAGAAAAAGCGATGAAGGGTGTAAAGCATTACACAAAGGGTGGTACTCAGCACAGGGGCGGCATGCACAAGATGTCTGACGGCTCTCTGCACTCTGGGAAAACTCACACAGCAAGTTCCAAGCCTCTGTTTCATTATGGGGAATTATCAAAGAAAGGGCAGGCTACTGCTCGATCAAGCTGGAAGAAATAGGAGGCTATATGCCAGGTAAAAAGAAGCGAGTTCGCAAGCCAGGGTACTAATATGAGATATCTACTTTTACTACCTTTCTTACAAGGTTGCGCGGTGGCTGACATGGTCATTGAAAACACGAACCTCTACTGCTCCCCGGCCTACAAAATGGCTAGGAGTGCCACGAGAAGCGTTGTGGCTTTGACCGCTGGAATAAGTGTCCCAGACGCCTGTGATGTTTTGGAGCAAGAAGATGCCGTCGAAGAAGAAAGCTAAATTCGAAAAAGACTCAAGGATCTTAGCCGACCCTGAGTTTTGGGATAACGCTTTTAAAATTGTCGCTGCTGGCGAGTACACTCGGTCCATTGGTGATCATTTTGGTGTCTCTAATGATCGGATGATGTCTTACATAAAAAAGGATCCCGCGCTGTCTTCACGTTATGAGGAGGCACGTTTAGCGCGTGCTCAATATCACACCGAAAGAATAGAGAAAATTATCGACGATGTAGAGACCGGGGCGATGGACGCTCACGCTGCGAAAGTCTCAATGGACGGTCGTAAGTGGTTAGCCTCTCGGATGGACCCGCACCTATGGGGTGATAAAACGCGGGTGGATATGAACGTCACAGACACCACACAACTGCACCTCGAGGCGATTAGAGAGTTAGGGATGATGGAAAGTTACACTGAGGATCTCGTCATTGACCAAAGCTAATCCATTTGTCGTCTTTGTTAAAAAATACAGAAACAATCCCGCGTTATTTGTTCAAGAAGTTCTAGGTGTTAAACCGGACCCCTGGCAAGCGGATTTATTAAAGAATATACAAAAACAAGAAAGAAAGATTTCGGTAAGGGCAGGGCATGGTGTCGGTAAGTCAGCCGCCGCATCTTGGGTTATTATTTGGTACTTCTTAATGAAGCACCCTTGCAAGATTGTTTTAACAGCACCGACAAGTAGTCAATTATTTGACGCTTTGTTCTCTGAAGTTAAAAGCTGGATTAAAAAACTTCCCCCGGCGTTACAAGAATTATTAGAAGTCACCTCGGATCGTATTGTTTTATTAAGTGCTCCTCAAGATGCTTTTATAAGTTGTCGCACGGCTAGAGCAGAGACCCCAGAGGCGATGGCAGGGGTTCACTCGGATAACGTTCTATTAGTTATTGACGAGGCGTCAGGTATCCCTGAGAAGGTCTTTGAGGCGGCAGCGGGATCCATGTCGGGTCACTCTGCAACAACGCTCATGTTAGGTAACCCGGTGAGAACCTCGGGCACTTTTTACGAAAGTCACCACAGATTAAAAACAGAATGGAACACGATGCACGTTAGCTGTGTTGATAGCCCTCGTGTCTCGAGAGAATTCCTTACTGAAATGGCAATCAAGTACGGCGAAGACTCTAGTGCTTACTTTGTCCGGGTCTTGGGTGAGTTTCCAAAGACTGACGACGACACTGTAATAAGTATGGGTCTGGTCCAAGACGCGCAAGATCGTGACATCACGATGGCTGAGTTAACTCCCAAAGTCTGGGGATTAGACGTTGCGCGGTTCGGTGCAGATAAATCAGTGCTCGCAGAACGCCAGGGTACGGTTATAAATTGGATCGAAGACTGGAAAGGCAAAGACTTGATGGAGCTCACTGGATTGGTGAACTCAAAGTACGAAGCGTTAACACCTTCCCAACGTCCTGTTGAAATAACCGTGGATTCTATTGGACTCGGCGCGGGTGTTGTTGATCGATTACGAGAGTTGGGTTTGCCAGTACGAGGCATTAATGTTGCTGAGTCGCCCTCGATGCGTGGGACTTATGTCAATTTGCGCGCCGAGCTCTGGTTTCGTATGAAAGAATTCTTAGAAGCGCGAGACTGTAAAATTCCAAGAGATGATGGTCTTTTCGCTGAGTTAGTCTCACCGCGTTACGGTTTTAACAGTAGCGGTAAATTAAAAATTGAATCAAAAGAAGATATGCGAAAGCGTGGACTACCGTCTCCCGATAAAGCCGACGCGGTGATTCTTACGCTCGCAAGCCAGCCTACTATCGCCATGTTCGGTAAACGGTTTGGTAGTGGTCGCATTCAACGCAACATAAGGTCTGTGGTATGAAATATGAAGCTCAAGCGCAATTAAACGACGCGCAAGAAGAGATTAACCTAGAAAATGACGGCATGAGCCTCATCGACCTTCAAGGTTACGTTGGAAGTATTATTGATGATGCAAAAAAGTATATCGATGATGAGATCTCTCCGAATCGCGCCAGGGCGTTAGAGTATTTTCACGGCGAACCGTTTGGCAATGAAGCGGAGGGTAGTTCTACGGTTGTAGACATGACCGTGAGAGATACGGTCGGTAAGATCATGCCGTCGTTAATGCGCGTGTTTTTTAGCTCAGATAAAGTCGTCGAGTTTGCTCCCCGGACCGAAGAAGACACTCCCTTTGCTCTGCAAGCCACTAACTATATAAATTACGTTTTAAACAATGATAATAATTTATATTTAGAGCTTAGTTCTGCCTGGCAAGATGCGCTCGTGCAAGGTACAGGCATTGTAAAATTTTACTGGCAAGAAAATGGCGATAACGAAAGTCACTCGATAAGTGGTTTAACCGAAGAAGCCTACATTGCTATTGAGAGTGACAAAGATCTACAGGTCAATATTGTAGAGCAGACCATGACAGAGATGGGTCCGTTATACGATGTTTCTGTTACGAAGATTTCAAAAGACAGTCGAGTAAAAATAGAATCTTTGCCAGCCGAGGATTTTTTAATAGATCGGAGTGCGAGTAGTTTAGATGACGCTCTGATGACCGCGCATCGCAGAATGGCGACGGTGAGTGAATTAGTACAAATGGGTTACGACAAAGATCTCGTAGAGTCTAAGTCCACAGGTGTTGATGAGCTTGATGATAATGTTCTACGGCAAGCGCGGGATCCAGCGGCCTTAAATTACGGATTTAGAACAGAAGAAGTCACCCGGCTTGTAGAATATACCGAAGTCTACATGAAAGTAGATTGGAACAATGACGGTATCGCTGAACTTAGAAAAATCTGTTGCATGGGTAATGATTTCGAAATTGTTCACCATGAGCCTTGGCATACACCACCGTTCGCAATCTTTAATCCTTTGCCCGACGCCCATGTTTTCTTTGGCTCAAGTATTTTTGATTTGGTCGGTGATATTCAGCTAATCAAATCTAACGTCCTTAGAAATATGCTCGATAGTTTGAGTCTTTCTATCCACCCCAGGGTCGCGGTAGTAGAAGGTCAAGCCAATATCGATGATGTCACTAATCAAGAGGTTGGTGCGATTATCCGACAGTCGCAACCGGGCGCTGTGACACCGTTTAATTTGCCGTTTGTAGGCAAAGAAGCATTCCCTATGCTGGGCTACCTCGACACGATGAAAGAGGGCCGTACAGGCATATCTAAAGCCTCGCAGGGTCTTGACGCAGATGCCCTACAGAGCACGACGGCGTCGGCAGTCAATGCCACGATTCAAGGAGCGCAAGCTCAAGTTGAACTCATCGCGAGAAATTTTGCTGAAGTCGGCATGAGGCAACTGGTGAAGGGCGTGTTTGGTTTAGTGTCTAAGCACCAAGACTACGAGCGCATTGTAAGATTGCAAAATATTTGGACTCCAATTGATCCGCAATCTTGGAACGCGGAGATGGATGTGATTGTCAATATGCCCATTGGTGCAGCTAGTGAAGCAGAGAAACGATCTGCGCTTTCTGGGATTGTGAATAAGCAAGAAGAAATTATTTCTAAATTTGGACCGTCAAATCCTTTAGTGACTCTTGAACAATATCGTAATGCACTAGCTTCGACGATGAATCTCGCCGGGTTTAAGAACACCAATCAATATATTACCGAAGGTGCAATAAAACTTCCCGATCCACCACCGCCACAACCCACGGCTCAAGATCTACTAGCAGATGTTGAAAGACAAAGCATCCAAGCTGACATCGATAAGAAGGCGGCTGAACTTGAGTTGAAACGTCAGCAGATGATCCGTGACGACGATTTCCGACACGATAAACTTGAGGCAGAGATATCAATGAAAGCCGCTGAGATGAAGGCTAAATATGGAATTCAATTAGACACCGCACAGATTAAACAAATGAAAGATGAAATCCGACCGGAGAATATGAATTGAACGAAATTGAAGACGGCAAAGAGGCGGCTCGGTTACTTAATAACGAACTTCTCCAACGTGCGCTTAATAACATAGTGTCGGATTTACAATCAGATTGGCTAACAACCAAACCAGAAGAAAAAGACAAACGAGAATTGCTTTACATGGAAGCCAAGGGCATTCAGCGTTTTAAATACAAGTTAAACGGAATGAAGGGAAACGTTTCATTAATGCAAAAAAGAGGGTGATATAGATGAGCACAGAAACTCCAAGAACTGGAACAATTCAAGAAGCTCAAGCTCGTGTACTGGAAATGATGACTCCGACAGAGACAGAAGCGGTTGAAGAAACTGTTGAAGAAACTGTTGAAGAAGAAATAGAAAGTACAGACCCAGAAGAGCCCGAGGTTGAACAAACCTTGGAAGAGACTGAGGAAGACTACACAGACGAAGACGAAGAACCTACTCAAACTTACAAACTCAAAGTCGATGGCGAAGAGATTGAAGTTACCGAGGAAGAACTTCTGAAGGGATATAGTCGTCAATCAGACTACTCGAAGAAGACACAGGAACTCGCGGCACAGCGAAAGGATCTGGAGGCAATAACTTCAGAGAATCAAGCTGCCAGGGATAGAATGTCACAACTCATCCCCGAGCTCGAGTCCAACCTCCTTCAAATTCAACAGAGCCTTAACGCGGAGCCAAATTGGGACGCGCTTTACAAGCAAGACCCGCAAAAAGCCACACGACTTGAAAGAGATTTCAATCGTAGGCGAGAGGCCAACAAGCAAGAGCTTGAAAAGTTAGCGGTTGAGAAACAGCATTTACACGCTGAACAACAAACTCAACTTGCTCAACAAAGAGATACATTTTTGAATGAACAAGCAAAGTTGCTAGTGGAAAATATTCCTGAGTGGAAGAATGATGAGCTAGCTTTGCAAGAAAAATCAGAAATAGAAAAATGGGCGCTGAAGAACTCTTACCTCGATGAGGAGAGAATCGCAAACATTATGGATTACGGCTCAGTGGTGATGATGCGTAAGGCCTGGTTGTATGACCAAGGCAAAGTCGCTGTCAAAAAAGCGCAAGCTAAATCCAGCAAAACCCTTTCTCCAGGGTCTAAACAACGCTCCGCACCAAAGCGAAGTCAGATTCGAGATCAGCAAAACAGACTTCAAAAATCTGGCAAGAGTAAAGATGCTCAAGCGCTGATCGAGATGATGTTGAATAATCCCAAAAGGAGATAACCGATGACTATCATCGCAAATACGTTTACATCCTTCGATGCGAAGGGAATTAGGGAAGATCTTTCGAATGTGATCACTAGCATCTCACCGGAAGACACACCCTTTATGAGTAACATCGGCACACAATCTGTCAGTAACACTCTTTATGAGTGGCAAACTGACACGCTTATGTAGATGAGCCTTTAACTGGTAACAGTTATTGTAAATTCCGTGAATTGCTGGAACCTCCCATTGGGACAATCAGCAGCCAAGCTAATTAGGAATAATTAGAAGGTTCAACGACTAGGATACGGAGTCCAGAACGGACAGTAAAATCCCACGAGCGCGGAACTGCCTAATAGGTAGATGATATAGTCTGAGCTATATAGCAATATATAGAAGTGGTAATTAAAAAATCCACGATAACAAAACTGGCTGCTGCTGATGGTACAAACCAACAAATAGATGGTGACGATATAGCTGCGTTCACTGCGGTCACTCCGACTGTCAGAGTTCACAACTATACCAACATCTCTCGTAAAACTTTCATCATTGCTGACAACTTACAGTTCCAGAATTTAGCGGGTAGAAATTCTGAGATTGCATACCAAGTAGTCAAAAATGGTAAAGAGCTACGCCGTGATATGGAAACCATTCTTCTACAGAATGTAATTCCTACTGCTGGTGGCGCTGCTGCTGCAAGAAAAACTGGCGGCTTATCATGTTGGTTAGCAACAAATAGTGTAAGTAACACTGGTGGTGCGTCTGCTGGAGCTAATCCAGTTTTGACCGCTGGTATACCAACTACTGCCCAGACGGAAGGTACGAAACGTGCTTTCACCGTTGATCTTCTTAATGATGTTATTGAGAAGTGCTGGGAGTCTGGTGGTAACCCATCAATGATAATGGTCGGTGCTTCAAACAAGCAAACTCTATCCGGGTTTACTGGTATTGCGGCAAACCGTTATCAGATAACGTCACCACAGCAAGGTGTGATCATTGGAGGAGCCGATATCTATGTATCCGACTTCGGTGAACTCACTGTCGTACCTAACAGGTTCCAACCTAAGCGTAATGCGTTCGTACTTGATACTGAAATGTTCAGCGTCGGTATGCTGCGTCCTATGCAGACGGAAGAGCTTGCTAAAACTGGAGACGCTGAGAAGCGTTTGATGTTGGCTGAATACGGCCTCATCGTGAAAAACGAAGCGTCAAGTGGAGCGGTCTACGACCTAACTCATACTTAATCCCTTTGTGTAGGAGCCTTCGGGGGCTCCTATTTTTACCTGGAGTAAAAATGAAAAAGATCCTCGATAAAGATCCTCTTACTAATTCTGAACAAGTCTTCCACGCCAACGAGCACGACCAAACCTTTGCGGTGGAAAGTCGGCAAGATGTTTCTGGAATTATTAAGCACGCTACGTCTTTAAGAAATGAGACAGATAAGCATACCCGGTACAACGACGGTATGACTAAAGTGGCGTCGATCCCTATGAATATTTACATGGATTGGGTTCAAAAAGGATACACGAAAGATCAAAAGAAAATGAAAGAATTATTGAACTCACCTGAGTTGCGAGCCTTTCGCACCAGAGAAGGAAGAGTCTAGTGGCTATTACAAATTATGGGACGCTAAAGTCGGCGCTTGCGGATTTCTTAAACCGTAGTGACCTGACGGCAATTATCCCAACGTTCATAACTTTCGCGCATGACAAGATCAATCGAGATCTTAGAGCGAGAGAAATGATTGCCCGAGCAACGGCAAATATCAGCGCAGAATATAACGCATTCCCGCCAAGTTTTTTACAGGTGAGGGATATAAGGCTCAATACCAATCCGGTGCAGCCTTTAGAATATGTAAGTAGTGAACAACAAAATCAAGCACGTAGCAGAAACTCAACCAGCGGTCGTCCAAGACTATTCTCGGTTATTGGAGAATCGTTCCAAGTCTTTCCCACGCCCGACACGACTTATGAGTGTGAGATTGCTTATTACGAAAAAATCCCAACGATGAGTGCTGATTCAGATTACAACTGGCTGCTAACTAAATCGCCAGAGCTATATGTTTATGGTTCGCTGGTTCATAGCGCGCCCTATTTAAAAGACGACGAGAAAATCGTCATTTGGCAAACATTATATCGAGATGTTTTTGACTCGCTCACGCTTGAAGATGAGAAATCTCGTTTCAGTGGTACTACACCGCGCATGAGAACAAGGAGCTTTGGATAATGGCTGGCACATCTGATTACTTAGAAACTAAAATTTTAGACCATGTTTTAAGGGCCACAAGTTACACGGCTCCAACAACCGTATATTTAGCGTTATACACCTCTAACCCTGGCGATGATAATTCTGGAACAGAAGTTTCTGGGACTAACTATGCGCGTATAACTTCTTCTTTTAATGTAAGCGGAAACGTTGCAACCAATTCTGGTGCTTTGGAATATAACGCAGCAGGGTCAAATTGGGGAACAGTGACTCACGTTGGAGTCCTCGACGCCGCATCAAGTGGGAATCTGCTGTATCACTCAGCGCTTACCACTTCGAAGGCCATCACAACCGGGGATATTTTCCGCATACCCGCTGGTTCGCTTACCGTTACTATGACTTGATGCCATGCAATATGGCACAGGTAATTACGGTCAGGGAAATTTTGCTGATGTTACGTCGGGATACGGAAGTTTCACTTATGGCACTGGTGATTTTGGTTCATTCCATCCCAGAGTGGATGGAACGGCTGATATTACGTCCTCAACGTCGATGTCAGCGATCGGGGGATTTCTTAACGATGCTCAAGCGGCTATTACGTCTTCTACGGCGATGGTTGCAGAAGGAGAGATACTTAACGACTCGGTTGCGTCGATCACAAGCCAAACGCTTATGGTCCTCGATGATTCCCCAGGCTACGTTTTTGAAGCGGAAGCTCATGTAACCAGTAGTACAAATGTTGTTGCTA
>Ga0209336_10001713_pt1 | contig 10615 bp, 10 predicted proteins | sample LinPmetageLP32_FD_184042 | JGI IMG/M metagenome (GOLD analysis project Ga0209336, IMG submission 184042) | Marine viral communities from the Pacific Ocean - LP-32 (SPAdes) (version 2) | ecosystem: Environmental > Aquatic > Marine > Oceanic | place: Pacific Ocean | collected 2009-08-23 | reverse complement strand
AACAGATTATTTGAAGATAAGGATATAGAATTAATTTCTCCCTATTTGAAGTACCAAGCCATGGACTTTGGACTTGATTCTACGGGGTCCACGATACTTCTAAGAGACTTAAGTTTAGGTTCTGATAGTTTACTTGTCCCACACGCAGTTAATACGTTAGAAGCGATATCTAACGGTACAACTATTCAGATAAAAATTAAAGATGGTGCTAAAGTTATAGTTGAGTCACTACCTGTTAACGCAGTTAGTATAAATGGCTCTTTTGTAAACTCAGTATTAAATCAAGCGGTTGTTCAGTTAAACGCTATATTCACAAATACTGCGGGGTTCGCCTCAGATGATACTTTTGTAAACTCTTTTACATTGTCGGGTAATGATTTGACTCTAGGTTTAAACGATGGTATTTCCTACACGGTTGACGTAACAACATTAGGTGTAGATGAAAACAACTTTGTATCTAGTGGTTCTTTAAGTGGTTCAGACTTAATACTCACAATGGATGACGCTTCCACGGTAACGGTTGACGCTTCAAATTTAGCAATAGATGAAAATGTAACGGTAACTAGTGGGGTTGTTAGTGGTACTGATTTGGTACTAACATTAAGCGACTCTACAACGGTAACAATAGACGCTTCGGCACTAGGCGGTTCTAGTAGTTCGGGGAACCCTGTAGTAAGTGGTTCTGTTATTGGTACTAATTTAGTTTTAGTTCTAGATGATGCCTCTACGGTAACAATAGACGCTTCAAATATGATTAATGGCTCAAGTGGATTGGCTACTAGTTCGGGGTGGTTCATATCTTATGGTGCAAACGCCAATGACGCAGTAGGAACATCTACAAATGATTCTACAGTTAACCAACAACTACCATTTTATTTTGGCGAAGCACTAGCACAGGGTTCAGAGTTTAAATGGAACTTTCAAAGTAACGGAGGTGCTAATTTAATTATGGGTATTTGGGACGGTGCAGAATCTGCTACTCCTTACAATGGAGGTTCAATAACGGCTTCTAATTGGGGTACAATGTTTATTTATACGAGAGGTTTTACTGCGGGTTCTAACAGTACCTTATTAACTACTAACTCGGGGTCTAAGTATGTGGTATCTAACGGTGACCCAATGGGTATTAGATTCGGTAATGATGGACACTTAACCTTGATAGATTACAGTGGTACTAACGAAGTTGCAGTAGCTAAAACTACTATACCTTTGGCGGTTACATCTTTCAATATGCAGATGCATACATGGGCCAACGGTGTTTTGCCTAACGGAATAATTAATAACGTGGATTACATTTGGGATATTGTACACGACTTCGCCAATACTGAAGCGGGTATCATTAACGGTATCTTAGACCATACGGTTTTAAAGAGTGCTATCTCTATTGAGAAAGGCGAGAAGCTAATGTTTATGCTTGACGAGGTTGGGCAAGGTGATTACTTTGGTACTAACTACACGGCATCTTCAAGTGGAGTAGCTACCGCGGAAGAGCAACTAGACAATGAGTTTAAATACGAAACTAACGAGGCGTTGAGTTTTGTATTTGGCGGTACTTCAGATTGGAACGTAAATACAAACGCTACGTATTACTTTGACAACGGAGCGGGTGTAGTAGGATATAGAAAAGGTGGAGCGAACACAATACAAGGGATGTTCTCAATGAGGTTTAATGATGATGGTAAACTAACTATATACTCGGAAGATAATAACGAAAAGGTCGCAACTGCTAAAGCAGACCCCGTAATAGGCAGTTCGGTTCACTTGCATTATGGTGTAAGAGGTAATAGAGCGTATTACTCTATTCCTGTAATATCTAAGCAGTCTATAAATGGAGGCTCACAGCCCGATGTAAATTTTACACCTACAGTAGCAGACCAAACTGTTAGCGTGACAGAGGGAGATACTTTGAATTTTCAGATTGTTTCTAGTGATAATATAGTAAATCAGTTTGTAGAGTCAGACGCTCCAAGTTGGATGACATTAAACCAAAATAGTGGTGTACTTAGTGGTACGGCACCTTCTTACTTAGGGACAAGTGCAGATACTATTGTTGTTAATTGCAAGGCGGGTAATGCTATCGGTGGAACGGTAGATTTTACGGTAACCGTAACAGTTGCTCAGATATCTTACACTAACACCAAATCTATAAACTTTAACGGTAGTACTAGCTATTTTCAAGGAAACCCCGTAAACATGAACGCTCTAGACAGAGCGACTAACGGAGATGGAAATGCTTGGTCTTTATCAATGTGGGTAAAACCTAGTTCTAATACTTCTAATCAAACGCTATTTGTTTACGGTGCGGGAGATGATTATAATGGTGGTGCTATTACTTTGAAACAATCAGGCGGTACTAGCTTGGTGTTAAATTATGGTACGGTATATGACAATGTTATAATTGTAGCGGCTAACTCTTTTGTAGCTAACACATGGCAGCATGTATTAATCACTTTTGACGGTGGAACTACGGGAAGCGTTCCCGCAGACGCTTCTGACTACTATAGTAGATTTAATGTCCTTATTGATGGAGTTTTTAAAACCAAGATTGGGGTTGCTTCGGGTGGTGGTTATGACGGTGTTATAAGTGGCTCGAATCCTAGCGATAATATATTCAGAATAGGTAGGGCAAGTAACGTGCATAACAACTATTATGATGGTACTATAAACCAAGTGGCTATTTGGAATACAGACCAAACTGCAAACGTTTCTACTATCTACAATGGTGGTTCGACTCAGAACCTAAGTCTTTTATCTACCCCTCCTTCTCATTACTATGAGATAGAGACTAGTGTAACAACTATAACAGATATAGAGGGAAGTGCAGATTTAACAGGTTACAACTTTGTAGCTTCTAACCTAGTAAGTGATAAACCTTAAATAAATAAAATGGGAAAAGAAAGTGTAAATAAAACATCTCCAATAGGAGGTAAAAGAGGTTGTCTTTGTAAAAATGGGAAGTATTCCACTAGATGTTGTAAGGGTAAAAACTTGCAACAAGGCGTGGGTAGTCTAGTAAACCAAGCGAGTACCGTAGAATCGTCTACAGTAGTAGCGAGAACTAGTCAAAATATATCCACAGATACGCAACTATAATTGCAAAAACAAAACAATTTAGATAGTGTTTAGTTATTAAGTTATAAATTAAAAATAAAATGAATCAAAACAAAGTTTTAAACAAAGTAAGAGTCCTTTTAGGATTGGAAGTAGAACTAGAGTCTATGAAGTTAGAAGATGGTGTAACGGTTTTAGATGCAGAAGCATTTGAAGCGGGAGAAGCAGTTTTTGTAATGACTGAAGATGACCAAAAAATCCCACTTCCTAAAGGAGAGTACACTTTAGAGAACGGTCAAGTAGTTTGCGTGGAAGAAGAAGGTATTATCTACGAAATGAAAGACGGAAAAGAAGAAGAAAAAGAAGAGGACGCACCCGAAGTAGAAGAGGAAGTAGAAGCGGAAGCCGAAGCACCTGTATCTGAGGAGGCTAAACCTGTTAAAAAGACGGTAGAATCAGTAGTTAAAGAAACGTTTTTCTCTGAAATCGAAGCTTTAGTGAACGAAAATAAAGAATTGAAATCTCAACTAGAAGAACTATCTAGAATCGAAGAAGTAAAAGAAGAAGAAGCGGTAGAAGAAGTAAAAGAGGAGATTAAAGAAGAAGAAAAAGCAGAAGAAGCAGTAGAATTATCTTCAGAAGAAGCGGGTGCAGAGCCATTGACTCACAATCCCGAAGCGTCTGACAAGAAAGATATGTTTAAATACGCATCTAAAGCTAGGAACAATAGATTAAATAGCATTTTTGCTAAAATGAATAAGTAATAATAACCATAAAAAAATTAAAAAATGGCTACAACAACTTCAATTACGACTACTTACGCGGGTGAAAACGGTGGTAAGTATATCGCAGCCGCTCTTTTGAGCGCAAATACTATCGAGAAAGGTGGTATCACAGTAATGCCGAACGTAAAGTTTCGTGAGACTGTAAAAAGATTAGACGTAGGTTCTGTCCTCGCGGATGGTTCATGTGATTTTACGGCAACTTCAACTATCTCATTGACTGAGAGAGCGATTGAGCCTAAAGCACTTCAAGTAAACCTACAATTGTGTAAAGATTCATTCCGTTCAGATTGGGATGCAATTTCTATGGGTTACTCTGCATTTGATGAGTTACCAAAGTCTTTCGCAGACTTCTTAATCGGTCACGTTTCTGAAAAAGTTGCTTTGAAAATGGAGCAAAACATTTGGTCGGGTGTTGGTACAGGTGTAAACGCAGTATCGGGTGAGTTTGACGGATTGACTACTTTGTTAGCTTTAGACGCTAACCTACCAACTGCTAACGAAATCGCGGGTGGCTCTGACATTTTAGACCCATCTACTGTGGTTGCAGAATTAGGTAAAATTGTAGACGCAATTCCATCTGCACTTTACGGAAGAGATGACCTTCACATTTATGTTTCTCAAGCAGTTTATAAAGCGTATGTTCGTGCAATGAACACTCTAGGTTATGTTGACAAATTCAACAACCAATCTACAGGAGAAATGGTATTTGACGGTATTAAATTATTCGTTGCTAACGGTCTCACAGGTGCTACTGCTATCTGTACTACAGTTGATAACATTTTCTTCGGTTGTGGTCTTCAGAATGACTCTAACGTAGTTAAAGTTATTGATATGGCAGACATCGACGGTTCTGAGAACGTTCGTATCATCATGAGAATGACAGGTGCGGTTCAGTACTACAATGTAGAAGAAATCGTAACATACGGAATTACTAACTCTGCTAACTAAGAGTTTATTAATTGATTAACGAAAGGGGTAGGTAATTGCCTACCCTTTTTTATTATAAACAAAAAAAAATAAAGAATTATGAGTTGTAATATAACAGTCGGCAGAGGTCTTTCTTGTAAAGATTCCGTGAGCGGATTAAAAGCAATATATATCATCAATTACGATGATATCGACTATGAAAACGTAGAATTTGACCTAACGAATACTGACGAGGTTAAGACGTGGACTCCCGCGACACAATTAAACATGTACAAATACGAACTTAAAGGCGCTAACGGATTTGAGACTAGTATTGAAAGTTCTCGCGAAAATGGTACGACGGTTTTTAACGGTGCGTTGAGTATTCAATTAAAGAAACAAGACGTAGCTACACACCACGTAATTAAAAAACTAGCTTATGGCCGTCCTAGGATAGTTATACGTACTATGACAAATCAGTTTTTCCTAATGGGTCTTGAGCAAGGTGCAGATTTAAATGGTGGAACCGTATCTACGGGCCAAGCTATGACGGATTTCAATGGTTACTCTTTGAACTTTGAGTCTAGTGAGACTATTCCTTCACCGTTTATTCAGTGTTCGACTGAGGCAGAATTGAAAGTAGTTTTCAATACAGTAGCAGACGGAAGTGGAGATGACGCAGTTATCGTGTAAATAAAACATTTTGTTTGGTTTTTAAAGGGGATTCTTCGGGGTCCCTTTTTTTGTGGAACAAATACAAGGTTTTTAAGTTAAGTATATATGATAATACTACAAAGTACATTAGACCCTCAAACGTTTAGCTTTATTGCTAAATCTAAGTCTTATGATTCAATGCTTATTAAAGATGAATCTACAGGTATTGAGGTTAGTGTTACAATAGACGAGAATGTTCAAGGGGACTATGTAGATACGATTACAGGCACTTTTACGCTTGTAGAGAATAGATACTATATGTTAACCCTTAAGAGTGGCTCAGACGTTGTTTTCCTAGATAAAGTATTTTGTACAAACCAAGCAGTTCAGACTTATAGCGTCAACAATGACACTTATACTTCTAACGCTTCAAATAATGAATATATAGTATATGAGTAAAGACGTTCACGTATTAAATTTAAGTAGCTACGAAGCACCCGAGATTGTAGAAGATGGTAGAGAAGATTGGGTTACTTTTGGAGAAGATGATTCTTTTTTCTCTTTCCTAATCGACCGTTACAAAGGTTCGACTACTAACGCCTCAATTATTAACAATACCGCTAAACTTATTTACGGTAGAGGATTGAGTTCCACAGACGCTTCTAGACGACCTAACGCATACGCTAGTATGAAAGGTTTACTTTCTAAGAAGACTGTTAGAAACCTATCTACAGACCTTAAGATGTTAGGGAATTGTGCGGTTCAAGTAATCTACACTAAAGACCGTAAAAAGATAGCAGAGATACATCACGTACCTGTACAACTTTTAAGACCCGAAAAGTGTAATAAAAAAGGCGACATAGAAGCGTATTATTTTTCAAACGATTGGACAGATACAAAGAAGTTTGTACCTCAGAGAATACCCGCTTTCGGTCACTCTAAGAATGCACCTATTGAAATATACTACATTAAGCCATATTCGGTTAATATGAAGTACTTCGCTTTACCCGATTATTTCGCCTCTACACCTTATGCTAGACTAGAGGAAGATATTAGCCAATACCTTATAAATGAGGTTAATAGCAATTTCGCGTCGCGGTCGATAATAAACCTAAATAACGGGGTGCCTACGCCCGAAATCCAACAAGAGATTAAGCACAAAATGCTTAAAAACTTGACAGGTACAGACGGGCAGAAAGTAATCGTTTCTTTTAACAATAACGCAGAGAGTGCAACAACGGTAGAAAACCTTTCGGCTTCAGATATGCCCGACCTATACAATACACTTAGTCAAGAGTGCGTGTCCAAAATCCTAGTCGGCCACAATATTACTAGCCCTTTAATGTTTGGAATAGCTAATAAGAATGCGGGATTCTCAAGTAATGCCGATGAGTTAGAAAGTTCTTTCGTTTTATATAACAATCTTTATATATTACCGATGCAAGAGATGTTGATAGACGCATTTGAAGACATACTAGCGTACAATGATATAGCTTTAGACCTATTCTTTAGAACCCTAAAACCTTTAGAATTTACAGACAAAGAAGATAGAGGACAAGAGAAGGAGAAAGAAGAGGAAGAAGAGACTAAATTAAGTAAGCAAAATGACCAAGACGAAGACGTATTAAGTGCGTTAGAAGGTTCGGTTATGGATGAGGAGTTTGAAGAGTTAGAATCTAGGAAGTATTCAGAGGATAACGAAGACTTAAAGACTTGGGCGGATAGTATCGAAGCTAAAAGAAAAAAGAGTCTCTTAGAACGTCTATCTAGCGTTGTTAAGTCTAGACCTAGTGATTCGTCACAGTTAGATAAATCTATCTACAAGGTAAGATACAGATATGACGAGAAATACGCTAAAGAAACATCTAGAAAGTTTTGTAAACAAATGATGTCTAGAACTAAAAACGGTGTAGTTTATAGACTAGAAGATATAGACAAAGCGTCTAGAACTTTAGATTTTAAGGGTGCAGAGTTACCAATGCATAAGGGTCAAAAATTTGACATTTTCCGCCTGAAGGGCGGTGTTAACTGTTCCCATTATTGGTCGGAGGTTCTGTACAAAAGAAAAAAGAATAAAGATGGAAGCTATAAAGATGACAAGGCACTATCTTCAAATGAAGAAGTTAAGAAGATACCTAAATCATATAAACCAACTCCGAGAGGCAGACAAAGAGCAGAAAAAGTAGAATCTGACAGAGCAGATAAAGGACATCACCCAAATTACGGTAAATAATGGAAGCGTTACTAATTACAAGACAAGATATAGTTAAATATTCAAACCTTAACGGGAATATTGACTCTGATAAAATGCTAAACTTTGTGAAGTTGGCTCAAGATATACACCTAGAGAGAATACTAGGCACTGACTTACTAAACAGGATTAAATCAGACATTATAGCGGGAACGTTAACGGACCCATACCTAACACTTCTAACGAAGTACATTAAGCCGATGTTAATACATTACGCTTTAGTTGAGATAATCCCCTTCAACGCTTATCAGATAGCTAACGGAGGTATTTTTAAACACAATTCTGAGAACTCTGATAGCGTATCAAAGAATGAGGTTGATTTCTTAATGGAGAAGTACAGAAAAGTAGCAGAGCATTATACTGAGAGATTTCAGAAGTATATGTCTTTCAATGGTTCAACATTCCCCGAATGGAATAGTAACTCAAACGAAGATATTTACCCTGTACAAGATACTCCTTTTAGTGGTTGGGTGCTATGAGTTACAAGCCAAAAGAGAAGAATATAAAGAGTTTACAAGCATATTTAAAGAAAGAAAATGAGCGACAAAAAGATAAGTCAATTAACATCAAAAAGTAGCAACCTAGAGACTACCGACATATTTGCAATAGCAGAAGACGACGGAAGTGGCGGTCACGTTTCTAAAGGTATTACAGGTGACGAAATTAAAAAGGCAATTACTGAGGTTTCTCACAATGCTCAAACGGGAACTGCCTATACTCTAGTCATAGGAGATAGAGATAAGTTGGTAGAGATGGATAACGCCTCTGCCAATACGCTTATAATACCAACCAATGCGTCAGTAGCTTTTCCTATAGGAACTCAGATTCTTATAGTACAAAAAGGTGCGGGTCAAACAACTATATCGGCAGATACAGGCGTAGTAGTTTACTCTGAAGATTCAAAGGTTAAAACAGTTGGACAATACGCACTAGCTACATTGATTAAATGTGCTTCTAATACTTGGTATTTAGGAGGTAATTTAGAACAATAATATGTTTTTAGCTACACACGGAATACTAAGTACAACTAGCGACCTATATTTACCCTGGTCTAATGATGTTTATTCGTTTGACTATGACGGTTCACTAGACTACATCAACGTAGGTAATGACCCCTTATTGAACTTTGAGAAAGACGATACATTCTCATTGTCTTGTTGGTTTAAGTGCAGTTCATCGAGTAACTTTCAAACGTTAATAAGTAAGGTTAATTCATCTAATCAAGGTTATTACATGGGTATATCCTCAAATGGTAAAATGTTGCTAGTATTAAGAGATTTAAGTGGTAATGTTTTTTATGGATTTACAAACGAAGAGTTCGATGACAACCAATGGTATCACGTTCTAGCGGTATATGAAGGAGGTAACAATGTTTCAAATATAAGTATATACGTAGACGGAATAAACCTATTTTTAATTAGAGTAGGAACTTCTTTGACGGGTACTATACAAAACTCTAGCAACGTTCAGATAGGTGCTAGAAATGGTGTAGACATAATTAACGGTTTAATAGACGAACCCGCAATTTTTAACACAACTTTAGGCTCGTTAATGTATGGAACAGGTTCTGTATCAGATATTACACAACTTAACCCAAAAGGTTGGTGGAGAGCAGAAAACGCAACTTTCAACGGCTCTAATTGGATTATAAATAATGCGTACAAAAAGGGGTTTAATGGAACATCGGTATCAATGACATCGGGTTCTAGAGTTACAGATATACCAACATAAACAAATGAAATATATAATAATTAATTCAGAGAGATTAGAAACTCTAGACCTTAGCGAACTACCACATCATACAAAAGAAACCGTTAGAAGGTCTCTAAATGGTCTTAAATGCGTTTTAAAGTTTGATATTAAACCTAGCTTTGTAACTTCAGATATGACAATCTACACAAAAGAGCAAATATTAGAAATAGTTTCGGGTTCTGAGTGGGCTTTAGAGACTGACGGTATATAAAAAAACCCCTCCGATTATGAAGGGGTCTAAAACTTAACACTTGAAAAACACAGTTCAAATATACGTAGGTTAATTCCTACTTTAACAACGTGTTGAAAACTATATAAAAATAGGTTTTAATTCGTGAGTATCTGAGTCTTTAAACGATTCTAAAACAAATCCTCTGCGACCTTTCTTAAAGTTGTTCTGCACCCACATAGAACTAGGTGACAAAGCGGGGTAATTAAAGTAAAAGAAGTCATCCGTAGTACACATATCAAATAACGCCTGGTGTGAATCTCCTTTCTTAAATACTATCTTATTAGCATGTTTATAAACATCGTTTTGCTTCAAGTATTGGTCAATCTTCTCAACCCCTTTAGGGTCTAAATGTGGCTTAAAACCAAACTTTAAAGAAGTATCATCTTTACCGTGAGTAATAACAAAGCAAGTGTTATCCATGTAGTAATGGTTTATGAACTTATTGTAGTTATTAACCTCAATATATGGGTACTTAATATCGCAAATATCTTTAAACGCTTTATTCACAAAGTAGCCAAACGAACCCGCGTGATTATCATTGCAAATATTGTTTACCATAATATTGGTATAGTAAGGTGCTAGACCGTCTATCAATCTCATCTTGAACTCTAGTGCAACATCAAACGCTTCTTCGTTACTCATATTCTGAGGTAATGCATGTCCACCTCTAGTTGTTTGTTGGTTGTAGCCATCTAAGAAATCTCCTAGTTCGTCAATGATTAGCGTACTAGACTTTTGATTGTCTATGGTAGCTTTAATCATCTTGTCACAACTAGATAACGCGTGTATCTTATCCCAAGTCTCCGAGTACATAGCTTTGTCATCGGGGTTGGTGTCCATACCGATATGAACGTCTGTGTACGTCAATGTATCAAAGTCATTTTCCGTCTTAATAATAGGAACGTAAACACTATCCACCTCTACAGGTTTGATATGCTTCTTAACTATCTCTTCTAGGTCGAAACTCATAACCTCTGACTCTGC
>Ga0209336_10001711_pt1 | contig 10625 bp, 6 predicted proteins | sample LinPmetageLP32_FD_184042 | JGI IMG/M metagenome (GOLD analysis project Ga0209336, IMG submission 184042) | Marine viral communities from the Pacific Ocean - LP-32 (SPAdes) (version 2) | ecosystem: Environmental > Aquatic > Marine > Oceanic | place: Pacific Ocean | collected 2009-08-23 | reverse complement strand
TGTAACAACTGCACAAACTCCACAAGAGATACAAGCTGCACAAATGACAGCAACCACTGTAACTCCGGATGCACAAGTACAAGCTGCAACTGGACAAGTATCAACCGATGCTGTTGCACAAGCTGCAGGTGTTGAACGTATAGACCCAACTCAATCTGCAACCATTGATATTCCCGAAGGTGCATTAACTGAAAGAGTTATCGGTACGTTAAGTGAAGGAGCTAAATCAACTGCTGCTATGAACGTAGGTAGTTCTTTATCACGTATTACAAGGGCTAAGAAACAACTAGCAAACGCTGGACTAAGCGATGCAGATATTACAGAACTTGGTAACGATCCAGAAACTTTAGAAGCTAGTCTCGCAGATTTTAGTGAAGAACAAAGAGGTATTATTGAGGGTCTTCCGGAAGAAGCTTTAGTTTCTAATCAATTAGATAGTTTATTAAAGGGTATTGAAGAAGGTGAAATTCCTACGTGGGCGAGACCTGCTGTAGCTAGTGTAGAATCTATGTTAGCTCAACGTGGTATGGAAGCTTCAACTGTAGGTAGAGATGCCTTGTTCAATGCTATTATAACATCAGCTATGCCAATGGCTCAGTCTAATGCACAGGCGATACAAGCTAGTGTAGGACAACAAAGAGCTATAGAAGCTCAAGAATCAGAGTCTAATGCTGCAAGAATACAACAAACAGCTTTGACAAATGCTAGTAATGTTTTTCAAATGGACATGGCTCAATTTAGTTCTGACCAGCAGATAGCACTTTCTAATAGTAAGTTTTTACAAACTGTGGGTATTACAAATGCTACAATGGATCAACAAACTATTATACAAGATGCAGCATTAATGTCTCAGGCTAACTTAACTGAAGCAGACTTTAATCAAAGAACTCAAATACAAAATGCTCAAGCATTCTTACAAATGGATTTAACTAATCTAAGTAATAATCAACAAGCAAATGTATTAAAAGCTCAACAAAATCAACAACGTGTGTTAAGTAATCAAGCTGCTCAAAATGCATCAGCTCAGTTTAATGCTGCAAGTGAAAATCAAACAAATCAGTTTATGAGTAACTTACAAGCACAGATGAGTCAGTACAACGCTTCTCAAACAAATGCTATGGAACAGTTTAACGCTACACAAGATAACGCTGCTGCAGCCAGAGATGCACAAAGACAAGCTGATCTAAATAAATTTAATGCTCAGTTAGTTACACAAGTAGACCAGTTTAATTCTCAACAAGACTTTGCAAGGAATCAATGGAACGCACAAAACGCTGCTGCTGTTGAAGCTTCTAATGTTCAATGGAGAAGACAGGCTAATACAATTAATACTGCTGCACAGAATCAAATCAACATGCAGAACGCACAGAATGCTTATGGTTTAAGTATGCAGTCACAATCGTTCTTATGGCAAGAATTAAGAGATCAAGCTGACTTTGATTTCAGAGCTTTTGAAAATGAAGAAAATAGAAAGGCACAAATAATATCAACAGCGTTGGCTAACGAAGGTAAGTCTGGTGAAAAATATGATGATTATCTAACAACTCTTTTATCTTCAGTAAGTAATTCATTTAATAGTGGTTATACATATAATCCATACGGTTAATCGGGAGAAAAATAAATCATGGGATGGTTAAGAAAAGTAGGTAGAAAAATAAATAAAAAACTTGGTAAAATTTTTGGAACCAAGTTAGGTTCGGTTATAGGTACTGTAGGCATGTTTATGCTTATGGGTACAGTTACTAAAGGTTTAACAGGTTGGGCAAAGAGTGCCTTTGGTGGAGCAGGTAAAGTAGGAACAACTGTTGCAAGTGATGCTGCTGCTGCAGAAGCCATAGCTGCATCTGGTGTAATGACTCCCGGTGCTGCTGGATCATTAAGTGAAGCATCTTTACTAGCAGGTGAAAATTTAGCAACACAAGCTGTATCTAAATCAGCAGCTATTACTACAGAAAGTCAAATAGCTAATATGACTAATAACATGGATATAGCTAACTCAGCTATTAGTGCTATTGATAGTGCTGCTATTTCAGGTTCTACAAATGTCTATCCAACTATTACAGATAGTCTTATTAATGAAGCTGTACCCGCCTTAGATCAACCTTTATCTGTTGTTAAAAATAATATTGCAGAGCAAGTCAATATGTCAAAACAATTAGCATCTACAGTTCCAACTGCATTTTCATCTGGAACAGGAACAGCAGTAACAGGAACAGCAGCTCAACAACTGGCTACCACTGCTAGTACTCTTCCGGCTGCTACAGCAGGTTCATTTGCTACATCTTCTGGAATGGTAGGTACTGCGACTGGTACTGCTGCAGAACAATTAGCAGTTACTGTTCCTAACGCTTTAGAAATTACTACAGGATCAACAGCAGCCACCGCTAGTACTCCAAATATATTTGAAAGAGGTTATAATGCAACTAAAGATTTTGTACTAGGAAAAGATGGTAAACTATTTGGTGATGATTTTGTTGGTGATACTGTACAAGGTGTTGCAACTGGATTAATTATGGGTGAGTTACAAGGTGATTATGAAGAACCATTCAGAAGTGCTGGTGTTGCATCTCAACCATTAGCAGAAGCTGCTCAAGGAAATTACATACAAGCAGTAGCTCCTTCAGCAATGGCAGCTACAGGCATGACACGTATGCCAAGCTTTCAAGAGTTATCACAACAAACTCTTTATGGTACAGGGTCTCCAAATTATTTATCACAATTTTATCAACCATTAGCAACTCCACAAGCAATAGGATAGGAACATGGCAATATCAGAAAAAGCAGTAGAATTTTTAGGTAATAGTTTAGCTACAGGTAAATCTGTACCCGGACAATCACTTACAAATGATCCAAAGCAACCTTATAAGTGGGAACAACCACCAGAGTTTGTTAATACTAAAGAAGCATCTTTATATGTATTTAGTGTACTTACAACTCCAGAAACAGTTCCTAACTTATTAGAGTCAGTTTCAAATGGTGTAGGTATTGTAGACCTTGCATCTATTGTTTTGTATTCTGGTTTCTTAGAAGGTAAATGGAATCCAGATTTAATGACATTGTTAATGGAGCCAACCATGTATATGATTATGGCATTGGCTGAGAAAGCAAATATTAAATATGTTGTTGATACAGGTGATGATGATAAAGAACCAGAAATAACTGGAGATCAACAAGAAAAAACTTTTAAAAGGGGTTTAACAGCTTTAGAAGAAATTAAAAATCAAACAGTTAATAGGATAAATCCACAAACAATACCAGTAGAAGTTAGACAACAGATAGAACAAATTGAATTACCAAAAGGTTTGTTAGAAAAACAAGAACAACCTGATAGTTTATTAAGTAAAGAGGATAAGTAACATGGCAGCAGAAGATTTCACAAGTTTATTAGGTAAAAAAAGTGCAGGTACAAACTTTGCAGATTTAGCTACAGCTTATTTTAGTGGTAACAGAAAAAAAAGTAATAGAAATAGAAATTTACTATTAGCTTCATTTTTATTTAATGCTAAAGAAAGTAAAATGCAATCTCAAGTTATGCAAAATTTACAAGACTTAGAAGATAAAAAAGTTATTGCTGCTGCAGAAGCTAAATCTAATTATGATAATCAATTTAAATTGCAAAATACATATGATGATATTAAAAGTAAAGGTATTTCTGAATACTATGATGCAGATGCAGAATTAGCTTTTGATAAATATGTAACTAATCAAGGTATGTCTACAAGGTTTGATGGTTCAAATGAAGATGCCAACAAAATGAAACAGGCTTGGAAAAATACATATGCTGACAATCAATATAAATCATTTATTCAAAATGAATATGATCCTGAAAAAGCAGGTAGGTTAGGTTCGTTTGAAGCTTACTCTGAGCCAGTGTTAAATAAATTTAAAGCTGAACGAAGAAAAATTACTAGTCCTACTGAGGTAAGTTTAGTGCATAAAGTGTTGAATAAAGTTGGTATAGGGAAAGATAGAGATCAAAAATTAGAAACAAATTATATTAAAGCTGAAGAAAAGTATAACAAATTAATTGGTGAAAAAAATCTTTACAACAAACCATCAAGTAAAGGAAAAGCACCAACTTTAGCAGTAACAGATATTAAGAATATTAAAATTACCGGAACAGAGTTTATAAAAGAAATGGAGAAATTTAATCTTACTAATTCTCAAACTCCGGGAATTTATAATGCTTCACAACGACAATTTTTACAGCTTGAACCATCAGAACAAACTTTAGGAGAAGCAGAAGAAATTATTACATCTAACATTGTTCAAGGTTACTTAGTTGAAAATAAAGAAAAAATTAAAGAAGCAACAGATCGTTTTAATTCAAGTCCTGCTGCTACATCTAAGATGACAGCAGATGAAAAAGAAAGAGCATTAGCTGCAGAAATACGTGAAGCTACTGGCATTACAAATTTAAATCAAGACTTATTAGATGATGCAAGGTTCTATACTGAATTATCAATAGAAGCAAACAATAGAAAATTTAGTGGTGATCCGGGTTCAGACCAATATAACAAAGAACGAGAAGCTTACGTAAAAGAACAAGATAACTTATATATACAGGCTCAAATTGCTAAAGGTAGAGGTCTGCTTACTAAGGAACAAATTGGACAAGCTGTATGGAAAGAAACTTCATCTTCTATAGCTGCTGAAATTGAATTAAATAACACAGCAACAATCGAAGCAATTAAAGATACACCAGTTAGTGATGAGATAAAAGTTATATTTAGTGAGACTAACCCAGAAGCATATGTAGAATTAACAGAGATTGGAAAACTAGGTGGGTTAAGTGCTTCGGATAATAGATTGCGTATTGACAATGGAAAATATGCTAATGAGTTTTTTGAATTACAAAAGAAACAATACATTGACAATAGGATTAGAACAACAAAACGTTTATTAGATATTACGGGAGAAGATGATTTAGATATACCGGGATACGATCAAATTACAGCCAGAGCAAAAACGACAACATCAAACTTTAATCCGGCAGACCCTTCAACTTATTAAGGATAGTTAATGGCATCACGCTTTGAAATCTATAAAGATAGTATTCGTAACACTCGAGACCTCGAAACTGATATTCAGGAATTAGAAACTCTTTACAATTCTAAAAAAGTTTTTAATCAAAATTATGACTTTGATGAATTTGTAAAGTTATCTATTGAGGGTGCAGAAACTAAATTTGACCACACAATAAAAGAATTTTTTGATCCTACTAAACCTGAAGATAAATTAAAAGATAATCCCCAACATTACAAATCTTTATTTGGTGTTACTGAGTTAGAAAAAATAGCTAAAGAAGAAAGTAGAGATTGGAAAAGTACAAGAAGAGCTGTTGTTACTCCTTATAGTGAAGCTACTGAAGCCCTTTTAAATTTAGGTAGGGGTGCAATAACTAAGGCAAGTGATGTTCTTGTACCCGGTACAGGAAAAATAACTGCAAAAGTTTTACCAAACGAAACAGAGATTAGAAGAAATACAGATAAGTTTTTTAGAGGTATAGCTGGTAAAGATATTTACGAAACAAAAGTAGATGCTAAAACTGGTGAAACTTATTATGAGTTAGAAGATGCAACAACAACTGCAGAAGCTATTAGTAGACCTGTTAGTGAATTACTAGCTGGAATAGCAATAACAAAAAAACCTACTAAAGCTGGTTTAGAAGCTGTCAAAAAAGGACTAGCTGCTCCGGGTAGAAAAAAAGGAAGACCTTCTAAACTGCAAAAAACTTTAGAAAGTAGAGCAGATACAAGAATTGGTAGATTAGAAAAATTTGAACCCTTAATAAAAGCAGAGGTTGCTTCTCAATTTACATTTGTAGACGACCCTGATTTTGCAATTGTAGCTGGTGGTCTTTCTAATTTTATAGGAGATGATGATACTAAGCTGTCTGCTTTGTTTGATTATTTAGATACTGATGAAGACAGTCCAGAAGCAGCCAGACGACTAAGTTTATTATTAGATGGTGTTGTATTTAGTTCAGCATTTGGAGCTGCATTAGGAACAGGTAAACTTGCTGTAAAAGGTGTTACAAATCTAGTCAATAAAATTAAAGAGTCTGGACCAGAAGGTGTTGCTAGGTTTAAAGAATTAATAAATGTTTCAAGACAATCTGATTCAGCAAACAAAACTGTAAAACCAGTAAAACAAAAACCTGACGTTCCCATTATTCGTGATCTAAATCCTTCTTTTGCAAGTGAAGATAGTCTTGCTAATAAAGGGTGGCGAATGTTACAAGAAACTACTTATGCCTTAACAACTAGAGGGGGTATGTATGCTCCGGGTATGTTAGATATTATTAAGAAATCAGAATATGATAAAATTGCTTGGTCAGCTAGAGCAATGGATATACATTCAAAATTAGTAACCTCTATTAAAAAAGTTTCTCAAGAAGGTAAATATACAGAAGATCAAATTGAAGATTTATTTCAGCACTATTTAACTGGACAAAAGAAAAATAAAAAATTAGTTAAACTAAAAGATTTACCAGAACAAATTCAACCACATGCTTTAGCAGCACGAGAGAATATTGATAACTTAAGTACTATGTTAGCTGAATCTAAATACATACCTAAAAAAATTAGAGAACAAATTAACTCTAATATGGGTAAATATCTTAGAAAAACTTATGAAGCTTTTGAAAATCCTAGTTACAAACCTAGTAAAGAATTGTATGATAATGCAGTATCTCAAATTAAACTAGGTTTACAATCTTCAGATCAAGCTGCAGGAAGAGTTAGACCTAGACCTACTGGGTGGTATCAAAGACAAGCAGAAAAATATGTAGATAATTTATTAAATAAAAATAAAGGTAAATCTTTTAATAATTTTGAATCTCATATTAACTCTGTGTTTGGTGCTAAAAATGCAGAAAAAGTTTTTAAAGCAAGAAAAAATATTTCTCCGGCTATTGATGAACTTTTAGGTGGAAAGGTAGCTACTTCTACTTCTGTGTTTAGAACTATAGAAACTTTATCTAGTGAAATTACTCAATATAAATTAATGGATGATTTATATAAAGATGGTTTAGGTAAATGGTTTTTTAAAGGCACAGGAAAATATTCGGTTGCCCCAGATAAAAGAATGGAAGCTTCAAAAATTGTAGGTCAAGGATTTCATAAATTAAACGGAGTTAATACTACAGAAGGTATAGCTAATTTATTTAGTAAAATGAAAGATGTTCCTGATCCCGGTAAATTAGCTATGGCTTATGGGTATGCTTTAAAATTAAAAGGTTTTTCTCAAGCTGCTGCTACTGTATATAACTTAACAACGCACGTTAGAAATACAGTTGGTGGTGGACTTATTCTTATGAGAAATGGAATGAATCCTTTTAGTTCAGATACTACAGATGCTTTAAAAATTTTAGACAACCAAATTAGAAAAAGTCCATTAAGTAAAAATGCAGCTTTAACAGAAATATATGAAGAGTATCAACGTCTTGGCTTAGTTAATCAAAATGTTAAAGTTGGTGAATTTAAAAAACTTTTTAATGATTATGTAAGTACGAAAGATAATTCTTTAATTACAAATCCTAAAGTTGCTTCATCAAAACTTGCTAGACTTAATAAAAATTTAACTAATGTTTATGTAGCTGAAGATGATATGTGGAGAATTGCAGGGTATAATAAAGAACTACAAACTTTACAAAAGGCATATCCTAATAAAAGCATTGATGTTTTGAAACAAGAAGCAGCAGATATTATTAGAGATACAATGCCTACTTATGATTTAATTGCACCGGGCATTCAACAATTAAGAAAGCTGCCTGTTGGTAATTTCTTTTCATTTACTGCAGAACAGTATCGTAATAATTATAATACCCTAATGCGTGGAATGAAAGAAATAAGAACTGGTAATGAAGTAATGGTTGAAAGAGGAATGAAAAGATTAGCTTCTCAAATAGCTGTAACATACGGTATGGGTAAGGGAGCTACAGATTTAAGTAAAAAAGCTTGGGGAGTTACAGACGAAGATGAAAAAGCTATAAGACATTTAAATCTTCCAGAATGGTCAAAAAACAGTGCCTTAATTTTTGATAGAGATGAAGATGGTAATATTGAATATATTGATTTAACTTACACAGACCCTTCAGCTCCAATTACAGATGTTTTTAGAGCATTTTTAAATGAAGCAACAGACCCAACAATACCTTCAAAATTTGTAGGTGATAAAGTTTTAAACGGTATGAAAGAATCTATGATGTTATTTCTAAAACCTTTTACTGGTCCTGCTATTTTAACAGATAAAGTTCTGGATGTAACCTTTAATCAAGGTAAAGACTATGAAACTGGTAGATTAATTCCTGATTATAATCCGGGCGAAGGTAGTTTAAGTTATAATAATTTAATGGCTTCATTCAATCATCTTGCTACAGGAGTAATACCTAGAGAGATACAAGATGATTTAAGTTTACTAGGCGGTAAAAAAGCTGAAAGAATTAAAAAGGGAGAGTTATCTTTAGGAACAGAATTATTCTCTAGATTGACAGGTCAAAGGACAATAACTGTTAAGCCATCTTCAATTAAAAGGTCTTTATCTTTTAAAATGTATGACTTAAGTAATAAAAATAAAGAACAAAAAGATTACATAACATCAAATATAAGACAAGGAAGAACTCCACAACAAATATTAAATACATACAAAAAAGCTAACAGTTCTTATTATAAAAGTTTTACTGATGCAAAGTTGGCACTAGAAGCTGCAAGACATTTTAACACAGATATAAAAACTATTAGTAATACTGCACAATCAGCTCTAAGATATTTTACATCTTCTGAAAGAAATAATTTTTTAGCAAGTAATAATTCATTTGTTCCTTTAAGACTTACAGAGTATCAATTAAAATCTATTAAAAGAAAAGTTGATTTTAATAAAGGTATGACTTTTTCAAATTTTTATGATGAGTATAATAATTTACTATTAGACTATCATTATCTACCAATTATAGAAGACATTGATAATAAATACAGAACATATACACCTATGGAATTAATGAGGACACGTAAATCTGTAGGTGGCATAGTCGAAGGAGAAGACAACGTACCCTTTACTAAAGAAGACCCTGCTGATAGAGTTGACCCGTTTACTGGTGAACCTTACCAAGAACAAATGAGTAGGCTGGGTTTTAGTAATGGTGTGGGTGAGCCAGAAAATTTAATTGCAAAAAGTATAGCTCAGTTAGCTAATGAAAAAAGATATAACTTTGATTATGAACAAAATTTTGATAAACAAACGGGTAAAAGAATAGAAAATATTTATGTTAATAAAGGAGATACAAGAGGGAAGTTTGTACGAGATGTTTATTTGAATGCTAAAGCAAGAGGATTAGCATACCCTGAAATAGTAGCTTCTCAGGCTGCAGCAGAAAGCAGATATGGGGCTAGTAAAATTGCACAGGAAGCTAATAATCTTTTTGGTATAAAATTAAGAAAAGGTGAAACAGGTGAAGCTAGAGAGTTTATGACAAAAGAAGATTATGGACAAGGACAAGTTCCTGAAAAAGCTAACTTTAGAGTTTTTAATTCAGTAGATGAAAGTGTTCAAGGATATAATACTTTTATAAAAGATAAAAAATACAACGAAGCCTTACAAGCTAAAACACCTATGGAATATTTACAAAAAATTAAAGATGCTGGGTATGCAACAGATCAGTCTTATGTAAAAACAGTTGGAGATGTATATCAACAATATAAAGATGCTGGTATATTTGACTAATGCTACTTTACACAGAGAAACAATTAGGCATAGCCTATAACATTTATAGAATGCACCAGATTGGACAAGGGCTAAGTTTTATGGAGTTAGAAAACTTTAGAAGACTTTACGAAGAACTATTAGAAGAGGTGTATGATGTTCCCATTTGAAATTATAACTATGCTAGGTTCTACTCTATTGAGTAGTGTATTAAGCCTGTGGTCTCAGCGTATGAAGGCTAAACAAGATGAGCAGAAGATGTTGATTACTCGTGGCGAGTTTCAACTCAAAGCTGTAGAGTCTGCACGTAACGTACAAGACAAAGGATTCCAGTGGACAAGACGTATTATTGCTCTATCATCTGTCTTTGCAATCGTTATACTACCTAAACTGGTAGCAGTATATTATCCAGATGTTGATGTAACAGTAGGATATACATTATTTCATCCGGGCTTTTTATTCTTTACAGACGGTAGAGAAGTATTTGAATGGATAACTTTTCAAGGCTTGGTAATAACACAACTAGATACAAACCTTGTATCAGCAATCATAGGTATGTACTTCGGTGGCAGCTTAGTTAAAAAGTAAGAGGGCATTATGCAACAGAATAATATGGGTGGCTTTAGTGGCGACATGGATAGGAACGAGGTCGAGATAGACCTTAATAAGTTTATGGAGTTGCTGCAAGAGAAGTCAGCACTAAAAGATAGGATAAGAGAGTTAGAGGATATCAAGAACGATAACCCTTATCAAAAACTTATATTTGTAGCACAAGCTGTGGATAGTTGGAGAATCATACCTAGAGCTTTTTTAAGTGTGTATATGTTTTTATTATACTATACAACCTTTTGGTTCATGGATATTACTGACCCAACAATGGAACAATCAGGATTCATATCAGTAGTAGTTGGAGCAGGTGCTGC
>Ga0209336_10001710_pt1 | contig 10634 bp, 19 predicted proteins | sample LinPmetageLP32_FD_184042 | JGI IMG/M metagenome (GOLD analysis project Ga0209336, IMG submission 184042) | Marine viral communities from the Pacific Ocean - LP-32 (SPAdes) (version 2) | ecosystem: Environmental > Aquatic > Marine > Oceanic | place: Pacific Ocean | collected 2009-08-23 | reverse complement strand
CGGCGTCTAGGTCGCCGACATGTCTCGCAATCCAGGGCGCAATCTTTCGCCATTTCTCAGCACTCAAAGCTTCACCCTGAGCCATCTTGCGAGCATCCCGGACGGTGGCGGGGCGCAAACCGTCGCCAGAATTGCCTTCCCGATGCAGCTTGAGTCCACGCTTGGCAGACGCTGCCATGAATGCCGGAGCAACAAGGGAAGGCGCTTTTGTGACGATTGTCTTTTTGCGACCCTCGAAAGCCTTACGGATTTGTGCAAGCGGGTCGGGCGTCTTGTCCTCCGCTGGCGGCAGCGGCTCGGCAGGGATTTCTGGGGCGACCTCTCCAACTTCGACCGCTGAAGCGGGAACGCGAGCGGCATCGCTTCCGGGGAAGGGTGGCAGGTTTAGGTTGAGGTAGTCGCTGGCAACGTCCCAAGGCATGCCATTCTTGACCAGCTCGACGGCAGAGGTCGTGCGCTCGCCGCGCACTTGTTGTTTTGTCGGGTGTTCGTCCCAGTTAAAAGCAACCTCGACAAAGCCGCCCGCAGCTTCGAGCACCGCAGGGCGCACCCCGTGCCCGTTGAGCATCTCTTCGAGCGCGTCGGCGATTTCCACGGCCATCGGCTCGCAGTTGTCTTCGACATTGCGCAGCCGGTCAGAGGCCGAGCCGACAGAATAACTTGCCATCACCTCCGCAAATGACGGCGGCACGCCGAATGCGATGTATATCTCATGGCGATTCGCCAGGCGCTGGCCGACATAGTCGGAATCAATCGACTGCGCAGTGGGCTCGGTCACTTTAAGACCAGAGCCGACGAGAAAGAGGGGCGGCTTTTCACCGTTCCGGGAGCGCCTTTGCTTTTCGCGCAAGGCTCGCTTCACCTGTTCCTCTTGCTCCTCGGAGATCGTCCCTTCGCCGGTCACGATTGGGCCGGTGTCCCCGTTGCTGTCCATCACATGCTTCGCGTATTTGCCAGCGGCGTAGTCGCTATCTGTTGCCATTTTGGCGCTCTCCCAGTCGGAAAGGCCGCGAATTTGGTCGTTGGGATTAAAGGCCTTTTTATGAATCACCTGGTCGGCGATAAGCAGCTGCGCGGCATATTTGCCTCCCGCCGGTTGATAGCGCCATCCGACGACTTGGCCACCGTCGCAGACTTCTTGCATTTCGTCGGGCCGCGCCACGATGGCGGGCGACTTGAAGCGGATGCTTTCGGGCCGGTCGCGCAGCCATGTGTCATCGAGGATGAGGAAAAACTCACCGTTGAGCTTCCACCATGCGGTGCAGGCCTCTATCAGCGTCGCAAGTTTAAAGCGCCCGCCCGGAGCGGCGGCGGGGTTCGCAAGGAAGTCGGCAACTTCGGCTTGCTCGAATTCCTCGCCCGCTTGCGAAAGCTTCAGCGGAACGGTCTTGATCGGATTAAAGCAATGCGCAATCGCCGAGCGCACCCAGACCGAATGCTCGAATGGCGACTTTAAACTGGTGTGGCTCATGTCGCCGGGCGAGTAGCCATTCGCAAACTCTCTCACCGTGCCCTCCCACGATTTTTGCACATTCTGCGGTGCAAGATTCGCAGGCACCATCTGGCGCGATTTCAGATCGAAGACTAAATTCTTCTTGCTCATTTCGCCCTCCTCTCCGGTGTTGCGGTTCGCAGCAGGGCTGCGCTCGCACTGCAAAGCATTGCAAAATCGCTTTCGGACGTTTTGCGGGAATTCCTACCCGAAACGAACAAAAGCGCGTCAGAAGCGAAATGTGAGCGAAGTTTGATCATCAAGAAAAGTTAATTAAGGAGGCTCTAAAGTTGGAGTTTGTTTGCGATCCGGCATGAAGCGCCAGGGCGACTCCCCAAAAGCGGTCGGCGTGACCGCCTGCGCCACGGTCAGCGGAGAACCTCACATTCCCCGCTTCGGTCGTGACTTTGCGGATGGCGCGAAGATCGGCTTCGAGTGCTTTGTCTCCGAATGGAATCGAGATGCCACGATCCTCGAAGGCGCTGCGCACTGGATAGGCGAGCGCCTCTTTGCTGCCGCTGGTAAAGGTGACGCCCTCGCAGCGGTATTTGCCGAACCGCTCGGCAAGGCGCTCGGCGAACTGCATGCCGAGGCCGGTCTTGTCTACGCAAACCCTGGTGAGGTGTTCGACCCAGGGGTAAATTTCGGCCTCTTGCTTAGAGAATGCCACGTTTTGCAGGTCGATGCGCTTGCGCATGAAGTAATGCCCGGCGACCTTCTCGAAGATCGTGAACGAGGTCAGGTCGTTGGTGCGTCCAATGTCGATGCCGCCAAAGAGCTGATTCGGGCAGGTTGCCATCCGATCAAGGGAATATTCCCACTCGACTCCTGGCGCATAGGTGCAGGCGTCGATTAGGGCATATTCCAGGAAGGCCTCGGCGTCGTCGCTGGGCTCGCACATATACTCTTGCCGGAAGCTGGCCGAGTCGGATGCGCGGTTTTTGAGGTAGTCGAAATAATCGCCCTCGTCCATGTCGAGGCGCGGGTCGCCGTCGCGCAGCTTGGTTTGCAGTTTCCAGAGGAAGTTCTGGTCGAGGGCGTCCTGCAAAGTGACCGAGTGGAAAGAGATTCCTTTCGGGTTCCCCTTCTCTTTGATCTCGCGAATGAGGGTGTTGAAATAATTTCCGCTTCCCCGGTGGGTCGAAATGATTTCGAGCATGCCGCCCCAGTCAATGGTCGGCGCGGAAATGTCCCAAACGAGTTTGGGGTCTTTGCGAAGGGCGAACTCGTCGAGCACAACGTCGCCGCCCTTGCCCGCGAATGCGTCCGGGTTTGAGGAAAGCGAGTTGATCGCGGAGCCATTCGAGAAGCGCAGAACGTGCGCCAGGTTGCCGTCGTCATCGACCGCACGCTCGCCCAGATCATTCGCCCCGGCGTTGAGCGCCTTTGCAAATGTCGTGCAGTCCCGTTTGAAGAGCCTCGCAGATGGTTCGTCGCGGGAGCTGGCCCAGGTGTCGGTGCCGTGATCTTTGCGGGCATGTTGCCGCACCTTCGCGTAGGACGTGCCATAGGAAACCCCGCACCGGCGTGACTTCTCCATCAGCTTGAGGATCGAGTCGTCTTTGATCCACCGAGATTGATAGGGCAGCATGAACATTTCCCGCTCTGGGATGTTCTTAGCTCGCCCTCGAAATCTCTTGGCGTGAGTTGGAAGGGTTGCTCGCATTATAGCATTCCGAGAGTTCTCTCGATGAGTTCGAGCGTTTCCTCGCTCAAGCCGCCGTTGTCTTTCTGGGCGGTCAGTGATTTCTTGGCGTCGTCGAGACGCTTGGCCTTCTTCTCCAGCAAGCGCATTTTGCGCAGGTCGAGATTCAGCGATTTGTCCTTCAGAAGCATGTCGCCGAATCGCTTCGCGGTCGCAGCGTCGACGTCGGGCTGAAGGAGGATCTCGAAAAATATCTGATTCAGCTTTTCCATCGCCGCAGCGTCCCAATCGACCGGCGAGGATTTCGCCGCTTTGGTGAATTCCTGGGCCCGAAGCACTGCCAGCTGGCGGCGTTCTTTAAGGACGGGCGCACAATGACGCGCAAAGAAGGCAGAGAGTCCAGAGATTGATATTGTGACGTTGCACTTTTTGTCGAGCCAATCGAGTGCCTCTTGATAGCCCCAGTCGCCAAGCAAGCCATCGCGCAGCGCCTCGAACCGATCTGGTGGGAGGGTGTCGAGCTTAGAGTCTTTTCTTGTTTTTCGCGCCATAGCTTACTCTGTTAATCTGCAAGTCGCACCTTTCCGGCATCTGTGATGGCCCAGCGGTGGCCAAAATCCTCATGGTTTAGGCCTCTCGCGTGCCCTTTGCGCTCGAGGCCTTCAAGCTCGCTCGCCACGTCGGTCAGTGTCTTGTCTTCCCCGGTTGAGCACTTCACCTGCGCATGCACCGAGGCGGTGGTCATGAGGTGGCCGCTGACGTCCCGGAGGACTTCGAGAATTTCGCGCTGCAAGTTCATCAAATAAGTTTGTCCAATATTTTTCCGAGGTTTTGGTCGACGTTGCTAAGTTTCGCGGCGGTCGAGGCTGCCGATGTTGCCACTTGGTCGATGCGCTTGTGAATTTGGGCGAGTTCCTCTCTCGCGTTCGCTCGTTCTAATTCAAAGAGACGATGCACCTCGCTGTCGAGCAGTCGCAGCTCTTCGAGCCCTGCCAAGGTCTTTTGGTGCTCAACAGTCACGGGAGACGGAAGCTCGGTCTTTTTTGCGAGCAGGTGTTTAAGGGCAACGGCGATGCCGAGGAGAAAGGCAAGGTTGGCCAGCCAATCGCCGACGCTGGCGTTTGCGACTGCCGATCCTACGGTGAGAGGAATCAGCATTTTGGTGGCGGCGGGAACTTCGGCAAGCATTCTGCGAGAATTAGTCGAGGGATTTAAAGAAGCGGTTTGCCGCTGTGACAATTAGCAAGGCATGCAGCCCGGCAAGAAATGACTCTTCGGTGCAATTTGGGAGCTGGGGTTTTATTTCGTCGACCAAGTCCGCAAGTTTGCCGCTGCTCATCTGCACTACCCTTAGAGAGATGTCCCCGCCAGTGGCGTGATATTGGATGAAGTCCTCCAGGGTGCTCATTCTGCTTTTTTGTCGTTGAATATCGGGCTCCGTCCACAGGCCTACATTTAGCAATCAGCCCTCGAAAGCCCGAAAAGGTTTACTTCTCGCCGACGACAACAGGCGGCAGGTTGACATTAAACTGAGCGTCGATGCCGGTCGCGTTATCTTTTACCCCGGCATGAAAAGAAGCACCTGCGCAAGCGGTCAAAGAGAGCGCGGCCAGGGACATGAACAACCACCCTATTAGGGAAACCCCGACCGCGCTCGCGCTGCTACTATTACCAACAGACATTTTTAGCGGCCCCTTGGTGACGAGTCGCAGAATTACATTTGCCGACGTGAGCAGCGAAAGAAACGCCTCCGGGTTAGCAACCAGCCAATCTTTGACGCCTGGCACCAAGACCGACAGAATTGTGAGGATCTGGAAATGGATCGTTTTTGACTTGGCCGGAGACTTTGGAGAATTCATAGGTGCGTCTGGTGACGCTGCGAAGAAACCACTAAACCGCGAGGATTGTTACCAACTGGCGTAAATGGCGCAGCATTATCGCAAGAGCGTGTCGATATGTTCGCCGGTCTCAAATTTGACTTTGGCCTCCCAAACGCTGACAAGGTCATATTTCCAATGCGAATTCTTTGCCGTTCCTGCCTTCACGCCCCGAATCAGTCCGGCCTCGCGGAGCATCGAAACCTTTTTTCGACCTGCGCCGAATAGGATCTTGCCAGCCTGCGAGGTGCTTCCCCATTTAGAGAGCCGACGTTTCGACGTCGTGACAATAGTCGCGTCTTCCTCCCAAGATGTCGCCGGAACTGTTGCTGCTTTATTCATTCCGCCGCCAGAATAGCGAAAAATGAAGCCATCCGCTTAAAAAAAAGCTCCCGCTGATTCTAGATCAACGGGAGCTTGTGAATTGTAGAATCTGGCTATCTATGAATTAAGTCGGGATATGATCCACTTTGAGAGCGTCGTTCCCTTTTTCTGAGCGAGTTTGACCCATCGCGATTTATCGCGCATGTCGCAACGAAATCGGACGATACCTTCTTTCGTGTCGTCTTTTTTCGATCCTTCTGGCCTTCCTTTCTTGCTCATCAAAATCGGCTTTCGGCTTGAACTATCTCATCCAGACTGGCGACTTCGGCACCCTCTTTGAGGACGTAGCCTTCGGGGTCGTCGGCGGCTTGCATACTTTCAGGAGTAAACTGGTTAAAATCGTAGATTTCCCCCTCAAAAAAGCAAAAGCCATCCATGAAGGGTTGAGAGTCAAAAGTCATCCCGCTATCCCAAATGGCGTCGCATCGGTCATCGAACTCATACCATTGATTGAACGGCGAAGAGCCAGAGGTTGCAGAAGCGTAAAGTTTTGAATTGTCCGACTGAAACCATTCTGGCGCGGTGGCTGATTGTTTGTATTTCATTTGCTTGTCTTGGTCTAATTTTTCTCAAACGCATTTACCGCAGCGACAGCCTCCGACATCGTTGAAAATGTCTGAATATCTTGTGTTTCTCCGAGTTGCACAAAGAACAAATCGATCAGTCCTTTGTCCTTATCTATGTTTTTCGAGTTAGGAATCCATATCTGGATTGAATCTGAAAAGCCATCTGAGGAGCGAATATCTTTACTAATTGAAGGCAAAGCGTCGTGGTGGTAGCTACTATCACACCAATCAGACCCAAGGGTCTCCAATAGCTGCAATTTTAACGGAGCAGAGAAATCGGGATTGTGGACTTCGAAGTCTCTTGTTTCGGTTGTGTTCATTTTCTTGTCTTGGTTGAAGTTTCTCCTACAAATTATTTTTGAACACCTCCAAAGCCTCGGACTCTGGCAAATCGTGAAGGAAAATCACATCTTTTGCCCAAAATGCTTCTTCTTTGATTTGAGCAATCACGGCTGCGGCGGGTTTATATCTCGGAGGCATTGTGAAAATTCCCTTTTCGTTTGGCTTGATAAAAGCGATTTTTTTCATCACGCGCTTGAAGTCTTTTTTGACCAAGAACTCCTCAAGAAGATTGGCGCAAATAATCTCCAGATTCAAATCGGGATTAGCTTCTTTGATTGCCTTCTCAAGCTCCTTGACCGCAGACCAGCCACCGTCGAGAGGGAAGACGTTGTCGCAGCCTCCCATGCCAGCATTGTCTACCATGCCAAAGCGTTTGCCGTTGACGTAGAGGGTCGCAGAGAAGCAGTTAGTCTCGCGTGAGTGTGCTTCAAAGTGCTTGATGTTCTTGAGTGTTATAATCGGATTTGTAGTTTTCATTTTCTGTCTTTGTTTCTTCGACTGTCCCAGATCCGCTGGGGCGGGTCGTTGGGGTCGTTCCCGCTGACAATTAGAGACTACACCGTGATATTGTTTGTGTCTACGTTTAATTCATGCAAAAGTGCAAAAAAATGACCGAATCTTGCAATTTTCCGCATTAAAGCGATTGCAGCAATGTGGCAAAGGCTTTTGCCGCCGTGTCTGGCACTACTCCGTTTCCCAGAAGCCTAAGTCTGTCCACCCGACTGGAAGACCCATGAGATGCTCGACCCAGGCTGGGTTCAGCTTGCCTGTCGCTTTCCCGCAATGACCCGCTATGTCCTCCTCCAAGTTGGACTTCTTCCGATTGGCTAGATGCTCGCGGTTGTCCTCTGTGATCTCTGGGTGAACCTTGTTCGCTCTTGGTGTTGGCCACGACTCTTGGCTCTTCCCAGTCGTGCTGGGGTTCGCCTGGTCTGGCTGGCCAAGCTCCCCGCGAGCCGCCATTGCACTCAAGCATTTGCTTGCCTGGGAGCTGCCCTTGATTCTGTATTTTTCCTCTCCCACTGTTACCGTCGGCCAGTTTTTCGGATCTGTCACCTGACCCGCCAAGCTTCCGTGGCAATTCTCCGACCTGCCCAGTCTCTTCGCATATTGTCCCGGCTTTTCGTGCGCTTCGGTTGCTTTGGGCGTCAGCCAGTTCTTCACTTCTAACGATAACGGCATCCCCCCTTGTGCATATTTCGAGCTCCGATCTGTTGCCGAGTCCGTTGTCACAGTCGGCCATCCCAAGGATGAAGACTCGCTTTCTCTGATGAGGTGCGCCGACTTCAGCCGCTGAGAATACTCCCGCCGCTGCTCTGTAACCCAAGCCTTCCAATTCTCGGAGGACATATTGGAGAACTGATTCGCCGTCTGCGGTTTTGCTTGAGATGATCCCTCCAACATTTTCGAGGAAAACAATTCCGGGTTGGCACTCTCGGATTCCATCTCTGATAAAGGGGAAGAGGTGTCTTGGGTCTTCAACGCCCTCACGCTTTCCAGCAGTGCTGAAAGGTTGGCACGGGAAGCCGCCAGAGAGGATGTCCACGAGTCCACGAAACTTTCTGTATGGGAAGGATTTAACGTCCGTGAACACAGGCGCTGCATCCAGCTTTCCCTCTTCCATCTTTGCAACCAGGTTTGCGACCGGGAATCCTTCCCTCTCCACGTAAGCGATTTCTCGCAAATTTGGGAGAACTCTTCGGAGTCCAAGCCCAATGCCTTCGTATCCAGAGCAGAGGCTAAGGTGTGTGATTGTCTCGGAAGAATGACCATCTTGCTTCACGTTGCGCAGGATTCTCTAACGAGTTTAAAATCTGCGATTGCGTCACGCTTGCAGTCGGGGCAGGCGACCACTCGGACGCCTTCCATCGGTGGCCAAAGACTACGGGCCGAGCAGACACGGCACTCGGCCACAGAGCGCAAAGATTTCTTGCTGGAGACAGGCGCTTTTGCGGGAAGAGTGCCCAGCGCCATCACTAGGGCAGCTCCTAAGTCATCCGCGATCCTCGTCATCTCGCCGCGAGCGTAGCAGCGCAAAATTACCTCGGCCTAAAAATCTTGTTAAAGCGAGTTTACCGAATTTGCCAAAATAACGCGCTCGTATTTCTGGCAGAGTTTGCGAGATTCAGAAAGCTCCTCCGTCCGTCGGTCGATTGTGGCGAGCAATAGTTCGACCAACTCTGGCCCGCTGACCATGCTGTCGCAACTCTTGCAGTATCCTCGCAACTTTTCCGCGTCGACTATAAGTTGAGAATGCTGGCATTGAGCCAAAGCAATTTTGTGATTATGCAAAGAGGACAACATGTTTTTTCTTACTTAGTTCAACAGATTAGGTTTTACGATTATCATAAAACAAGAAAAAAAATACTCTGACAATCAAGGCAGACTAACCACTTTGCAAATCAAGCCCTTCATCTTCGAGCACTCCGCGCTTAACCTCATCGGGAATTTCGCAAGACCTTACACTTTCACCCGGCAATTTAGGGTCGTTTGCCACAGCAAGTTTCTTGTGGCTGGGCTTCCCTCCAACGCCCTGTCGGTCTGGTGCGTTGATCAGAGCAAGCAAGGCAGATGCTTGGTCCGGGGATTCTCTGATCAGTTTCTCGACGAACGCCTCCCTGGCCCAATGGCTGCGGCTCTTTCCGTCCCGCGACTCGTCGATAAGCGCCATAAGTTTCGCGGAAATCTTCTGCCCGAAAAATACCTGATCCTCCTTTGCCATACTGAATGACAAAATACCGCTAAAAAAAAGCAAAGGGAAGCAAAGAAAAGTATTGTCATGCTGGGTTAAATGTAGTTTAACCCACTTTAACCATGAAAACCACAGACAACAAGAAGCCGACCGAGACGGTAATGCTCGGAATTAAGGTCGACTTAGAATTTAAGCACCAACTAGAAGCCCATGCTGCCTTAATCGACAGCGACATGAGCAAGCTCGGCAGAGCGATACTTTCGGAAGGCCTCAAACAGTCCAAGCGCACCCATTGGCAAAGCCTCCAGCATGCCGCCTCTTAAATTGCCGATAGTTTTACTAAGTAACATTGAGTAACCCCATGACCCTGCCCACCGAAGCCCTCGCCGCCCTTTCCGACAAAGACCGGCGAGAACTCGCTCAACTCCAAGCAGAAGCCTCGCGCCTAAGACAGCGACTGAACAGCTCTGGCGAGCTGAAGCCTTGGTCGAAAGTCGGCGAGAGTATTGGGATGAGTCGCAACCAAGCGCGACTCATCGGGCAAGCTGCGCTGCTCAAGCTTCGGCTCCGCAATCCCGAACTCAAGCAGGAGCTCTAAACATGCCGACTCAAAACGAAAAACGCGCCGCGCAAGATCTGCTTGCGCTCTCGATCCGAGAAATGGTCTGGGCACTCGAAAGCGGCGTGATCGGCAAAGGCCATGCGCAGCGGCTGCGCATCGCAAACGACGCGCTGGTTTTAGCCGACGAAAACGACCGCGCTCGAATCGGCGCACTCGGCGAGCAAATCAAGAATCTCGAACAACTCACCTTTAATTAAATGAAAACAAGAATGAACACCACCAAAACACCCGTCCTTTTCAAAAGCCCAATGACGGCAGCGCAGCTGCGCCGCCTCAGACTGCGACCCGCTCCGCTTGAGTCCAAAAGCAATACGGCGCGGTCATTTGGCGAGCTCTTGCAGCACTTTTGCAAACGTCCCATTCCTTGCGGGCTTGCTTACTTTGCAGCATCCTTTGCCCTGCTTGCGCTCGCATCGTGGCTCAGTCTCTAGTCGGAACAAACAAACTCCGACAAAATGCTCCCTGTAACCTTGGCGCTTATTGGCCTCATGTTTGTTTGCTCGTCTTTGCTCTACCGACACGCTTGGGCAGACCTCAAGGCGCGGCGGCAATATTACAAAAGACAACGAGACGCATCGCTCGATGAGCCCAGCGAACTCTCCATCATTGAAGCGCAGCTTCACGACGCCCGCCCAAACTTGGAAGGGAGACTGTCTGTCCCTGTTGAGTGTCACGGCGGGCTCTTCGACGGTGCCGTCGGGCAAACCGGAATCTCCAAACCTGGCGACCTTTTCACCGCCGAAGGGCCGGAAGGCAAAGCGGTCTATATGCTCTCAATCTTTACTGAGGGAAGCTGGAAGGCTCAAGCCCTCACACTCGAAACCACCAAACTTTAAAAAATGAACACTATTGAAATCTCGCCCGAAGAACTGGGCCTTATCGCCGAAAGCGGAACGCTCAAACTCCCCAGCGATTCCATTCACAACCACCTGCACGCCGTCTCCGAACAGGCAAAGGTGCAACGCGCCCAACTGGAGGGCATCGAGCTTTCCGCGCTCATTCTCTGCGCCGTTC